>LSQX01266775.1_pt1 | contig 42864 bp, 34 predicted proteins | sample 654561 | NCBI WGS metagenome assembly LSQX01 (sample SAMN04489861, study PRJNA283612) | anaerobic digester metagenome | isolation source: 4 biogas reactors fed with cattle manure at either 37C or 55C with and... | place: Denmark: Kongens Lyngby | collected 2014 | reverse complement strand
ATCATGCTCATAGCCGTTATAGTATAACTTTAGGGTTAAGCTGTAAATGTGTAAATTATTTTATAAAATTAGCGTTAAAAAGCTTTAAACAGTAAACTGTTTAATATCAGGATAAACAGATATGTGTTAATATGATGATACCAACCTGCATACGTATGTAGAATATTATTTTAAGGAGGAGCACCATGAAGACAGTATTTGCAATTGTTTTGACTTTGTCTATGTTATTTGGTATCATGACTGGCTGTGGCAGTAGTCAGGAGCCTGTGACGCCCCCCGACGGAAGTGCTTCACAGGGCGGAACAGTTGTTGAATCCGGTACTGACAGTGGTATACCAAAGCATCTTGCTGAAATAGGGTATCAACCTACTGGTTATCCCGTTGTCACTAAACCAATTACATTTACACTTGCAGGCATTACAAACCCGGTTTACCTTGGCACTGCGGAGGATTGGAAAAAAAACAAATTCTGGATTCGCATGGAAGAAATGACTAATGTTAAATTTGATTTTATTAAGGTTATTTCACCGGAAGCATGGGAAGAACAGAAAAGCATCATGATGGCATCTCAAGATCTACCTGACGTTTTTTTCCAATGTAAGTTCAGCAAACAGGAAGAACAGAAATTTGGAGGACAAGGCCTCCTTATGGACATAAAACCTTATATAACCGAGGAATATATCCCTAATCTTGTGGCACTTGATAAACAGTACCCCGGTCTTCTTAAAGAAATCACAACTCCGACAGGCGCAATATATTCTTTGCCGGAGATTACGGCTCTTCTTCCAAAAAGGGCAGCTGAGAATATTACAGTAAATAAGACATGGTGTAAAATTCTTGGAATTGATCTGCCAACTGATACCGAGTCTTTCTATCAAATGCTTAAAGCTTTTAAAACCGGCGACCCTAACCAGAATGGCAAACCGGATGAAATACCAATGTGTGTTGCGGGTATGAGCCAGCTTAAGTTCTTCACTACCATGTTTGGCTATATCTATGGAGAAAATGGAATGTTTGCCGATGACGAAAACCAAAACATCATATATGTTCCTACAACGCCGGAGTATAAAGAATATTTAAAATATTTCCAAAAGTTATATGCAGAAGGATTAATGGATCCTGATACTTTTGCATTAACAACCAATGATGTAAAGGCAAAAGGCAGTGCTAAAGACCCTCTTCTTGGAGTTATTTACACACGTTCTGCACGCACAGTTGTTGATGGACTTTCTCAGCTTCACCCTGATGGCGATATTGGAAATGTTGATCATATAAGATTAAACGACTATGAATATGTTGTTCTTAAGGCTGCAAACGGAAAACAGTATTGTCCGGCAAATTCTAACCTTGCTACTACAGGACGGTGTGTTGTTACCAGCAAATGTAAATACCCTGAAGTATTCATGCGCTGGATGGATTACCTTTATACGCAGGAAGGCGGAACAGCCGTTTGGATGGGCAGAGAAGGAAAAGAATTTAAGATTGAGGATGGCGTGCTGAAATGGCTGAATGAGGATGGAACAGTTGCATCAGACGATAAAATGCTGGATATCAGAAAAAAGGCAGCAATTCAGATGGGAGGAAACCAGCCTGGACTGCGCCCTGATGTAGTTTTGAAAATGGAACTTGAACTTGTTAGAATGCAGGAAGTTGTTTCAGACTATATACGTCCCGCCATGCCGTCGTTCTACTTTGAGGATTCTCAGGTATCAGAGCTTACTGCTCTTACAGCGGATTTAAACCCATACATCGAACAATTTGCAGCAAATGCTATTACCGGCAATATTGATATAGACAAGGAATGGGATACTTTCCAGAATACTATACAACAAATGGGCGGCGAAAGGCTGCGTTTAATTTATCAAGCCTGCCTTGATAGGTATATGGGCAAATAAAAATAGAAGGATGTGGGAATGGACGCATTCCATTCTCACATCCTAATAACCTTATTTTAACAGTCTTAGATTAGTAGTTGGCTGATAAGTGATAAGATTTAATCGGTTAAAGGTCCGTTGTAATTTTTCGTTATATTCATTCTGCCTGTCACACTTTAATAGGAGTTTTCTATGAAATCCTCGCTGCATTATACATGTTTTACCCTTTATAAGCGGCCTGACATAAATCTTATTGCTTATGAATAGACTGCGGAGTATTAAGGAGTAAATATGAAAAGTACGATATGTCAGAGAATTCTTCAAAAGCACTGTTCGGGTAAACCGTTAAAAGTAGGCGACATAATCTTTGCGGATGTAGATCTGATAATGGCTACGGATGGGTTTGCCGGAATTATACGGCAAATAAATAAATTGGGTTTGGAGCCTAAATACCTTGATCGATTTGTTGCAGTTGTTGATCACCATGTTCCTGCGAACACAGCCCAGGCGGCAAATACTGCATACGCCGGCAGGCAGTTTGCCCTAGCAAGCGGAATGAAGTATTACTTTGATGTTGGGCGGGGTGGAATAGGGCACCATGTAATCCCGGAGGCCGGGCTTTGTAAACCTGGTCAGTTAATTATTGGCGCAGATAGCCACTCATGCACGTACGGCGCATTTGGTGCTTTTGCTACAGGTATAGGTGGGGCTGATGCTGCAGTTGCGATAGCAACCGGTAAGTTGTGGTTTAAGGTCCCGGAAGCTTACAAAATTGTGTTTACAGGTAAAAAAGGACCCTATATTCAGGGAAAAGATTTGATTCTTTTGCTTATTTCCATGTTAGGTGTGGACGGAGCAGTCTATAAAGCGCTGGAATTTACCGGTGACGCAATTGAAGATCTTAATATATCCGATAGAATTACAATAAGCAATATGGTTGTAGAGATGGGAGCAAAAGCGGGTATTTTTGAAACCGATGAAGTGACCAGGGATTACTTTTTAAATACACATAATTATATTATTCCTGAACAGGACTTTTATAAAGCAGGAGAAGACGAAGCATATGAGAAGGTCATCAACATTGACATATCTTCACTGGAACCTCTCGTGGCATTACCGGATCTGCCATCGAATGCAGCATCTGCGAAAGAATGCAAGGGTATCAAGGTAAATCAGGCATTTATAGGGTCATGTACCAATGGACGTATTGAAGATATGCGAATGGCGGCAGACATTATTCGAGGCAGAAAAGTCCACAGGAATGTTCGCCTGATTGTTCTTCCTGGAACGCAAAAAATAATGAAACAAATGATAAAAGAGGGTATATTTGATATTTTCATTGATGCCGGTGCTATTGTTGGACCGCCGACATGCGGTCCCTGCGCAGGTGTTCATATGGGGCTTCTTGCTGACGGAGAGAACTGCATATCAACCAGCAACCGTAATTTTGTTGGAAGAATGGGCTCTCCAAAGGCCGGTATTTATCTTGCCAACCCGGCAGTAGTTGCCGCTTCAGCAATAAAAGGGGAAATATGCCATCCGGAGGAGGTTGTACTATAGTATGAAGCCAATAGAAGGAACAGTATTTAAATACGGTGATCATATTAATACGGATTTGATTATTCAAACTGCCCATCTAAGTGACGACCGTAATGAAATGGGGAAATACTGTCTTGTTAATCTGGATCCTAATTTCCCTAAAAATGTTAAGCAGGGGGATATACTTGTGGCCGGCTATAATTTTGGCTGCGGCAGTACAAAAGCAGCTTCCCAGGCACTCTTGGGGGCTGGTATTGTCTGTGTTGTTGCGAAATCTTTCGGACGGATTTTTTTCAGAAATGCAATTAACTCAGGTCTTTTGGTTATTGAAAGCAAAGAGTTTGTAGATTCGATAGAAACCAACGAACGGGCAAGAATCGATTTTGACAATGGTTATTGTGAAAACCTTTATAACGGTGTACGAATACCAATTCCTCCCTATCCGCCGTTTATAAAAAAAATAATAGAGTGCGGCGGTATTATTAACATGATAAAAATCTATGGTATAGAATAATAAAGGATTTCAGACTATAGTTTGAGGTTTTAAACGGAGGTTTATATTTCAATGAATGTCAGAAAAACAGAACAAAAAACATCGGCATATAGCAAAGTTCTTTCCAAGGGCAAAAAAAGCTATATTGGTGAGGTGGGCAGGAACATAATTGAGCATTGGCAACTTTATTTGTTAATTACACCCACATTGATATTTTTCATAGTTTTTAACTATTTGCCGATGTATGGGGTTCAGCTGGCTTTTAAAGAGTTTATACATATTAAGGGCATCATGGGCAGTCCATGGGTAGGTCTGAGAAATTTTGAGAGGTTTTTCTCCGGGTATAATGCATGGGCTTTAATAAAAAATACGCTGGGCATAAGCTTTTATCAGATACTGGCTGGTTTTCCAATACCAATAATTTTTGCCCTTATGCTTAATGAAGTTTTAAACAAGCATTATAAGAAGCTTGTCCAGCTTGTGTCATATGCTCCGCATTTTATTTCAATTGTCGTTGTAGTGGGCATGCTTGATATATTCTTCTCTCAAAGTAACGGCTTTGTTAATATAATTTTAACCAAAGTTTTTGGCCTGGAAAAGGGAATTCCGTTTCTTGTCTCAAATAGTTGGTTTAAAACCATGTATGTTTTTTCCGGTGTATGGCAAAATGCCGGTTACAGCGCAATTATTTACATTGCGGCTCTTTCAGGTGTTGATCCGCAGCTGGTAGATTCAGCCATTGTCGATGGAGCCTCAAAAATTCGAAGAATATGGCACATACAAATTCCGACAATTTTACCGACGGCTGTCATATTACTCATTCTTGAATCCGGCAATATAATGAAAGTAGGGTTTGAAAAAGTACTTCTGATGCAAAATCCGCTTAATATGCAATCATCCGATATTATTTCCACTTATGTTTATCGGATGGGCCTTTTGGGATCGGATTTCAGTTTTGCAACAGCAGTGGATCTTTTCAATTCGGTTGTTAGCTGTATATTGCTTGTCTTTGTAAACAATTTTGCGAAAAGAGTTAGTTCAAACAGCCTTTGGTAGAACATAAAAAAAATGAAAAATGGATGAAAGATGATGCTTATGCGAGAAAAGAAAGTAAAAATGCTGGCTGAAACAAGGGGAGATAAAATCTTCGATATTTTTATCAACGTAATTATGGGTTTCATTCTTCTTATTTATATATACCCGTTAATTTTTATTATATCGGCGTCAGTAAGTGATCCTAATACTGTGCTTCGAGGAGAAATGTGGCTTTTTCCAAAGGGTTTTACATTAATGGGATATAAGCACATTCTGCAGTACAAAGAGATATGGACCGGATATTTAAACACTATAAAGATTGTGTTATTAGGTGTTCCTATTGCGATGTCTTTGACTATATCTGCAGGCTATGTATTATCACGTAAAGAATTTAAACTGAGAAATTTATATATGGGAATATTCGTATTTACCATGTTCTTTAACGGAGGCTTGATACCGACATACCTGGTAATAAAACAGCTTAATATGCTTGATACAATTTGGGCGCTTATCCTGCCAAACGCAATTACAATGTATTATGTAATTATAGTGCGGACCTACTACAATACAAATATTCCTGAGGAATTGCATGAGGCCGGAGTAATAGACGGGTGCTCGGATATAAGGTTTTTAACCAGTGTTGCGCTCCCTCTTGCAAAACCAATTACTGCCGTTATGGCGCTATTTTACATGGTGGATCGCTGGAATATGTACTTTAGACCGTTGATATATCTGTCAGACAGGAAACTATATCCGCTGCAGCTTATTCTTCGGGAAATCGTAGCCAGCAGTAATATGACACCGGAAATGTTGGAAGGGTTTGAACCTTCTGAGTATGCAATAATGGTACAGATAAGCAATCTTATGAAATACGGTGTACTTATTGTAGCCAGTCTGCCGGTTCTTTTAATTTATCCGTTTGTTCAGAAGTATTTTGTCCAGGGAATAATGATTGGCGCATTGAAAGGGTAGTGTGACGTTACTATCCATATGTCACAGGTTAAATTGCTGTTACTTCCTGCTCAAAAGTAACAGCAATTTAACATCAATTGGTCAACCTTCATAACGAATCGCATATTATGTAATAGGATTATTTAAACTTCATTTATGCACTGTTTTAATGGTAAGGAGAATAATATATGGATAAAGGTTGCAAGATAAATATTGAACAAACTATTACAAAGCCGACAGTTCCTCCAAACGGTAATGGCAACAACCAAATTTGCTGCCCGTGTATAGCCAGATCTGTATCAAGCATAGAGCTAGAGCCTGAAGGCGGAACTATTGCAGTACCCATTCCCGCGAATGCCTGTATCACACAAATATTTGCTTCAGCGGAGACAATACAGGCACAGTTGCTTTATATAGAGGTTGAGGTCAGGAATATTGGGCCGTCCTTGTACCTTCACCGCATTCCGGCAAATACTGAAGGGACGTTTGCCGTTTTTGAAGTTACTTTTTCGCATCCTTTATGCGTCGGTGATATCGACAGCGCTGTTCGAGCGAACTTCATAAGGCTCGGCGATCCATTCAACGGATCTTTATCGGTGTTATACTGCGAGAATTGCTGTCAGCAAACCGAGGCAAACGGCTGAACGGGCTGTTGTATTCAGATACGGTACCCAAAAGTATGCTGTAGAGATATTCATATCCCGGGCCGCTCAGATATGGCATTCAGCCTTATAGCTTAGGAGATGCGCTTTGCAGATTTTGAGCGGCCCTATTTATATTACCCGGACCATCCGCCTGCATATATTGTGTTTTGATTTATTTTAGCTCAATCAGCCGGCTTATTTTTCCCCGGTCTGACTTTACATTTCCAAGCTGCATTTCCGCTGAAGTTTCCTTTTACTGCATAAACAGCTCAAATAGTAAGATTTATATGGTTATTATCAGACTATTGTCTACTTTTTAAATAAATACGGTTGACAATTGGCATTCTTTATTATATTCTTAGTTTTGATTAGCGTGTGATGCCGTTAAGCTGTATTTTCCAATAATGAAAGAGGGAATAGCATGCGTAAAACTGAAATAAGAAACATTGTTCTTATCGCGCTTTTCGCGGCTCTTATGATTGTTGGGGCATATTTGAAAATACCAAACCCCTTTTTTCCTGTTTATTTTACGTTTCAAACAATTTTCAGCATCCTCGCCGGCCTTCTTATTGGTTCAAGGAAAGGCGCCATGTCGATGACGCTGTATATGGCAATGGGACTTGCGGGCTTGCCTGTATTCTCGACGCCCGCAGGCATTCATTACATACTTAACCCGACCTTCGGCTATATACTGGGTTTTATTGCCGCAGCCTGGGCTGTCGGAAAAATAAGCGAATTGTTTCCCGATTACACAATCGGTGCGGCTTTTCTTGCTTCCTCGGCAGGCATTTTGTCCATATACTTTTCCGGAACGTTGTATATGTATTTATTGAACATTTTTTACACCGGAACTCCTATAGGGTATTTTGGAATATTGTCCGGTATGGCGTTATATTTTATTAAAGACTTGATTTTAATTATACCTGCCGCCTTTTTGTCGGTACAAATACGCAAAAGGACAGCATTTGTGTACGGCAGTTAATGTTTACTTTTTCCCTATGTAAAAACAGCGTTCCGTCGTTTGTGACGGTTTTTCAAATGTGAGTGCATTAAACACGTCCGCGAGTTCAAGCCCGGAGCCGCAAATGGCAGACCGTATTTCTTCATAAGACCATGCCCGCTGTTTCTGTCTTTCCTCGAGTCTTTTGTATATATCCCCTGTTTCCCTTACAAAAATGGTCAGGTCAAAATCGCATATTTTGTTTCCAGGATCGTACCTGTTCTGCCAAAGGTATGCTACATCATCCCTGATCTCATAAAAAAGGTTGTCTGCAAAAACATGCTCAAACTTATAAGGCGTATTCAAATCAAATATAAAAAGCCCGCCGGGATTAATATAATTTCCACAAAGCCTGAAAATATCCCTCATATCGTTCATATCAAGGATATAATTAAGGCTGTCCATTGTGCATACAATGATATCCACGGTGCCATACAATTCAAATGACCTCATATCCTGGCATATCCACAAAGGAGAAACCTCGCTTAAATCCGCTTTTTCCACCGCACGGTTCAGCATTTCGGGTGATATGTCGATACCGATCATATCATAGCCCCGCTTATCCAATTCCAGCGTCAGGCTTCCGGTGCCGCAAGCAAGATCAAGAACAAGCTCCGGTTTTACCGCGTATCTTCGGAATATTTCCTCAATATAATCCGCCCACCGCGAATAATCCACATCAGCCATCAACAGATCGTATACCAGTGATAAATCGCTGTACATTCAAACCCCCACTCAATACTTACAACGGGCATCTAGCCGGATTTTTTTCTCTTTGACAACAGCCCGCCGATACGCCCGGTTTCCTTCGCGCTAAGGCTTTTCCAGCCGTCTTTTTGCACCTTTTCCAGAAGGCCCAGTTCTTTTGCTATTTCCAGTTTCAGTTTTTCGTTTTTTTTCAGTGCCATAAAACCACCTCAAATACTATTATTGCCCTGTAAGTTTTATGGTATACAAAGAACGGAAAAACAAAAACTATTCTTCCTGTACGGCAATCAACCTGTTAATTTCCTGAATCGCGCAGGCAAGCTGCCTGTCTTCTCCCTCCGGGATATCCTCTATGCTGTAATAGCGGTACTGCTGATCATTCTCCACTTCAATATCCGGCGTCACTCCAACATCCTGAATACACACCCCTGAAGGAGTATAATACTTCGACACGGTATATTTCAGACCTGCTCCGCCTTCAAGTCTGACAATTGACTGAACAAGACCTTTCCCAAAAGTTGTTTTCCCGACAAGCGTTCCTTTTCCATATTCCTTAATCGCGGCTGACAGGATTTCGGAAGCACTTGCACTATATTCATTTATAAGAACTGTCATAGGTATATTCAGTTCGTTTGCGTCGGATTTTTTTTCTTCGCGTTTTCCGTTTCTGTCCTCAGTGTAAACAATAATACCTTCCGGAACAATCATATCCGCGATACGGACAACCTGCTCATAATCGCCTCCCGGATTGTTCCTGAGATCAAGTATAATGCCTTTCGCGCCGTTCATTATGAGTTTATTCACATGATTTGCAAAATCATATGAGATATCCTCATCAAACAACTTCAACTGTATATACCCGATATTGCCTTCGAGCATATCGCTGTGGATATATACCAAATTAATTACCTGGCGTACCATATTGAATGTTATATAATCATTTATCTCAGGCCTGTAAACCGTTACTTCAACATTTGTCCCGGGAACTCCCCTGATTTTTTGCACGATAAGCTCCGAATCCTTAATTGGCGTTACGTCTTCCCCATCAACCTTAACTATTTTATCTCCTATACGCATTCCCGCCTCTTTTGCAGGAGAACCGGCAAAGGTCTCCGATACGGTTAGCAAATCATTTTCATCCATATAAACAGTTACGCCAATTCCGACATAATTACCTGATTGCTTTTCCATGAAATCCTTCATTTGTTTCGCCGTGTAGTAGACCGTATACGGATCATCAACCGCTTGCGCCATTCCGCTTATTGCTCCTTCAAGAAGCTTGTTTTCATCTACAGCTTCGTAATATGTCTGCATTAAAATGGTTTTTACACGGTTGAAGTTAATTATATTCTCTCTTGATACATTGCGGTTAAAGCTTATCTGGTATTGGGGATTTAAAAAGTTAATTATCGAATAGGTGAATAATCCTGCGACAAAAAAAACAACCGCTATCAAAAAACAAATAACCCCCATCAGCCAATTACGATTTGATTTCATTTACACACTTCCTATTCAAAAATTTTATTAGTGTATTAGCACTCCTGTTTATATATATTTCCTAATTTTTTTAAAATGTATATTCATTTTTATCGTATTGATCTATATTATCTAAAAGAAATACCCGGTAAACCCGGGTATTTCTTCTTATGCAAAAGAATTACTTAAAATTAACAATATGCCCTTTACGGTTTTACATATTTTAACGGGTTTTGCGGCGCGCCATTTACTCTGACTTCAAAGTGAAGATGCGGTCCGGTTGCTGTCCCTGTCATCCCGGCTTTCGCAATGGCTTGCTCGGCTTTTACATATTGGCCTGTTTTAACATTAAACCCCCTGTTTACAATATGTGCATACAATGTAGTAATACCACCGCCGTGATCAATTATAATTGTGTTTCCATACCCGCTCCGTGAACCCGCATAAATAACGACACCATCGGCAGCGGCTACAATCTGCTCGTTCATCGCTGAACCAATATCAATACCCGTATGCATTTTCCAAACTTTATAAATCGGATGAAGCCTGTTGCCGTAACCAGATGCAATATGCTTATTTGTCGGCATGGGCCATACCATTGTTCCGCCTATATATTCAGCACCCATGGTCTTCATGTTTTTTATAAGCTGCTCAAGTTCTTTCGACTCTTTCAGCATCTGATCCATCATTTTTTCGTATTTTTTAATTTCCTTATCATCGGCGTATATTCTGTTTTCAAGGGAAGAACGCGAAACTTCAAGCTCTTCTATCTTTTGCGCGTACAAATTGGCCTGCTCTATGCAATTCTCAACTTCCAGCGCTTTTTGCTCTTTAAGCTGCTCAATTTCAATGCGTTTTCTTTCAAGGGAATCAAGAAGCCTTTGATCTTCATCGGAAAGCAATTGCATATATCTTATTTTGATAAAAAGTTCGTTAAGGTTCTTGCATTTAAACAGTTCATCAAGATCCCATATCGTAACTGTCCGTTTATGCATAATCCGCAGGCGTTCTTTCAACATTTCTTCCTGCCTGGCATACTCATCTTCCGCAATCAGTATCGCCTCATCAAGCGATTGTATCGCAGATTCAAGAAGCTGTATCCTCTGCTCGACCTCTTCTTTCTTAAGGCCGATATTCTCAAGTTCCTTGATAACCTCATCGCGTTTTTTCTTGTTCCAATTCAAATCAGCTTTCTTTTCCTGAATTTGGCTGCTGACTTTTTTTATGTTTGAGTCTTTTTCCTGCTTTTGCTTTTCATATTCTGAAAGCTGATTGGCAAAGCTTTGCGTCATAAACACAACAACTAATATCAATGCCACGATTAAGTAACTTACGCGCTTTATCATATGTGACTGTTCCCCCCGTTTTTTCCGCATCACATTAGCCCTCCGGTACAGGTCCGCATCCTAACCGAAATGTGAATTTGGTCTGGTAATCATTATAAGTATAAGGGTATATATGTATTTTCGGCTGCAAACCATTATTTTTTTATAGTTTTTATGTTTTTTATAAAACCGAAGCAATTATAGAGCGAGTAATATTATACCTCCAAATAAATCTTTGTTATTATTATACATAAACAAGCACTATACATTCAAGTGTTTTCGTACAGAAATTATACTTCCTACCGCGCCCATAACGACACCGATAATAATATAAACAAAAAGGACTTGGCCGCCTATATCTTTAAGAGGGAGCATTCGTATAAGACTCATCCCCGAAACAACCGCTTCGGAATTGATGTAAGTTTCAAGCGCGTTATACAGATAACCGGTTATTACAAACGAGATAACGGATCCTACAAGACCGATAATGATGCCTTCAATAATAAACGGCCATCGGATGAACCAATCGGTCGCGCCGATATATTTCATAATGCCTATTTCTCTACGCCTTGCGTAAACGGTAAGCTTTATAGTGTTTGAAATTATCGAAACGGATATAATAAGCAGCAGGGCCAGAATAAACATGCTCCCCGCATTAATCCATTTCAAAATAAGCGACAGCTTATCAAGAAAATCTTTCGGAAAATCAATATCTTCAACTCCGGTAAAAGTCCGCATCTCTTGCGCAAACTCATCGATCTGTCCGGCATCTTTCAGGCGCAGCCTGAATGACTCGCTTAAAAATTCCGGGGTATAACCCTTCAGCAATGACGGATCCTCCAGTGCTTCGTTCAACTCGGCAAAGGCCTGTTCTTTTGTTATTCTGTCGCATTTAAGCACACGTTCATCGTTTTTAAGTCTTAATTCTATATCATCGGCCTGAAGGGGAGCAATATCCTTGTCGAGCCATATTACTACCTCGGCAATTTGTTTTTCCATCTGTTTTAAATTAAACGTCAGAATTAAAGTAACCAAAAGAAATAATCCGAATATAAGAAGGGACGAGACTACCATTGTCAGCGAAGCAAGAGTCATCAACAGGTTCTTGTATGTATTCGAAAACCCTTCCCTAATCATGTATTTTATGGTTCTAAACTTCATTCGTATAATTCCCCTTTTGAACATCGTGGATAATCCGGCCGTAATCGAGGGAAATAACCCTCTTTTCCATTTCATCCACGAGGCTTTTTTCATGCGTTGCTACAATTACCGTTGTACCCCGTTGATTTATTTCATCCAACAGATACATTATCTCACGGCTTATACCGGGATCGAGATTTCCCGTAGGTTCATCGGCAAGCAGAATCGACGGATTGTTTACGAGCGCCCTTGCAAGCGACACCCGCTGCTGTTCCCCTCCCGAAAGTTGATCGGGATACACCTTTGCCTTTTTGCTTAGCCCCACAAGCGCCAATGCGACAGGGACCTGTCTGCGAATTTCTTTTGGCTGCGCCTCCACAATCTGCATCGCAAAAGCAACATTATCATAAACGGTTTTGTTCGGCAGCAGGCGAAAATCCTGGAATACTACCCCAAGGCCGCGCCTAAGGTACGGAATCTCCGAGCGCCGCATATTGTGTATACTGAATCCGTTTACATATACTTCGCCTTCGGTTGGAACTTCTTCATGTAATATAAGCTTTAGCAGAGTTGATTTGCCGGAACCGCTTGGCCCGACTACAAAAACAAATTCACCTTTCTCTATTGTAAAGGACGCATCCTGTAGCCCTATAGCACCGTTAGAGTATCGTTTCGTCACAGACTTGAACTCAATCAAATCAAACACATCTCCATTTTTATTTTATTATAAATTAATGAAAACGGAACAATGTTTATTTTCCCGCTGCATCAAGATAGCGCTTTACCATCATGGCCACCTTGAAATGAATGGCATCTTCAAATATGCGCAAATCCATCCCTGTTATTTTCTGAATTTTATCCAGCCTGTAAACAAGAGTATTCCTGTGAACAAACAATTGCCTCGAAGTCTCGCTTACATTAAGGTTGTTTTCAAAAAATTTCTGGATAGTAATCATTGTTTCCTGATCTATAAGCTCATAAACACCGTCTTTGAATATTTCATTCAAATACAGCTTGCATAGCGTCGTGGGAAGCTGGTAAATCAATCGACCGATTCCTAAATTATTATAATCTATTATCGTTTTGTCCGACTCAAATATATTCCCTATCGTAAGGGCTGTTTGAGCGTCCTTGAAAGAACGTGTTATATCACGCAGCCGCTCAACTTCAGTGCCTATTCCGATACAGGCTTTTACCATAAGCTCCGTGTTAAGCGTATCGATTATCATTCTTGCTTTGCGGTAAATATCTTCTTTGTCTTCATCCTCTTTCAGTTCTTTAACAAGTACGGTATTCTGATCGTCAAGCAGTACAACAAAATCTCTGGCATAATTTGGGAATATGCTTTTTATTATATTGTACGCATGAATATCCTTTGATTTATCGGTGCGAACCAGATATGTTATCCTTCTGATATCATCTTTTATTCTTAATTCCTTTGCCCTGATTGAAATATCTCCCGGAAGGACATTGCCAAGAAGTACGTTTTTTATAAAACTGTTTTTATCATATTTTTCTTCATAATAAAGCCTTGCGTTTTCAATACTAAGGCATACAAGTTCCATCGCCTTCCTGCTCTGTACGGTATTACCGTATACATACGCGGTATAATCCATTCCTTTGCGGTTTCCAACCCTCATTAATGCAATTTCATCGTTTTCGAAATAATCTTCACCGGAATTAATAAAATCGACAGCATCTTCATTATATTTACCGATTTCTGAAGACACTGTGCTCGCAATCACCATTCCATATGAATCCGTAATACCCGCATCGCTTTTCAAAATTTCTTTAATACGGTAAACAAGCGACTGAAAAACTTTTGCAGCCAAAAAAATACCTCCAATCGTATAAACACATATCATTATACAACAATTTTTTTTGGAAGTACAAGGCCTTTCCTAAAGATTCGGGAATTTTCATGGTTTTTCAATTTTTTACGGATGGATTTAGTCCTGAAATGCGGTTACCCTTCCTGAGAATACCTGCATAATGGTTTCCAGGAGCTCTTTGTTATTTATTGCCGACGTATTATGGACAATAATTTGTCTCGGCGCGGCTGAAATCAAAAAGCTTATCAACATATCCTCTTCTTTTATCGTTCCGTTGTGCTTTTCGTCATTCCATTCGCTGAACCATTGTTCGGATATTCTCTCCATGTTTTCATCGTAAATTGAAAAGCTGGAATCATTTTCAGCAATTACATGCACACAGCGAAACTTCGGCTTCTGCATTTGTACAAAATATGTCAAAAGTTTTATAAATTCCTGATATTCTTTTTCAACAAGATATTGCCTGACTGCCCAGTCAACTATATCTTCCAGTTCTTTTACATATTCCTGCATTCTGAAGGTGACAAACCCCTCCAGGATAATATGGTTGCTCTGGTTAAGAAAATCGGCAAGCCTTCTTGTTACAATATTCCTTCTTCGTATTCGAATAACGGCATCAAAATAGTTCTGATCTTTTTCCTGCAGTTTTTTTTGAGCTATTCCGACAATGTCCCGCCTCTCACCGGGTTTTAAATATCCATAATGCTTTTTAACAATCCGGTTGAGTATTAGTCCTTCATATGCTGTCATCATATATTCCGCAAGAACGGACGACAGTTGTTCAACAAATGCTGAATTCTTTTGCTGTTTTTCTTTTTTTTTGCACTCTACGGCTATAAGCCCATCACCATGTTCCTGATTAATCGTAATAATTTCTCCCGATGAATCGTTATTTATCAGTTCTTTCCGCAAATATGCCAACAGCTCTCCGGCTCCGTCACCGGCCGCTATACGGACAGGCTGCATAATCACACTTCCTTTCCAGGTGTAGTATATGAATGTCCGAAAGTGCGTATTCTGTTCGGCGGCATGTAAAAAATGTTAATAATATGCATATAACCGCCCTACCGAGAAATAGCTTTTTCCCGATATTATTGTATTCGCAATCAGTTCCATCGGTACCATCAATATGATTTTTCGGCTGATTGATAAAGTGATTGATTATGTCACCATAACGGCAGGAATGTAACAATAATTTTATCTCTTTTTTTATATAGTAATTATTATGAAACTTTTTTGTCATAATTATCGTCTTAATATATTGCAAGATCAAACATGTTTACACCGAAGCCGATAAACCGACGGAGCGGTAATTCGTCTTTTGTCCGGCTGCTGACACTGTACAACAAGCAGGAGCATGGGAGTCAGAAAAATGAGACCTGGGATATTTATTTCATTATTTTTAGTTTTTATATTATTGGTGTCGGGTTGTGATGTACAAACGGGAACATCAGGTTTAGATACAAAAAACACAACCGTAAAAATTCCCTTCCAAAAGCTTGATGAAAACTCCGTGGAATGGATAACAATGACGGGCGGGCTTGGCAACATTACCACGAAGGTACTGTTTTACGGACATGACGATATGGCAATACAAAATCTTGTTAGCATGATCAATGAAAGCAGGGAAATGATTAAAACAGACAATTCGGTCATTGACAAAACCCATTCGAGAGTTCGTCCAATAGGCATGATTATTTCCCTGAAAGAGAATAGCAGAATATATCTTTGGCCATCCTATGAAGTTATCGGTAATTCCGGAGATCTGACAATATCAACGCATACCGACAGGTATGTCCTTGAGATTAATGGAGAAAATGGAACTTCGGAATACTATACGATATTCTCGAAAGATGTCGCCGGCTATCTTATAGAAGGCTGGAAAGAAGACATGCCGTTGGTTGATGATATAAAAATTGAATCCGAAGCCAAAAGATCGTCCGATTCAGGATATATTGTCGAAAACGGAGATTTGTTCACAATTTCGGGTGACGGCTGCCCAAACGATGCAGTGAATATATACATCTGTAAAAATGAAGGCGGGGAGCGCTGTCATTTGGGCCGGGCCGAAACCACCTTCGGTGCCTGGGAATGGAAAGGCTTAATAGGAAGCAGCCTGAATAGTACCGACGGCAAGACAGTTAATCTGGAATCAGGTCTTTATGATATTATAGTAAATTTCGGCGACATGGAAAAATCGGTGTGCGGAATCATTTACATTGCCGAAAGCTCCGACTAGTTTCATTAACGGTTCATCCGGTTGTATTCTTCCACCCTCATTGCCAGATACCGGTAATCCGGTTTTACAATCTGATCAAGAAGGTATGCCGAATTTTGCGAGCCGGAGAACCTGTTACGGTTTAGTTCCCGTATTATCGCATTTGCCGTTGCTATCCCGATTCCATGTCCATAATAATATCCGTTAAGCAACTGTATTACGTTTTCACCCTGCCATTCGGGCGTTTCGGTGTTTACATCCGGGTTAATGAAATACAGGCAGTCTCCCGGCAGCGAGTTTTTAACACCGCCGTACGTACGAACGCCCAAATCCCTGTCCAGGTACTTCCAGTCCATAAGGTATATGTCTGCGAACAGCCGGTCAAAAAGCCCTTCCGGCATAACCTCAACAAGTCCGAGGTAGAATACGATTACAATAGCCGTCGCGCACTCCGTTCCGTACAGCCTGCTGTTTTTTAAAATGTCACGTATCGCTTCATGCGGATTTGCTTCCCTTTTAAGCCTGAACCCGCCTTCATAGGTTCTGTCCCAGTAAGCTTCATTACACATTGAATTCTTAAACAGTCTGAATGAAAACAGGCTGTTATTAAGTCTTTCGGACATGTTAACAATTGAAGCTCTTGAATCAAGTTCAAAATTCAGCAAATTCAGTGAAGGATATGTATATACCGTATCGCTTTGCATCATTTGAGCGGCAATTCTCTGCTTTACGCTCCCGGGCCTTACGTACCTCCCCAAATCGGTACTGGTAATTGCATTTCCGTTAACGCGTATCATATGCGCACATCCCGATTGTTTGTCTTAATCTATAATATGTAAAGTGCGTCATTTTGGGGACAACGGCAGGCGCAGCAAAAGAGAACAAAAAAAACAGGGCTGCGGGTTTTGTAACCCGAAGCCCTATTTTTTGTCTTTTGTATTTTTTTGTATTTAACCGTGATTAATTGCCGCGAAGTTCATCCCACAGCTTAGCTCTCTGATCAAGAACTTCCTGTCCGCCCGCAGCAAGGTATTCCTGTATCAATGAATCCCATACCGCGTCGAATTCTTCCGGTTTGGCAGTGATTGACTTCGCATATATCTCAAGTTCTTTATCATCGAGAACTTTTCCGTATTTCGCGTCTGCATCCGTCGGAATCAGACCGGCGCCAGGATTTACATAACCATCCCTGATAGCCAGGTTATACGAATCTTCAAACAGATGCTCGTTTCCAGGATATGAGAACGCGTTCGCCTTTATCCTCTTTGTCGCATCAGCCAGGTAAATACCGTTAACAATGAGGGTATAGTCTATATTCTGCAGCGAAGGCATCATCTTTTCTCCCTCAACCTGCGTAAGCATGGGCAGTCCGTCAACAATAGTATGATGCACGCCTTCCTCGCCGAACTGCAGGAAGAATAATACATCAGGATCTGCCATCCAGTTGAGGTACTTAATTACCGCATCAACTTTTGCCTGGCTTGTCTTAGGAACTATCATCCTGATTCCCGTAGGATCATAGAGCTCTTTCCTGTGCTTGCCGCTGTATATGTTTGTAAAAGGATCTATCGGTATAAACTCGGCATCAGGGAAGTTCTTCTTCAGGTTCGTATTATGACCGGGAACGTTTCTCAACGCCAAATCGTAGTTTCCTCCGTAAGATCCGGCATAACCTCTGATTACGTCTTCGTCGCGCATCTTACCGTCCCTGTCAAGCGGGAATTCAGGGCTTATCAATCCTTCGTTGTACAACTTGTTAAGATACCTTGCGCCTTCCTTCCATCCGGGGAGGAACAGCCTGTTCTTCACATAATAATCCTTGTCCGATACATCTTCCAGGAATGTCTGGAAGAACCCGTAAGCGACATAGTCAACATCATGGGTCATGGCGTAAGGAATGACTTTATCCACATTGCCGGGATTCTTTTCCTTGAATGCCTTCAATGTCTGATAGAATTCATCCGTCGTATCAGGTACGGGAAGACCGAGTTTTTCGAGCCAATCCTTCCTGATGAATGTTCCCGTGTTCGCCTGTATTACCCTTTTTGCAATAATCGCATACTGTCTTCCGCCGTACAGTCCATAACTTAACAGATCGTCACCGAGATACTGTTTAAGTTGTGCGCCGTATTGGTTAAGAGCATCCGTCAGATCCGACAGGCCGCCTTCCTTGTAATAGTTGTAAACGGTGGCCACATCATAAGTCAAACAAATGTCAGGCGCGTCCCCTGTAGCCATCCATACGTTCAGCGTATCGACTTCCTGTGATCTCGGGCACGGTACAAAAGTAACCTTGATGTTGTTAGGATCGCCGAAATTCTCCTGTATCCATTTTGTCCAGTAGTTGTTGTCAACAGGAGTCTGACCCGGCGTACCTCTGTCGAATACTTCGACCCTTAATTCGACAGGTTTTGCTGTTGTGGTAGGAGTTTCGGTTTTCCCGGTATCTGTAGACCCGGTGCTGGGCTGCTGTGTAGAAGTCTGGCCTCCGGTAGGAGCACACCCTGCAGTCGCGGTAACTATAAGCATAATACCGAATATCATGCTTATAATCGCCAATGCTTTTTTCCTCATTTTTATTAACCCTCCTTTGAAATTAAAATTACATTTATAATTATGTCAACCCTTTATTGAGCCAATCATAATACCTTGTACGAAGTGTTTCTGCAGCCACGGATAAACAAGGAGTATCGGAATTGTACAAAACATAACGGACGCCGCTTTAAGGCTTTCAGGAAGCAGGTTTGAAGCGATGCTTCCTTCAATAGCGGAAATTTCAGGCTGCATATTGTTATAGACGATTTGATAGAGTTTTAATTGTATCGGATAAAGCTTTGAATCCGTTATATACAGCAAGGAATCCATAAAATAATTCCAGCGGCCTACCGCATAGAACAGGCTTAATGTTGCCAGAACCGGCAATGAAAGCGGCAACACTATTCTGACCAGTATTGTCAAATAGTTAGCTCCGTCGATAAGGGCCGATTCCTCAAGGCTCTCAGGCAAATTACTGAAAAAAGTCTTAAGGACAATCATGTTAAAAGCACTGATTAGACCCGGAAAAATAAGCGCTCCAACTTTGTTCAGCAAACCCAGGTTTTTTATCAGTATATAATCCGGTATCATTCCCCCGCTGAAGTACATTGTAATTACCACCATCAGGAGGAAAAAGTTTCTTCCCTTTAAACCTTTTTTCGATAGAGGGTAAGCCATAAGTATTGTCATCATCATGCTCATAGCGGTGAAAACAAGTGTGAGCACTACTGTGAACAGCAGAGACCTTATCATAGTCTTGTCCGCAAAAACCACCCTGTAGGAGTCGAAGGTAAGTTCCACGGGCCATATATATACCCTTCTTGAAAGAATCGCACTGTTAGAACTTAAAGAAACCGATGCCACATACAGCATGGGTATAAGGCATACCAGCACGGAAAAGAATACTATTACGTTCAATATCATATCAAATATTCTGCTCTTTATACCTGAATCCATTGCACAGTCCCCCTGGTATAACGTCCAAAATACCCTTTATAATTGAAAATTTACCATATACCCTGTTCTCCCAATTTCTCCGCAATATAATTAGCGGTTATAAGGAACACCATGCCAACAACGGATTGGAAAAAGCCTACCGCGGTTGCCGTTGAAAATCTGCCGGAGCGCAGGCCTACACGGTATACAAAAGTGCTTATAACATCTGAAGCGTCGGTAACCAGATAATTGCCCATCGCATACGGCCGATCAAACCCGATTTGGGCGATTCTTCCGACATTCAGTATCAGCAGTATAATAATTGTCGTTTTGATACACGGCAGAGTAATGTGCCAAATTCTTCTTAATCTGCCGGCTCCATCGACTGTAGCGGCTTCGTATAATTCCGGATTTATTCCGGCAATAGCCGCCAGATAAATTATCGCATTCCAACCGGCGCTTTGCCATACGCCCGAGAGGGTATATGTTATTATCCACGGTGTTTTTTCGGTCAGGAAAGGTATTGGTTCAAATCCGAGCTTTTCAATAAGCGTATTGACTAAACCTGACTGGGCCGAGAAAAGCTGTATGGTAAGACTTCCGATTACGATCCATGACAGGAAATGGGGCAGATATAATATGGTTTGGGAAATTCTTTTATAAGTTTGGTTCCTAAGCTCGCTTAATATTATAGCAAGTATTATGGGTGCAGGAAAGCCTGCTATTAAATCCAATGTATTTAGGAAAAAAGTATTTTTAACCGCTCTGAAAAATTCCTTCATCGAGAATATCTCTTTAAATGTCGCGAAATTGTTCCAGGGGCTTTTCCATATGCCCAGAAACATGTTATAGTCTTTGAAAGCGATTGTTACGCCGTACATCGGCACATACTTGAATATGAAAAAGTAAGCTACGGGCAGAACTAGGAATAAATAAAGCAGATAATTACGCCGCATATATGTCAGGAATTTTCGCAGTTTTTCAGTTGTTGCATTTTTATTCTTCGAGGATAATTTAACATTGGCGGAAGACATTACATACATCCTCCTCTAAAATTAGCTGAACAGCAGTCCATTCACGTGCATTTGACTAATCTCAGTTTTAATATATGTGATCTGTGTTCTTATTTCAACAATTATTTTTACTTTTGAACCGTTAATTTTGATTGCCGCAACGGGAACCTGTACCTCATTGAAATCATTTGCCACTCAGCTTCGCCGTCCGGCGCGTTTATGAATCTAAGGTGTGTAGAAATGAGATCAGTTCGCTGTTTTATACTATGTTAATTATGTTTAATTATTCTTAACCAAATACGGTTTTGTTTTATCGATAAGCATGGTTTTTGTCCTGTATTCCCCCGGGGTTATCCCCTCAATTTTTTTAAATACTCTTGTGAACGTTTGGTCACTGTTATACCCAAGCGATAATGCAATATCCTTAATGCTTATTTCAGTGCGGACCAACAAATCTTTCGCATCGTTCATCCTTAAACTGTTTATTACATCGCCAATATTTTTCCCGATTTTATCTTTGAAAACCTTTCTTACATGAGAATAGCTGAGCCCGACATAATCGGCTATATCCTGTATCCCGATATCTTTCTTGTAATTCATCTGTATGTAGCCCATAATTTTGTTTATCTTGTCATCATCACTTACGTGCCTGTTCAGATAGTCGAACATTTTCTTGTAAATATCGACAAGCCACTGCTCTATATCCTCTAAAGTCTCTTTTTTTGAGAGTTCATTGTATATATTAAAATTGCTCCCGAATATATGGCTCATATCAATATCGGAATCTGTAAGATATTTTATTACCGTATCTCCAACCAACTGGTTAAATATTTGTCTGACGTTATCACTGGATAGACCAATTTTGCTTTTTAGTTCCGCGACAAGGCGTTTCACAGTCTTTTCAACGGCATTGATGTTTCCTGTTTTCACTTGATTCAGCAGATACTTTTCAGTTGTTGCCGGAAAATAATATTTATGTTTTTCCAGGTCCTCATTCCATAAAATAACGCTTTCATAACCGTATATCAATTTCAGTTTCAAGGCCTGAGTCGCTTCCATATATGATGTCGATATTTCAAATATATCTTTGTAACATCTTCCCATACCGATTGAAATGGTATAGTCAAAGATTTTCGCGGTTTCTTTCTGTATTTTGTAAAAGCACTCCCGAATTTGGTTTAGTCCTTCATCTGTAAGCGCTTCTTCCAAATTGAGAATTAACGCCATTTCTTCATTATCCATATTAACGCCCGTACATTTGCAGTTTGGACCGAAAACCTGCTCAGCTATGCTAATAATTATCATTTTCAGATAATACTGCCGTTTAACCTCGTACTTTTTGGTAAATTCATCATATTTGTCAATTGACATCGCTACGCAGATAAAATACTCATACGGGAAATCGATATGCGCGAAATTATCTGTCTGATACATAAATCTACCTTTCAGCAGACTGTTTAAATAGTTTTGAATTATGTTCATCTTGTTTTTCTCAAGCTCATTGGAAATCGATTCGAATGCTTTTCTCAAAATTGCCATTTCATCCCCGGCCTCAAGAATGTTAATTCCTTTATCAGACTTTATATCCTGAATTAACTTCTTTACGGGACTGCACAACTTCTTAGTTATTGCATAAACGATTACCACACTCATTATTGTAATAAAAACCGAGAAATAAATGATATTGCCACGAATATTATCCACACTGTCTTTCAATGCTTCCAATGAAAAAACACCCATATATATCCAGCCATCATAAGGCGATTTATAATAGGATACAATAGAACTCTTATTATCGACTTCGGTAATAATAAATCCTTCATCAGTGTCGCTGTTTATTATGCTGTTTATGTAATCAGTACTGGAAATATCTTTGCATAAGAAATTCTTGTCTATATGAGATATCACATTTCCATTGTCACTAATAACGTAAATATACCCTTCCCTGTTTATATTGTCGGTGTTAATCAGCTTGGACAGCACGTCTTCCCTGACATTGACGACCAGTGCTCCTCTTAACGCGGTAGTATACGGAGTAAGCGGATAAATATATGTTATAATGCAGCTTGCGGCTAAATAGTCCTCATATTCATTGCTACTGTATGGCAGTCTCGTATCTATCCATCCAAGCGACATCCCTTTTGTTTTATAGTCATTATAATATTTAAGCCATCCTGTATCGTTTAAATCCGTAATAGGAACAAAACCCTGGTTTGAAGTCAGGGAATATCCGAGATCTTCAATGCATAGATATATTGATTCATACCTGGCATTGGTATTAACAGCTTCCAGAATTACTTCCAAAGCATCGGAAAGTTTAATTAAATCGTTTGAATCAATTACCCGCTCACCATTATTATCGCTGAATTTTACTTCACTTAGGATATTTATTGCACTATTTACGGAAAGCCTGATTGTGTCTTTACGTATCGTGTTTTTAAACTCCAATATCGTGTTCTCGGCAACTTTAAGTTTTCCTATGCAGTTTTTCCCAATTTCTTTTTTTGAACTGTTTATCACAGCATTATCATATGCTATAACGTAAACTATCGTTATAACCAGCAACAACACGGAAAACGAAATAAAAAGCTTCAGCGAAAATGAATAGCTTTTCATTTAACTAATACTGCTCCTTTCATCTAAACTAAAGCACAAGTTTAGATAGCCGAGCGATAGCAAGCAGGGTTATATATAGCTATCTCTTACTTATTATTATAGATGGAAGTACAAAAAATTACAACTTGCATCGTGTTTTCTTATGTAAATTGCATAAACGTGGCAGAAATTGGTCATAATTTTTTGGGGTGATAGTTTTGCGTAAAAAGAAAGAGCGACGAATTGATTTGCTGTTAATTCAGGAAAAATTAAAAAATTGTCCCGATTTGAAGCAAAAAAATGTCTTTATTGAGGAAAAACACGAAGCGTGGTTTTTCTATATTTATCAAAATATAGACAATGATTTGCTTCAAAGGGATTTTATATCCCCGATAATTAATATGACATATAAGCAGTTATCGGATATTAAAACCGTTAAAAATATTCCGAACGGCTCGATAAAACTCGTTTATACTACAGATGAAGCAGTAAAGGAGATCTTTTCCGGCAGCGCCGTATTTGTTTTTGAACTGATCCAATATGCAATTTCCTGTAAAATAGATAAGGTTGAAAAGCGTGCCCTGGAGGAACCAAGTACCGAAAAAAATATCAGGGGGCCTCATGAAGGTTTTCTTGAAGTATTGGAAGCAAATATCGGCATACTGAGAAGAAAAATACGCAGCGACGCACTAAAATTCAAAACTGTTACGCTGGGGAAAATCACGAACCAAACAGTCGCAATAGCCTATATTGAAGGAATAGCCAATAAGGACCTCGTTGAAGGTCTGTATGACAAAATCAGTTCGATAAAACTCGACGGAATGCCTGCAATCGGATTTATAGAACAGAGCATTATAACCCACCCCCACTCATTATTTCCCCAGTTTTTGAATACCGAGAGGCCCGATAGAGCCGTAGCGGCCCTGCTTGAAGGAAGAATTGTAATATTGATGGATGGAACGCCTGTCGTACTGATAGCGCCTGTAACATTCATTTCTTTTTTTCATACCCTTGACGATTACAGTAATCCCTGGATACTCGGCAGTTTTTTACGCGCCGTAAGAATACTTGGCGGTATATTCATTGCGGTATTTATGCCTGCTTTATATATCGCGATAACATCCTTTCATTATTATGCCATTCCTCTGGAACTTCTGCTGAACCTCGCAAAGTCGAGAGTCGAGGTTCCACTGCCTCCTATTTTTGAAATTTTAATACTTGAGATAACTGTCGAACTGATACGTGAGGCGGCCATAAGGCTTCCCACGTATATCGGTACGGCAGTAAGCGTGTTTGCCGGCCTTATTATCGGCCAGGCCGCCGTTGAAGCGGGAATAGTCAGTAACCTTGTTATTGTAATTGTTGCCGCTACCGCAACCGCATCCTACGTCGTACCATCGACAGACATGGCATTGTCCATCCGCATTATCAGGTTTATATTCATGCTTTCCGCATCCATATTCGGAATAATCGGCATTGTGGTATGCACAACCTTCACGATAGGACATATTATCGCCCTTGATTCGCTGGGGCAGCCATATTTTACTCCCTTTTCACCATTTTCCTTAAGAGGTTTGAAGGACAGTTTTGTAAGGTTACCTCTGAAAAAACAAAAGACAAGACCACCGGAAACAAAAACCGGCAAAAAAGTCAGGAGTGAATGAGTATTGGACGGAGGAGCCAACGCGATTACCTCAAAGCAGATGGCACTGTATACGTTTGTATGCCAGACAGGCATAGGCAGCATTGTTCTTCCGACAGCATTAGCGAAAGAGGTAGGCCATGACGGCTGGATTTCGGTTATTGCAACAGGGGTTTTGTCAATTGCCATCGCTGCGCTGCTCGGAATGCTGCTGAAGAAAAGTTCCGGCAAAGGGATACTTGACATAAACAAGGAAGTATACGGGAAAGTGATAGGCACAGCTTTTAATATATTAATTTTTATCTATCTGCTTGTCACGGCATCAGCAGGGGCCGGGATTTTTGTGGTTTTCCTGAGAATTTCGTTTTTTCGTTTAACACCGCAGTTAATCATGTCATTAATATTCATGCTGCCGTCTTTCTATATGGTATGGTATGGCCTTAAAACAACAGCACGGTTTAAAATATTCACGCTTTTTTCTTATGTAGTTGTCCTGGTATATATCATTTTGATATATAAGGACATAAGGCCGACTTTCCTTATGCCGGTCGGCGAAGCAGGCATTGTGCCGTTATTGTACAGCATTAAGACAAGCTATTTCGCATATATCGGCCTGGAACTGATCGCAGTATTTTATGCCGAGATAACGGATAATGAAAAAGCTTTGAGGTGGCATGTGTTTGCGAACTTTTTCAGCATGCTGTTTTTTACAATCGTTACCGCCGTCTGTACCGCGGTTTTCGGCGAGAAATTTCTGCCCGTCCAAAGCATAACTTTGTTTAACTTATTCAGAATATATAATGTGGACGTACTCGAAAGAATTGATCTGTTTATCATAGCGTTCTGGTTCTTTGCTATCAGCTGTTCAATCAGGGCTTATATAATGGCTTCATGGTATAGTCTTAATAAAATATGCAAAAAAAAGAAAAGCACGTTTATATACATGATATTTATTGCTCTGCTTATAGTGATCAGCAGAATACCGGGAGATATCAACGAGTCATACCTCCTTTTGGACATCGTTAATTATTCAGGCATGGGCATAACGGTTCTTTTTATCATATCCCTGTTTATATCTGCGGTAAAAACGAAAGGCGGCAAAAGATATGAAAAAGGTTAAAATCTTAAGTCTCTGTTTTTTATGTTTTGTACATCTTTTAATATCCGGCTGCTGGGATCAGAAAATATTCGAAGAAATAGGCCTTGCCCTTGTGCTCGGTTTGGAACATACGGAAAACGGCGAGATACTGTACACGATGACTATGCCCGTATTTGCCGAGGATATAGAAGAAACAATGGAAATACTGTCGACTACCTCCGATCTGTTAAGGCAATCACGCGATCAAATACGCAATACATCAGGTAAGAGAGTTGAGGGCGGAAAAATACAGCATATTGTTTTTTCAAAAGAGCTCGCAGAAAAAGGTATAGACAAGACTCTGGATGTTTTTGTAAGGAGTTCTGAAAATCCCTTTCTTGCGAATATTATTGTCGTAGACGGAAGCCCCTTTGAAATGCTTAAAATGAGCAAAGATTACAAGGATAAACCAAGACTGGGAGTGTACATGGCAAATATTATAAGACATGCACGCGCAAACGCTGCGACACCTGAGAGCAGAATATACAATTTTACTATTTTGCAGTACAGCGAAACAATTGATCCTGTTGCGAGTTATATTAGTTTTGATGATACAGGAATAACAATAGAAGGTTCCGCCCTTTTCAATGGAAACAAAATGGCAGGGAACATTGATTTCGAAAAGACGGGATTACTGCATGCGTTAATGGGAGAAAAAATACAATTCGGATATTATATAAAAGCGAAGGATATTGAAGAAAGCGTTTCTTCGGACAAAAGAGGGGTTTCCATATTACTGTACCGGGCTAAACGGAAAATTGAAGCAAGCTGTGCAGACGGAACAGCCCCCGAAATCCATATCAGCCTCGACCTCACGGGAATCATCGATGAAATTGATTTGGACTATCGTCTTGATGAGCCTGATGATAAAAAAAACCTGGAAGAAAAAATAACAATGCTACTCCGGCGGGACTTCATGAATCTTTTAAAATACCTGCAGGAAATAGGCTCTGATCCGGTCGGGTTCGGGGAGATAATAAGAGCAAAGCACAATGAATATTTCAAGTCCGTTTCGTGGAAAACCGTATATCCCAAAGTAAAATTTGATATCGATGTAAAAATTAATATTGAATTTTACGGCGCATTGTATTAAGTATTCGATAATACACCTTCAATAACCGTAACCGCTTTTCCCGATATAAGCACCCTTTCACCGGATACCTGCACCTTCAGCATGCCTCCCCTTTTTGATGCCTGATATGCAATAAACTTATCCTTCCCAAGTTTTTTCCTCCAATACGGACCTAAACAGCAATGCGCGGAGCCGGTCACGGGATCTTCAAAAATACCTACCTCGGGCGCGAAAAACCGTGAAATAAAATCATACCTGCTTGACTGCGCTGTTACAATTACGCCCCTCATTTGCACTCTCATAAGCTTCGTAAAATCGGGCTTAATGCTTTTAACTACTTCTTCCGATTCTACCTCGATTATGTAATCGAATACGCTTTTGCCCGTATAGACCGGATTAACAGCCAGCGCTTCTATCAATTCGGGTGGTACGTCGGCTTTTTCTTCCGGAGTCGCGGGAAAGTTTAGTTCAATCCAGCCCTCATTGTACCTTGCGGTCAGCATTCCGCTCTTCGTATCGAAAACAGCTTCCTCTTCTTTCCCTAAATACCCTTTTTCCCATAATATATGGGCGCTTGCCAATGTCGCATGTCCGCACAGATCAATTTCCGATTCAGGCGTAAACCAGCGCAGCTTGTAGCCGTTATCCTTCGGCACAAGAAAGGCGGTTTCCGCCAAATTCATCTCATTTGCGACATCCTGCATCCATTTTACCGGAGGCTCCGATTCTAAAATACAAACCGCCGCGGGATTTCCTTTGAACGGTTTATCCGTAAAAGCGTCCACTTGGTAAATTTTCATTTTTCCACCCCGTACACTTATATTTCCAGTTAATTACCGTAAGTTTCATACCTTTCACTTTTTATTCATTCATATCCTTTATATCCACTTAATCCTGCTTTTTCGACTCGCTGCCATAATAAGATTGTAATAATTTTAATCTTTCTTTTGGCTTGTGTCAAGATTTTGCAGTTCCAGGAATCAATACTTCATTATATTAGCAAATCCCAGTTCCTCCGCATATTTTACGGCGGCAATATATTCATCTCTGCTTATTCTTCTTGACAACTCGGCGAAACTATACGATTTATGGGCAGGATAGTATTGCGACATTATATTCACAAAAGTATCCTTTGATACCTCGTCAGCGATAAATTCCAAAACTTTATACGTATCAGCTGCGTTGTCAGGCATTACAAGGTGCCTGACCAGCAAGCCCTTATAGGCTATTCCTTTCTCATCGGTATTAAGAACGCCGACCTGTCTGTGCATTTCTTTTACGGCCGCTTTTGCAATATCAAAATACTTATCGGCTTTCGTGTATTTTTTCGCTTTGGCATTGTCGCCAAACTTAATATCGGGCATATAGATATCAATAATGCCATCAAGAAGTTTCAGCGTGTCAATATCATCATATCCTCCCGTATTATACACGAGAGGAAGTTTCAGACCGCCTCTCGCGGCTATGCCCACAGCTTCAATAATCTGCGGAACGAAATGGGTCGGTGAAACCAGGTTAATATTGTGGCATCCTTTGTCCTGCAGTTGCAGCATTATCCGGGCAAGCTCTTGAGGTGTCACTTCATAGCCGTCTCCACAGTGACTTATCCTGTAATTCTGGCAGAATACGCACTGCAATGTACAGTAACTGAAAAAAATGGTTCCTGACCCGCCCCTGCCGACAAGCACCGACTCCTCGCCGTAATGCGGGCCGTAGCCATCTATCACCGCATCCGCACCCGCCCTGCAAAATCCCCTTTTGTTGCCTGTTCTGTCCACTTTGCAGTGATGCGGGCATATTATGCATTCTTTAAGTTTTTTCTTTAGAATTTTGATCCGGTTATCGAGCTCGCCGGATTCCAACAATTCAATATATCCGGGTACATGGTTACCTTCAGGCATTGTCATACCTCCGCTGCCTATTTTCATAAAATGGTATGTATCTATGTTTTGAACAAAAGCTCAATTTATTCAATATGATAAGAATAACCGATATGCTGGTTTATTGCATATTACGCGCTGCAAAAACACTCTTCTCTGAACTCTCTCGGAGTTTTTCCGGTAATATTTTTAAATACCATGTAAAAATATGTATCACTGTTAAAACCTGAACGCATGTATAGCTCATTCAGCTTAGCTCCACCCCGTATAAGCTGTTTTGCATGCTCTACCCTTATTTTATTAAGATATTCCACCACGCCGCTGCCGGTATCTTCTTTGAATACACGGCTTAAATATGATGCGGAAGTATGGACATGATCAGCTATCGAATTTAAGGAAATATCCCTGTTATAGTTACGGTTAATATAAATGATTGCCTGACGCGTGATTTCACGATATTTTTCCGTTTCCCCGAATCTCTTCAGGTACTGCATCACATTGAGATAGCAGTTGAGAATCCCCTGCTGCATCTCGTTAAGGGACATTTGCTGGAGATTCTGATATACATAATAAAAATCAGGATAAATGGTCATAAGATCCGTTTTGTAGTCCCGAAGAGCACGGCTGAGCAGATTAATGAGATGAGCAAAGATCAACTGTGCTTGCACCGAATTCAATCCGCTGTCACGAATATTGTTGAAAATATTCTCTATATACTCTTTTATATCCTGCCAGCTTCCGTTTTTTATTAACCGCATAATGTTGTGTTCGTCGTGAAAATCGATGCAGTAACTGCTGCACACCGACTTGGGTATTGTGCGGTCATGAATGACAACATCATTTTCCCTGTAAATCCTTTCTCCCAGTGCCGCACGGGCATTCTCATACACTTCTTTAAGACCAATGGGAGAAGAAGCATACCCACTGATGCTGTAGCACGCGGTAACGTTATAATGGCGTTTCAAAGCAATGCGGATTTGGTTAATACACGCATTTACATCCCTTAAAAAGCTATTCTGTGAATGTGTTTCCGCCATGGGAAAAAGTATGACAAAACCAACGTCAAATCGCGGAATAAGCATTGTATCCCCTAAAAGATTCCCGCTGATTAACTCCATCATCCTTTCAAAAAGGACCTGCCATTCGCCTTGCGTATTTCGGTTCTTCAGCGTACTTATATTATCAAACTCAGCAACAACAATGATCATGCTTCCGGAATAAATCGGCAGTGAAAGTTCCTTTGACTGCTTCAGCGCTTCATCGATATCTGTTAACCGCCCTTCCAGCAAATTATTTAAAAATTGCTGCTGAAGCATTTTACGGCCAATAGCTATCTGTTTCCTTACCTTCTCATTGTCCAGATTTGATTCCCTCGCCCTGTGGATTTGCTTCTGTGCCGTCTGCAGCACATTTAAAAGAGTAGACGCAGTTATATTGTGTTTGAGCAGATAATCCACGACGCCTTGTTTTAAGCTCGTACGGACATACTCATAATCATCGTAACCCGAAAGATCGATTACCCGGATATTGGGGTGGTTTTCCTGAAGATATTCAATCAGGGAAAGGCCGTCCATCCCTGACATTTTAATATCGGTAATAACGATGTCGGGCTTTTGAAATTCTATTTCCCGTTTGGCAGATATTCCGTCGCTTGCTTCGCCGCACAGATAAAAACCGTATTTATTCCAATTGATAATTTCTTTTATGTTATTACGGAAAACCACCTCGTCATCCACTATTAATACTTTTGTCACAAAGCCTCCCTCCTCCTTTTATATTCGGTTAGAACTATCTCGACGGTGGTGTATATCTGATAGATACTATCGATATAAAGGCCGTAGTCATTGCCGAAGAGCATTTTTATCCGGCTGTCTACATTGGAAAGTCCAATACCTGAGAATGCTGTCGTATTCTCCATAGACCTGGGTCTTATAATATTGGGCAATATATCGGGAGGAATTCCCTGTCCGTTATCCGTAACCGATATAAATATACAGCGGATCAAAACCAAGAACGGTCCAGCACTTGAGTGCTCCTTCAACAGACAGCTTGGAATATGCGAGAAAATCTTTAGCAAGTTGAATATCTTTACACTGGTTGGTGATTGCAGTGCCCGTACCACCCATACCGGCTCCGTAACCACCGTTTTCTTCCCACCGCGGGAGAGGACGGATAGCAATCTTGCCTTTCAGAGCGGGCATGTAATCGGTAAAACGGTTCATATACCATTGCGGCATCCAAACAGAAGCGGCGCCTCCTTTTTCCATGAACCCATAATAGTAATTTCCTGTAAAACCCTTAATATTTTTATGCGTTAGCTTACTTTTTACCGTATTTTTGTTTCATTCTTTCTATTTCCCACGTTATTTCAAACTTTAGTGCATCCGGCTCGAGAACTTCCGCATCTCCTCCGAACTTAAGCACCCACTGCAGGATATCCGGCGAATAGGTCGTTTTCTTCTCAAAAAGAATTTTGTCATCGTCAAGATCGGTAATCCGGTCGGCCTTGTGCACTTCATATTCCTTTATATATCTGGCAGCCTGTCCTTCAAAGATAATCTTAAGCGTTATATGTTCATCACCTATCATTTTTTCAAAACGGTTCTTGTTATACTCTTCATAGAAATTTTCAGGGCGTTCGAAGTTTTCATTCAGTATTTCAAGCTTCCTTATGCGCGATACTCGGAAATCGCGGTTCTCTTTCCGCAGATGGCAATAGCAGATCAAATGATAGCAGCCTTCCCTGATCTCAAGATAATAAGGATCGATTTTCCGCCTCGTCATTTCATTGCTGTCAAATGAAAAATATTCAATCTTAAGCCTCAGGTTCTTTTCTATCGCTTCGCGAATGATTCGGATATAATCTTCATTTATATACTTTTCCAGTACTGCCTCCGATGGGTTCACCTTCATGAGATCAGAAATGAAGTTTATATAGTTCTGGTTAACAGCCGGAACCTTTTGAAGCAGGTTATCCAGCATTTCCCGCGCTGTTTTCCCTACATCCAGCACCGCATAAGGTTTTAGAATTTCTTTAAGAAAATATATTGAAATAAGCTCGGGTAGTGTAAAAGTTATATTCCTGATGTTGTACTTATCCGCCTTGTAACAAACTTCCCCCGCTTCGTTCTTTTCTTCGTACACGAAAAAGTGCCTGGATATATCATCTATATCACGCTGAATGGTTTTTCTGCTGACGTCAATTCCAAGTTTTTTCAGGTTATTATGAATCTCAGGGATAGTGTATCCTATTTTACTTTCGGACAGGATCGAGAGAATATGTATTTGCCTTTCAACTTGCCTCACATCAGACATAAATACCACCCAGTGACTATATCGGGATGTTATCGTTGCAATTTAAGAACGTGTTTTATCATCGATTCATATGTTTACTATAACTGAGCCTGCACCTGTGAAATAAAGCTCGCCACCTGTTACCTTTTCGTTTGTGATTCTCTCCCATATCAGGCAGTAGAGCTTAATTTGCTTTGAGTAGTGGTTTACCAGGAGATTTAAATCTTCTTCCTTTTCGAAATAATTCGTTTTATAGTCGATTATTGACCAGCCGCCGTTTTCTTTAACAGCCAAATCTATTTTCCCCTGCAGAATAACTGGCAGCGAGTTTTTGATATTTAACAACCCGCATATCGGATCGTTTGCGTCCAGTTTTATCGAAAAAGGAACTTCCGCAAGCTTCATTTCGGCGTTTTGGATTCTTGAATACAGTTCGCTTTCTTTAAACTTAACAATTAATTCTTCCGCCTTTTTTTCGTATACGGGATCAGTAAACCCGTACTGTCGTAAAATCATTGTTTTGTAAGTCCCGTACGACGTTTCATCCCTTACGAGGCTTTCAATTATTTCATGAATCGCGCTCCCCCACTCCGGCCCAAGACCGCCTTTAACGGTATGGAGCGGTTCCTCGCTTATAATGTCCGATACCGACAATTCGATATATGTCGGCTTCGCGGCCTCCGAAATAAAATTATCTATTTCATTTTTAAAGTCTTCAAGGTCATGTTTTTCTATTAATCCAAGTGTTTCACGCTGCACTTTTTGTGGCGGCAGGACTTCCGGAATCTCATATGTATCATTTTCCGGGTCCGTATAGTTAAGCAGCGGTTCCCACGGGTTTTTCGAGTTGAATTTTTCACTTGCTGAAATAAACAGCAGGTTTTTTGCTCTTGTTGCCGCGACATATAAAAGACGGGTTTCTTCGGCATCCTGGTACTCTTTTTCTTCAAGTTCGTATTTATCCCAGTTTAATGGCCTTCCTATAATTTTTGACGAGAACTCGCCTGTTTGTTTTTTTATAACGAAATAGCCCTCGGACTTTGACTCGGTTCTTTTTATATGATGGTCGGGAGGTATATTGGGCCTTTTGCAGGGATGGGAAAGAAAGACGACAGGAGCTTCAAGCCCTTTTGCCTTGTGAAGGTTCATAATCCTTACCGCATCCTGTTCTTCACCGGTAATATCAAGCTCTTCTTCCAAATCCGCGTCAAATATCGCATCAAGAACATCGACCAATGAATTAAAACCGCTGCAGTCTTCGGTTGCATTTTGCCTTAACATCTCAAGTATCTTTATAATATACCCGCATCCGGTCTGCGCTTCATTTCCGGCAAGAGTCAGCGGCAAAAGACCTATATCCGCCGCTATTTTTTCAAATACCGTTACGGGATGATACTTCCGCGACCATCTGTGATACATCGAGAGTTTGCCATATGCGGTTTCAAACAGAGCTTTCGTATCTTCACTCAGACTTTCGGGAACTTCCGCATATATTTTGAATACTCCACCCGAAAGCTTGTATTCCGCAATTGCCTTATCGCTTATCCCGAAGAAAATTCCTCTTAACACGGCTATGAGAAGAACCCGATTCTCAGGGTCGTTAAGGAACCTAAGCAGTATTATAAATTCTTTAAGCTCTTCAATATCCGAAAGATAGCTCCCGCCTGACATTTTAACAGGTATGCCGTATTTCTTAAAGGTTTTTGCATAAACCTCGATGCTATCCTTATATCTAAGAAGGATTAAAAAATCCCTGTACCCTGGCGTTTCCGAAAGACCTTCTTCTTTTTCTTCGGGCGTTCGGGCAAGCTTTATTCCATTGCCGTCGACGGCGTTTCTTATAACCTTCGCTATATTTTCCGCATCCTGCTCCACTATTTCCTGTTTTTTTGCAAAATCCGACGGTATGTTTAACACCTTAACACCCGAGTCGGTTCCTTCCGTATCGTCTTTTATAGTATTTACAGGGCTGAACGCGGCCTGGTAAGAATCCGCTTCATGCGGAAGCAGCCCGGAAAACGCCCTGTTATACCATTTTCCCAGGCTATTCATAGAACGGAAGTTTGCCGTTAATTCGAGGACTTTTCCGCCTGTCTCCAAAAACAACCGTTTTACGCGGTTATATATATCAATGTCAGCCCTTCTGAACCTGTAAATTGACTGCTTCGGATCGCCTACGACAAAAAGCGATCCCGGAGAAGGCACAAGCCTGTGCCAATGTTTTTCGTTTATATCCTGCCCGGTTAACAGAAACATAAGCTCCGCCTGGATTGGATCGGTGTCCTGGAACTCATCGACTAACAGGCAGTGGTACTTGTTTTTAAAATATGAGCGGACCTCTGGGTAGTTTTTCAGCATCCGAACCGCCTTCAGCAGCAGATCCTGAAAATTTAAACCCGATTGCCTGACTTTTATATTTTCATAATAATCCGCCGCAGGTTTTAAAAAGTTTACCGCTATATAGTGACAGTATTCTTTCCACTGCTTCAATACAGGCCGTACTTCGGTCTGCGACAAATAGTTTATTTCCTCATTTATATCTTTTGTTATTTCCTTGTCGCAGAGCCACCTGTTTAAAATGACCCTCTGATCATTTTCAAACATCTCAAGCAGATTAAGCCTGTTTATTTCATTATCCATATCATAATAACGAAGCATCCTAAGCCCTGTCATAATCTTATTCTGAAGGCTGTCATATCCCTTTTCGGGTTCGGTTTTCGGAATATATCTTTTTACTTTTTTAAGAAACATTTTTAGTTTTTCATATGCCGGGGCAATGTCCGGTTTTTGAATTTCATTATAAACAATTTCAACATCGGGGTACTGCGTAATACGGGTGTATATATCCTCGAGATCAGACGGTTTCAGCCCGCAGTCGTTCAGCCTGGCAAGTTTTTCAGGGAAATTGAGCCTGGCATCCAGTAGGTACTGCTGCCATGCCTGTTTATGTAAAATCCTGTCGGTTAAATCGTCCAATTCGACAAAATCGGGATCTACGGATGCCTCTACCGGTCTTTCGCGCAGCAGAGAAGCGCAAAAAGAGTGTATTGTGCCTATGAAACATCTTTCGATATTCTTCAGCGCTTCTTTCAGAATTTCTTTTTTATCAGAGTTTTGCTGTCCGTAAAAACATTGTTCGAGGCTGTTCTGGAAGCGTTCCTTAAGTTCCTGGGCCGCTTTTCGCGTAAATGTTATAGCCGCTATATTTTCAACATTGCATTTGCCCGATATAATAAGGCTTACCATACGGCTTACTATGCTTGTCGTTTTTCCTGAGCCTGCCCCCGCTTCAACAAGTATATTTACATCAAGGTTATTCTTTATTTCGTCGCGGACATTAATATCCGGGATAGCATTACTATTCATATTCGGCAAGCCTCCTTATTGCAGACAGTGCCTTAACATCGGGATCGCTGCGTTTTCCCGCAATGACTTTATGAAGCCTCTCGATACGGCAAACAACCTGGTAGTCACACCACCTGCACTCGCCGGGATCTTCCGCTGCGGCAAAAATGCCTTCTTCGATAATCGTGAAAAGGTCGTCAAGCAGTTCAAGAAGTTCTGAAATATCGCGCTGAACACGGACAAAACGCCTGCCTTCTCCTTTTTTTGTAGGAAACAGGTATATTCCTTCCGTTACCTTCGCATTCTGCATGCCATTATTCTTTCCAAGCAGCATTTCACACGCATATGCGTATAAGGCATGCTGGATCTGCTTCCCGCCTTTGAAATATTCCCTGTCACTGTAACCGTAAGTTCCGCCCGATTTATAATCTATTATCCTGTAAATATTCTCACCCATTTTGTCAATACGGTCTATTATACCCGACAGAAGAAACTTCCTTTTGGAAGGCAGTATTATCTCCACCGGCGGATATCCTTTATCATCTATTCCAAAACCAAGCTCAAACTCTATCGGTATACCGTCATCGGCGTTTTCTTCCTCTCCAGCGAGAAAAATAAGGCACGATTCAATGATCTCTCTTTTTTCGATGTCGAACACAATCTCGTTAGGAGGCGGGATCTTTGTTTTGAATTCATCTATCGCCGATTCGGCAATTCTAATAATAAGCTCATTATGCTTTTCCCTGTTTGGTTTTTCTTTTATTTCCGATATGGCTTTATAAAACCGTTCAAATACAGCATGGTATAACGTTCCCTTTTCCAACGGATTAAGCCAGGTTTCGGGATCGTAGATAAGCTCATCAGGTGGTGATATATTAAGAACATAACGCAAATAATACCGGTAAGAGCATTTTGCCAGAAGCTCCAGTTTACTTGCTGAAAATACTTCCCCATCGGTTTTTATTCCGAATCTCCCGATATACCCGTCGTAATGCGTGAATTTTTCACTGCTCTGGCTGTCCCACGCCTCTCTTCCCTGTCTAAGGTGAGGGTAACATTCAAAAACCGAGCCCTTTATGTCTATTGCCCCTGTAGAATTAAAGTACTTATAAAGCCAGAACCCACTCTCGTCGACAGCGTTTTGCGTTATATAACCTTCGGTTTTCTTAAAATGGTTTTCAAGATCCGTATACCCGGCTGATAAGTTTCTGTTTATCATCCTGTAAACCTGCAGCACAAAAGAAGACGGTATTTTGCTCCTGTTTTCGGCAGTGTCGAACGACGAATAAATAAGCGTTATATATCCTTTCAGACCCGACATTAACTCGACAAGTTTATATATGTTTTCATTCAATTTTTCCTTATTCAGTATTATGTTTTCAGACAGTCTTCGTTTTTCAATATCAAGCAGGATTGCGTCTTCCGCGGCGCTGCCCGGGAACCTGTCGGCGTCAAGCCCTACGAAATAATGATAACACCTTTTAATATATAAGCCGCTGTCAAAGCCGCACAGGTGCAAATGACCGTTTTTCGGGCCGGATACGCCTATCCGGATATTTTGTATATTGCTTCTGAGAATACGCAGTGCTTCGTCAATATCGGTAAAAAGCCCGGCTCCGGAAGCAATTTGGTTCAGGCTTTCTGTGAGTGCCGCCTTTGCCTCCGCGTCAAGTTCGCTTTTTACCTGCGCAAATGCTCTAATAAATTCGGATATCCCTTTCGCAAGTTCCTTCAGTGAGATATTTCCACCGGCTGCTTCGGGAATTATGTCAAACACGTTTTTAATAAATTGCGTTACGGCCGTCAGTATTTTTGCTTTCTTAATTTTATACTCGTCATCACTGCCGTTTTCGGTCTCGACAGAAGATAACCCGGCAAGAACGGAAAAGTAGCGCTCTCTTCTCCAGCCGATGCCGGATGCCCTGAGAATGTTTGCTGCGCGGTACGGATTTACTGCTTCGTCGTTTTCTCCGGGGATATGTATCAGCTCCTGATACAGCATGTTTATAAGCTCGGTTACCTGGTAATTTGATGCTATCCACCTCATTACGGCACTAAAGGCCTTTCCCGGTCTCGAGTTTTGAATGTTTACGCCGTACCCAAACGTAACAGGTATGCCAAGCTGCCCGGCTTTCTGATACAATAGCTGGGCGTAGGGTTCGTTCGACGAAGCGTATATGCATGCGTTGTCGAAAGGTATTCTTTTGGCTTTGATATCACGCAGGACGGCCTCAATTTCGTTGTTCTCCCCGTATGCTTTCATTAAATTTATATTGCTGAATTCAATTTCTTCGCTGCTATCGCAAGAGCGTTCAGCGGAGCCTGATACCGGCGCTTCAGACGAATACTCCGCATCCGGTGAAGTTCGATGTATGTTGTCAACGTTTTTTAAATCAGAAGAATTTGAATTCCGGTCAAACGCATACAGATTGGCAAAAGGAGAGTCAAAACCGGGCTTTTCGGGGTAATCGGCGCAGTAATACGATGTTGGCACATTAATCCCTTTTACCGGTTCACTGTAAAGTATTTGTATTGAACTGAACTTATCCGCTATTAATTTTTTTTCGAGCAGGCGAAGCTTTATATTATTCGGAACAAGAAAGAGCACGTCTTCTTTACGGCTGTTTTGCAGGATTATACTGATAAGTTCCGGGTAATCTGCCATCCCTTGCTTTTTAAGCTCCAAATCATATGCCGCGATTATTTTTTTAATGTCCCGGCCTTTTCCCGGGTTTACGAAAGAGTATTCATCAAGACTGTCACAGTTTATGCACGCGTATTTGATTTCCATAACGGCGTTCCATATTGAATTTGATATCGAAGGCGTTGAAAGTATGTCGGTAAAGTATTCAAATTCATTGTTCCGCCGCATATTATAAATAACGCAGAACATTATATGCCGGGATATATTGTCATCCGCAAGCGTCATGCTGCCTGCGCTTAACAGCGGCATCCCAATTTCAGCAGCTATACCTTGAATTGTCCCAACTTTAAGATTTAGAACGGGAGTTTTTTCAGAAAGCATATCAATTATGTTCTGCCCTATTGCATATGTTGGGACAAGAAGCAATTTATCCTTGTACAAATTATTCCTGCATATATCCGCCAAAGCGTCTATCATTTGCGATATCTCCTTATGGTTCTCAATAATTCCTGAGACTGATACAATTATAACAAGTGGAGAAATTGTTTGCAAAAAAAAGCGTTTTTGAATTATTATGTAATAGTTTAAAAAGCAACGACTGGAACGTAACTATAAAACAGAACATTTTATTAACTTTTTTACATTCTTTTGTTAATTGATATTAAATGCAAAGCCGTGATAAATTTTTCCATGAATGCTTCCAAAATTTTGAATAGAAGAGAGGAATAATTATGTAAAAAAAGTATTAACGTTCTTATTGATTTTCTGTTTTTTGCTATCGGCATTAACGGCATGCGGAAAGAAAAAATCAGAGCCTGCCGGGGACAATGTGGTTAAAAGCGCAACCGATAAACCGGCCGATTCAGGCGGTACGGTTGAGAGTACAACCGATAAGCCGACCGGTTCTGATGACAATGCGGAAGATTTGCCGGAGCCGGCCGAAGATATGGGCTCATCCGGTAGCAATCAGCTGGCTGAAGATTTGGAAGCCTTTCTGCCATTTGAAGAAGGGGAATTAATTATAGAATTGCCCGAGGGCTGGGAGGAAGACGAAATTAATGATGATACAATAAAGCAGTACTCATACACGGAATCATTTGGCGCCTCTGTTTTTTTAGTGAAATACAACGTTCCAGGCGGGATCAAGGATGCAAGAAGCCTTGCCAAACATTTCATGGATGAATTTAATGAAAAAGATAATTATACGAAATTCTACAGCCTTACTGATATTAACATCGGAAGCTTTAAAGGTGCACGGCTGGATGGAGAACTAATATTTGATGAAGATTTGAAGGAAACATTGGTTCATATATATTTTCAAAAGAATAATAACATATATGAAATTTCAACTTCATGTGATGCTGAAGACGAAGAAGCTAAGGATATTTTAGAATCGTTCTTCGAGTCGGTTGAGATCAGGTAATGGCGTATAAGGAATAGAAATACATGCCCGGGCGGGTTATTTGAATTCGCCCGGGCACATTGTTTTGAAATTAAGCATAGTTAACAGCATACATTCTATGCATATTTCAATTCGAGATCATTAAACCACTCTTCCCTGTCCTGTATAATACGCTCCAGGTTATCTTCACCCAAGCGTTCCACTGTCCTTCCTTCCGAACGCAGGTCTCGGCCCAGCGCTGCGGATGCTATGTCAATCAATGCGGTACAAATGCCTGTTTTCACATTATATTTCTGACCCAGGCTTTCTAGCAGAACAAGCCCTTCGGGCACATCCTCGGAAATATACCTGGAGTCAACAGTCGTAGGACCTTTGGCGCGTGTCGGCATATTCGCATACCAGAAGAAAACTTCTTTCGCGTCTCTTTTACTGTCGAGAGTGTTCCGATATTTGCATGCTTCCACGTAAGGAATGCGTTCGCATCCCAGTTTCTCCATCACATCCATCTTCTCCTGGTCAAGCGCCTCTAATATACGCCAGACACTTGGAGTAAAAACCTCATGATACATACAGTAATCCCCTTTCGTTTTTTCAATACGGGGAATACTCATAATCGCCCCGACAGTATGCACAATCAGGTTCGGATTGTGAAGTCCGGCTTCAATTACTGAAGGCACATACGCAAAAGGAAAACCAAGCTGGTTAAGTTTCCTTTTGCTCTCTTCCGTCCGTTTTACAGGGTATATGCCAAGCGGGTTTCGTACATTGCGAAAACCTATTCTTATCGTTCCCGGCTCGATAATTCTGCAATCCAGGAAAGAGCTCTGCGCCTCGCAGACAGTAATATCAATATCAGAGCAATGCCTAATAACGTATGCCGTGGAGAGATATCCGGGATTTAGCAGCAGAATCTGGCCATCGCGAAGATAAGGTTTAATGCGCTTTATTAAAGCTTCGTGGTAACTGGTCTGTATATAAATAATTACAATTTCGCTTTCACTTATATGTGAAAGTTCCCTCGTCACGCGCTTTATTTTCGCTGTTACCATTTTCCCTTCTTCAATAAGCTTAACTTTGCCGCCATGTTCGACGAGATAATTAAAATTTTCGTCATTCATGGCGTTGGATGTTTTAACCAGCGTCACATCGTGACCTAGCAGGCTTAATTCCGCTGCTACAGCGGTACCGCCGTTACCGGCCCCTAAAATACAGATATTCATTTCATTACCCCTTTCTTATTAATTTCTGTTCGAGAATTCATTTTCATTTAAAAATATCATATTCAACACCGGTTCGGTGAGATCTCCGAAAAGCGGACCACAGCTTACCTGATTCAGTCCGGGGGCACCGTTGTATTCAATGAATACCGGTTCGCCACCCTCGTCTATAGAAAAATCCCAGCCAATGATGCGAAAGTGAGGAACGTCCTTGTGGGCTCTGCGGATCGCATTCAAAACACGCTCGTAAGACGGAACTATTACTTCAGAAAAAACAGTTCCGCCCGGGTGGCTTGTTACCCACTGCGATTTACCGTTTACCGCTTCTTTACCGAGCCTTCCGTCAGGAAGTATAGGGCAGGCCAAACCGCCCTTAGAAACATTATCAAAGCGCGACCCTTCTACACCAATGCGCAGTATTGATGAAGAAATATGAACTTCGCCCTGAAATAAAAATGAAATTACTCTTATAGTATTTAATGATTCCGGGTGTATTGATGCCAATACTTTATGTTGGGTTAAAACCTCCTGAACAATAAAATTGGAGCGGTAAGATTTCATTAGGCTTTCAATATCTATGTCGCGAGCATTGTTTTTTTCATAAAAAAATATGTCTGCTCCTTCACCGCTGTATATGGAAGGTTTGATAACAAACCTTTCGACAGACTCTAGAATTGATTTCGCCTGCTGAAAACTTATAGCCTTCCCGGAGCGGCCGTCAAAAAAACAATTATTGATGTTCTTCAGAATTGTTCGAGGCTGCTTTAGGTAAGGAAACAATTGGCTATAAAAGCATTTGTCCGTATATGCGCGGCGAAAACCGGGATTATTAAGTGAGGGGTAGATTTTTTTCCAATAAAGGTCCCCCGGTATATAGCGCGGATCATACCGTCCGTCCTTGTAACAGTATAGGTCGTACCACATTTTTTTCGGCTTAATCCCATATCTTTCCCAAAAAGGCAGCACCTGCGAACGAAACAGCGCATTACTGCCCCGGTAACCGCCTTTTAATGCCGACAGTTGCCGCCGGCATGATTTTCGTGCTTTTCTCGCCTCGAAGAAAAGATCAACCTTTTGATAAATATTGCGACAAATCTTTTCCCATTTCCCTGCCTGGTTAATAGCCAATTATATTTTTCTCCTTTCATGTTTGTTTATATTTTTTTTGCAAATAAATGATCGCTGTTTCGCTTCTATTCGGAAAAAGGCAAAAAACAACAGTTCCGTTATCCCGCACAAAATATATTATAAAATACCAAAATATATCTTATTAATATATTTTATGGTATTATATAACAAATTAAGCCATAATTAGCTTTTTCGACAGAAACCGTTCCAAAATACGACAATTATTAAAAAATAAAAGCTTTTAGAGTAATTTAGCTGCTGCTTTTGCATTGCTAAAATGACGGAAGAAACCGCATCCGTAATTGCAACACGCCTTTTTAGCAAGGCGAGAATTGAAAATTTTGCAAATTAAACTCTTTATGTTGAATATATAGAACGGTATGACGTTGTTAATATTATAACATATTTAAACCTTAAGTTTCAACCAAAAGCACATAAATGCGTTTTGCGTTGTTCACTCTTTTTATTTTTAAAGACCTAAAAAAACAGGTATATAACGTAAACTTGTATTACTATAACGCCTAAAATCCTTGGTTGATTACATTTTATACCGTGTTTTCTTAAAAAAGCGTACAGCAACTACTCCCACTGGCTCCTGTGGGTAACTACTTTATTTTTCTACTCTTTCCGTGGTGTATCACTACGTGCTATGCAACAAAACTTCGTATTCTGTCCTCCTGCTTTTCCTTTATTCTTGCAACTGCCATAGCCAGCTTTACACATAATGCTATTCCGCATCTTATCTTCATTTTCTTTATTCCTCTTATGTAGTGCTTTTCACACCCAAA
>LSQX01101327.1_pt1 | contig 42874 bp, 45 predicted proteins | sample 654561 | NCBI WGS metagenome assembly LSQX01 (sample SAMN04489861, study PRJNA283612) | anaerobic digester metagenome | isolation source: 4 biogas reactors fed with cattle manure at either 37C or 55C with and... | place: Denmark: Kongens Lyngby | collected 2014 | reverse complement strand
CATCGTTGGTCTTGGTCGCGACTTCCTTGACCAGCTGGGCGCCCATATTCTCAAAGCGGTCCTCGACTTCAATTTCCTTGGCGATGGTCACACCGTCATTGGTGATCATCGGGGAACCGAATTTTTTGTCCAGAACCACGTTGCGCCCCTTGGGGCCAAGTGTGATCTTGACGGTGTCTGCGAGTTTGTTGACGCCTCTTTCCAGGGCATGCCTGGCACTCTCGGCGTATTTCAGATCTTTTGCCATGATACTGTTCCTCCCGTATAGCGTGTCAGTCGACGATCGCCAGAATATCGCTCTGCTTCAGAATGGTATATTCGATGTTGTTCATCTTAATTTCCGTGCCCGCGTATTTGCTGATCAGCACGCGGTCACCGACTTTGACCTGCATGGTCACTTCTTTCCCGTCGACCAGTCCGCCGGGTCCGACGGCCACGATTTCAGCCACCTGTGGTTTTTCCTTGGCTGTTCCGGGCAGGACAATACCGCTCTGGGTTGTCTCTTCGGTTTCGATCATCTTGATGACGACGCGATCACCTAAAGGTTTGATGGTCATGTGAATGCCTCCTTTAACCATGTGTTTCTTTGTTTGAATTTAGCACTCTAGCATTAAGAGTGCTAACTCCAAGGATTAATATAGGCGTTCACCTGTTTTTTGTCAAGGGGTGGCGACCAGATCGAGCAGAAAATTCATCAGGTAGAGGTGGCCGGCCAGTCGGGAGGCGGCGATATGCCCGATCAGCTCCGGAAAATAGGGTGCGAGCAAACCGGCCAGCAGCAGGAGGATGTTGACGATGACCAGCCCGAATACGGCACCGGCCAGAAACCCGCCCGCGCGATTCAGCGTCCCGATCAGCGGCAGGTCATCCGACCAGCGGGTCAGCAGACCGGTCAGGTGATGAATCAGAAAGCTGATCACGGCAAACAGGAGCACGAAAATGGCCGCGGTCAGGGCAAAACGGAACAGGGTTGCCGTCAGTTCGGGCAGGACTGCGCTCATATCGCCGCCTTCTGCCGGCACCTGGGACGCCATCAGCGCTTCAAGCAGCGGCGGCAAGGCAAACTGGCTGATCGTCTCCTCGATGCTCAGGGCGGCTTCCTCGATCCGGGCGACCACCGGATGGGCCAGCCAGGCGCCCAGGGGTGCCAGCCAGGGGATGTCGAGCAGAAAACGCGTGACCGGGCCGAGCGCCAGCAACGTCAAGCCCAGCGAAAGCAGCAGGATCAGCAGCCGGCCGAGCATGTCGAAAAGCCCGGCCTTTACCCCCCAGAAAGCGGTCAGCAGGAGCAACACGACCAGGATCAGGTCCACCAGCATCAGGGCACCTCCGGCTTCAACGCGTAGCCATCGGGATTCATCTGCTGCCAGCGCCAGGCATCGGCGCACATGTCGGCGAGGTTCTTCCTGGCCTTCCAGTTCAGCACGCGGGCGGCTTTGGCAGGATCGGCATAGCAGGCCGCGACATCGCCGGGCCGGCGCGGATCGATCACATACGGAACCTTGCGGCCACTGGCCTGTTCGAAAGCCGCGACCATGTCCAGCACGCTGTAGCCCGTCCCCGTCCCCAGGTTGACGGCTTCCACACCCGTATGGGCCAGGGCATGGTCGAGCGCGCGCAGATGGCCTTCGGCCAAGTCGACGACGTGGATGTAATCGCGCACCCCGGTGCCGTCGGGCGTCGGGTAGTCGTTGCCGAAAACGTGCAGGACCGGACGCTTGCCGATGGCCACTTGGGCTATGTAGGGCATCAGGTTATTGGGAATGCCGTTCGGATCCTCGCCGATCAGGCCGGTCGGGTGGGCACCGGCCGGATTGAAATAGCGCAGCAGCAATACGGACCAGTCTGGTTCCGCCGCCGCCAGGTCGGTCAGGATCTGTTCGTTCATCAGCTTGGTCCAGCCATACGGATTGGTGCAGGCCAGCGGGAACGACTCGGTAATGGGGACCTTTTCGGGCATGCCGTAGACGGTGGCCGACGAGCTGAAAACCAGGCGGCGGACCGCATGCGCGCGCATCACCTCGCACAGGGTCATGGTGCTGTCGAGGTTGTTGCGGTAGTATCGCAAGGGCTGGGCAACCGATTCGCCGACGGCCTTGAAGCCGGCAAAATGAATGACGGCATCGATCGGGTGGCGCCGGAAAACCTCATCGAGCCCGGCCCGGTCGCAGACATCAAGCTGGTAAAACGGGAAATCCTTGCCGCAGATCCGGCGGACACGCGCCAGCGATTCGGCGCTGCTGTTGTCCAGGTTGTCGACCACAACGATATCGCAGCCGCTCTGAAGCAGCGCGACACAGGTGTGGCTGCCAATGTATCCGGCCCCGCCGGTGACAAGAATGCGGACCATGTCGTTTCCCTCCCGTGATCTTCTGTCAAAATAACCATACCACGTGATCCTGACCCTGCCAAGAGACAGCTTGGCAAAATCCGGCCGTTTGCGTATACTAAAGGCAGGTAAAACCTGCCGGAATTGGGGTGTGACATGTTGGAAGCAGCTGAACTGGCGATCAACAAGCTGATTATCTTATCGATCCTGAACCGCATCCCCGGCGTTACGCTCAGCCAACTGACCACGATTTCCCTGGAAACCCTCTATATGGACTACTTTGACTTCGTCACCGCGTTCGAGGCACTCTGCCGGGACGAGCTGGCAGCGGAAAGCACGCGCAAGGGCGAGTCGGTTATGGACGCGATCGGCCGCCCGGTGACCCGCTGCGATCTGACCCCGCGGGGCAAGACGCTCTTCGACACGTTGGAAAACCGGATTCCGCTGCCCATCCGCTCCTACCTGGCCCAGGCCTGTTCCGGCTGGCGCAAAGACATCCGGCTGCAGAACACCCTGTCCGCCAGCTGTGATCCGGACGGAAACGGCTTTTTCACCGTCAGGCTCCGTCAGCATGACGGGCTTAAGGATCTGGTCGACCTGCGCCTGGCCATCCCGGACCGGCAAATGGGCCAGATGATCTGCGAGCGCTGGAAACGCCATCCGTCTACGGTCTATCTGGGGCTTCTCTCCGTCCTGACAGGCGAGTTGACACCGTCGCCGGAAATGGGATCTGAAGATCGCGAAGCAGAGGGCGCCGGCGAAGCTGGAGCGGCCCTCCCCAATCCGGATCCGCTGCAGCAGTCCTTCCTGCCCGACCAGGGCCAGACAGAGACAGAAACAGAGCGCGGCGCCGATGCGGCACCGCGCCCCTGACCTTTATTGTTATACAGTAAACGATTATTCGATCAGGTTCGGCAAGCCGCGGATGCGCGCGCCCAGATCAGCGGCCAGCGCGTCGAGGCGTGACCAGTCGTCCTCTGTCGGCAGCCCTTTGGCGAGGACCGACGGCAACCGTTCGGCCTTGATGTTGCCCGTCAGGCTTTCCATCACCTTTTCCACCTGAGTCGCCCAGCCAAAGGACCCGATCAGGGCCATGAAACGGGCCTTGGGCCTGACTGCGTTGGCGATCAGGGCGGCGTAGGCCATGTTGGGATGCGGACCGCCGAGCACGGTCGGCGTCGCCAGGATGACGGCGGCCGCGTCGACCAGGTCCATGATGAAATGGCCGGTCTCCAGGCTCAGGCTGTCCGGCTGCTGGCCGAGGTCCCGGCAGATGATCGACAATCCCTGGGCGGACAGCTTGACCGCCAGCCGTTCCACCATCAGGCGCGTGCTGTCGTGCATGCTGACATAGGGAATAGTGACCAGCTTTTTCACACCGTCACCGGTCCATTTCTCGTACCGGCTCAGGATCAGGTCCGGGTTATACCATACAGGTCCGTGCGCTGGCGCGATCAGGCGCGGATTCAATTGGCGCACCCGGGCGGTATAGCGGGTGATCTGCTGGCGAAACGGCATCATGATCTCGGCATAGTAGGCCTTGGCGGCGACGCGCTGCTCGGCGCTGGATGTCGCAAACGCTTTGGGCGTCGCGTAATGCGAACCGAACAGGTCGCTTGAGAACAGGATGCGGTCCTCCTCCAGCCAGACCATCGTGTTGTCCGGCCAGTGGGCAAAGGGGATCAGGGTGAACTGCAGCGTTTTGTCGCCCAGGGAGAGCCGCTCGCCCTCCTTGACGACCCGGACCTTGTCCGGATCGAAGTTCAGATGCGTCGCCAGCATCTCCCGAACCTTTTCGCTGCCCACGACCTGGGCCATGGGGAAGCGGTTCAGGACAGCCGCATTGGAACCGGAATGATCCTGTTCGGTGTGCAGGGAGATGAGGTAGTCGATTTTCTCGACCCCGGCTTCCTTCAGGTTGTTCATCAGGACGTCGGTTTTCAGCGGGTCAACCGCATCGATCAGGGCCGTCTTTTCGCTGCCTTCGATCAGGTAGGCGTTATACGTTGTCCCATGCGGCGTCGGCATCAGGCAGTCGAACAGCTGGCGTTCCGGATGGCTGGCGCCGACTTCGAAAATCCTGTCTCCAATGGGCAAAACAGTCATGATGTTTCCACTCCTTTCACAGCGTTATGAAGGCGCACCCGAACATGGATGCGCCTTCATAAAATCTGTGTGTCGATCAGTCTTCCGGACTGAAGTCATCCTGGCTGGCACCGCACAGCGGGCACACCCAGTCTTCCGGAAGGTCCTCGAAAGCCGTGCCCGGATCAACACCGTTATCCGGATCACCCGCCTCCGGGTCGTAGACATAGCCGCACAAGTTGCATACGTATTTCTTCATGCCAAAAGCCCTCGCTTTCACAAGATATTACCATTATAACGATTTGACGCCCGTCTGACCACCGCAAATGTTACAGGGGCAGCAGCAGCGACTTGCCAAGGCGGGCCAGCTTCTCAGACGGCTTGTAGAGGACGAAACGCCGCCCGATCACCTGGACGACCTCGGCACCGACCGTCTGGGCCGCCTGGACGGCAATCGTCCGGACGGCCTCCGCGGCCGATTTGAGGACGACGGCTTTGACCAGTTCGTGTGTTGAGAGCAACTCGGCGAGGCTGTCGGTCATCGCCTGGTTCCAGGGTTCCTTGCCGACATGAAAGCTGGCTTCCATCGTGTTGGCGCAAGACCTGAGCCAGGCGCGCTGTTTGCTGCTGAGCATGGGATTCTCCTTCTCCTGTGTGATCAAGGATAATAATTGAATTCAAAACCGGCCAGGTCGACCAGATCGCCTTCCTGAATTCCGGCTTTTTCCAGGCTCTCGATGACGCCTTTGCGCCGGATCAGCCGCTGGAAATAATGCAGCGATTCATGCTGGTCGAAGTTGGTCGAGCGGACCAGGTTCTCGATCCAGTCGCCGCTGACCCGGTAGACGTCCTCCTCCCGCTTGATCTCAAAGAGCGGACCGGTTTCCAGGCGGTAAAGGGTTCGTTCCTTTTCCGGGTCGAAAAGCTGAACCGGCGGCAGGGATTGCACGGCGGCGGCCACTGCCTGGATCAGGGCCGTGACACCTTCCCCGATCGGCGCGCAGATGGGGAAAACCGGGCAGCCGCGTTCGCGCAGCGCGTTTTCGGTCTGCCGGAGCACCTCCGGATCGGCCAGGTCGGTCTTGTTCAGCGCGACAATCTGGGGGCGGCTGGCCAGGCCGGGGTCGTAGCTGGCCAGCTCGTTGTTGATCTGGTCGAAACCGGCCAGCGGCTCGTTGCCTGAATCGGGTGACATGTCGACCACATGCACCAGCAGGCGCGTGCGCTCGATGTGGCGCAAGAACGCCAGGCCCAGGCCAAGGCCCGTGTGGGCTCCGGCGATCAGGCCGGGAATGTCCGCCATGACGAAGCTGGTGTCGCCGACCGTGACCACGCCCAGGCCAGGCTCGACGGTTGTGAAAGGGTAGTCGCCGATCTTGGGCTTCGCCTCTGAAACGACAGACAGCAAGGTTGACTTGCCGGCGTTGGGGAAACCAACCAGGCCGACATCCGCAATCAGCTTGAGCTCGACAATCAGGTCGAGCGAATCGCCGGCCTCGCCGGCCCGCGCAAAGCGCGGAGCCTGGCGGACGCTATTGGCAAAATGGGTGTTGCCTTTGCCGCCCCGGCCGCCCTTGGCGATCACGGCGCGCTGGCCATCCTCAACCAGATCCGCCACGATGTGGCCGGTTTCCGCTTCCCTGACCAATGTACCGACAGGCACATCCAGTTCCAGGTTCTGGCCGCTGCGGCCATACTGCTTGCGGGTGCCGCCCTTCTGGCCGTGCTCGGCCTGGAACTTGCGCCGGTAACGAAAGGCCTGCAGCGTGCTCAGGCCGCTTCGGGCGACGAAAACGACATCGCCGCCGCGCCCGCCGTCGCCGCCGTCAGGTCCGCCGTTAGGGACATATTTCTCGGTATGGAACGACACGGCGCCGTCACCGCCGTTGCCGGCACTGACGGTCATGCGTACGCGATCAATAAACACTGTCTGGCCCTCCGCCTGAAAAAAAAATCCGGCCGTTTACGCGGCCGGACGAACGGCTTCGCGCCCGGCCGGTAAACTGGCCGGACAGGCGCCGTACCCTGCTGATATTCCGTTAGGATGCAGGATATACGCTGACTTGCTTCCTGGCTTTGCCAAGGCGCTCGAATTTGACTTGGCCGCTGATCTTGGCGAACAGCGTGTCGTCAGATCCCCGGCCGACATTTTCGCCCGGGTGGATTTTCGTGCCGCGTTGGCGAACCAGGATATTGCCGGCCAGCACCTGCTGACCGTCACCTTTTTTTGTGCCGAGCCGCTTGGATTCGGAATCGCGGCCGTTGCGGGTGCTGCCAACACCTTTCTTATGAGCCAGCAGCTGTAAATCAATGTAAATCATCTTGCAGGACCTCCTTGGTCTTGTCTGTGCCGAAAGCGGATGTAGCGGCTGCCGTAACTGGCCTGGATCTGCTTGCATCCGATGACCAGTGATTGCATCAGGAGCTTCGCCGTCTGGACCTGAACGCCGGTCAGCCCTGCCATGTCCGGCAGTGTGAAGCGGATCAAACCGTTTTCAAGCTGGCGCGGCGGGTCGATGCCGGCCAGTTCCTGCAGGCTGCCGATGGCGGTCTGCGCCAGAACCGATATGGCTGCGCAGATGATATCCGGACCGTCTGCGGCGTATCCGGCATGCCCCGAGGCGCTGAACGTTTCAATCCAGCCATCCGGGCCATGCTGCAGGTTAATCGTAATCATCTCAATGTGCGTGCGGCGACATCGGGCGGCGCCGCCTGTTGCCTGACCTGTCAGGCATTGATCTTGGTGATGCGGACGCGGGTGTATGGCTGCCTGTGGCCGTTCTTGTTGCGGTAGCCCTTCTTGGCCTTGTACTTGAAAACGATGATCTTCTTCTGTTTGCCCTGCTTGACGATTTCCCCGTCGACAACAGCGCCTTCCAGGCACGGTTCGCCCACTTTCAGGGTTTCATCGTCCGAATAGGCCAGAACCTGATCGAACTGGACGGCATCTCCAGATTCACCGGTGATTTTTTCGATAAACAGCTCGTCGCCGACTGAAACCCGGTACTGCTTGCCGCCTGTCACGATAACAGCGTACATAATGTGTTTTCCTCCTGTAATCAGTCTCGCCCATGCCAGGCAGTGCGCAAAGCGCAACATTTTAAGCCCGGCTGATGCGGTCACCGGGTTATCTTATCATCGCCCGGGTGGCTTGTCAAATGGATTTTTCAACCGTCACGGCCAAGGCCAATCATGGCCGGATCAGGGCAGGAGGATCGCCCAGCCCAGTAGGGTGACGCTGGCAGCCTGTATGATGGCTGCCAGGCCGGGATGATCCTGTCGCACCTGCAGGGCGCGGCAGGATCGCCGTCCCCAAAACAAAACGGCCAGGAAAAGGTATCCGGCTGCCAGCCAGGGCCAGCCGCCCGCTATGGCCGCGACAAGCGGCAAAGCCAGATCCACGGCGGTCCGGACCGGATGTGAACGCCTGCCGCCGGGTCCGAGCGGCAGGTTGAAAAGGATCAGGACGCCAAAGGCCGGCAGCCGCCAGCCCGGCATGGCCAGCCCGGGCAGGCAGGCCAGCACCAGGCCGAGCAAGACCGGCAGGAGGAGCCCGGCCACGGCCGGCAGCATTTCCGGCCAGCGGGGACGTTCCTGGCCGGCTGTTCCCCGGCGCATTTCGGGCCGGACGACAAACGTCCGCCACAAGATGTGGAGCCAGGCCTGCCAGCCGGGATACAGCAGGAGAAAAACAGCCGGCCACAGCGGTTGACCGGTTCCCAGCCGCTCGGCAAGCCAGGCTCCGGACGCGGCCAGGAGCAGGGCCGCCACGCTCATGCTCAGCTCCCCGCTCCAGGATACGGCCGGCTTTTGTTCCGGCTGCGGGTCTGGCTCAGCCAACGCGACAGCCAGCGGCGCTAAGAGGAGCAGCAGGCAGGCTGCTGCCAGCCGCGCCAGCCCGGCCAAAGCCGTTTGGGCCGCGGCTGCGGCGGGCATCAGGGCAGATGCGCCCTGAACAGGCTGCCTGTCGCGAATCTGGGCGGCCAGTTCGGCCAGCAAGGGCGGTGAAAATCGTTCCATAACGGCACTCAGGCCGGATAACTGCACCAGGCTGACACGCCCGTCGCTGCTCTGGAAGCCGATGCCGCCGCTCAGGGGCGACGCAACACCGTCGAAAACGGTCGCGTCTTCACCCGTAATGGTCTCAAAGAAGCGTTGCGGCGCGCGTTCGGCCGAAGGGCCGGCAAGCAGGACCAGATCGTATGTCAAGGGATCCGGAGCGGCAACCGTCGGCCATGGCGACGGATCGATCAGGGCCAGGCCGCGGATACCGAGCGACCGGGCCGCTTTGAGCAGGCCTTCTGCCTGATCGTTAAAACCGACCAGCCAGAGGTCCTGCCGCGCGCAGCCGGTCAGGTCGGCGGTTTGCGCGACGGCTTCTTCGAGTGACATTTGGGATCCGGCCGGCAGAAAGCCGCTGGGCAAACCGGCAGATGCCAGTGACGCACGCAGCAGCGCATAGCTTGGGGCGGAAGGAACGGAACCGACCACCAGCACGGCCTGCCCGGTCGGGGCGGCATCTGCGGCAGCGGAATAAACCGGTGTGCGCCTGAAGCCCGCCAGCACCGGCGAAGCAGCCAGGGCAGCCGCTGCGGCCAGCAGGCAGCAGAAAACAATGGCCGCCCAGATCCGGCGTCCGCGCTGCTGGATCAAGGCTGCGGGGCCTGGTCCGCCAGGCAGCCGGGACGGGCGTAAGCACGGGCGGTGGCGACGGCATGCTTCCAGGACTCGCGCCGCGTCTGGCGCTCGACCTGGCTCATGGCCGGCTCAAAAATCCGGTCCGCTTTGCGGATGGCCGCGACAGATGCCAGATCCGGCCAGACACCGGCAGACAGTCCCGCCAGGCAAGCGGCACCAAAAGCCGTGGTTTCGGTCAGCTGCGGGCGATCGACGGCGATATCGCTGATATCGGCCTGGAACTGCATCATCAGGTCGCTGACGCTGGCTCCGCCATCGACGCGCAGAACCGGAATCGGGCGGTGCGCATCGGCCTGCATGCAATCCAGCACATCCAGGCTCTGGTGCGCGATGGACTCGAGCACGGCTCTGGCGATCTGTTCACGGCCGCTGCCCCGGGTCAGTCCGGCCAGCATGCCGCGGGCCTGCATATCCCAGTGGGGCGCGCCCAAGCCGGTAAAGGCCGGCACGAACGTGACGCCGCCGCTGTCCGGGACCGACTCAGCCAGCTGGTCGCACTCGGGGGCACTGCGGATCATCCCCAGGCTGTCACGCAGCCACTGGATGGCGGAACCGGCATTGAACACGCTGCCTTCGAGGGCGTATTCCGGCCCGCTGCCCAAATCCCAGGCCACGGTCGTGAGCAGACCGTGGCCAGAGCGCACCGGCTGTTTCCCGGTGTACATCAGCAGAAAGCAACCGGTCCCATAGGTGTTTTTGGCCATACCCGGTTCAAAACAGGCCTGGCCGAACAAGGCGGCCTGCTGATCGCCGGCTACACCGCAGATCGGCAGGTTACCGGGCAGGATCATGGGATCCAGCGGCGCGATGATGCCCGAGGAGGGGACAATTTGCGGCAGCATGGCCCGCGGGATCGCCAGTTCCTTGAGCAAGAGGTCATCCCAGTCGCCGCTGACCAGGTTCATCAGCATGGTGCGTGACGCATTGCTCCGGTCCGTGACATGGCGGCGGTGACCCGACAGGTGCCAGATCAGCCAGCTGTCAATCGTGCCGGCCAGCACCTCGCCTTTCTCTGCCCGCGCACGCAAGCCGGGCAGGGACTCCAGGAGCCAGATCAATTTGGTTGCCGTGAAATAGGCGTCAATGACCAGGCCTGTCCGGGATCGGATCTCAGGCTCCAGGCCGGCTTCTTTGAGCCGGCTGCAAATCGCCGCGCTCCGGCGGCACTGCCAGACAATCGCGGGGTAGACCGGCCGGCCGCTGGCTTTATCCCAGACGACGAGCGTCTCGCGCTGGTTGGTCAGCCCGATACCAGCTATGCGGGCCGGATCAACCGCCGACTTGGCGATCGTGTCCTGCACGACGGCGATCTGCGTCTTGAGGATCTCTTCCGGGTCATGCTCGACCCAGCCCGGACGCGGATAGGACTGGCGGAACGGCTGCTGCGTGCTGCTGACGATCCGGCCGTCGTCGGCAAACAGGATGGCCCTGCAGCTGGTGGTTCCTTCATCGAGAGCGAGCAAATATGACGGCACGAAGATCAGTCCTTTCTTGTGCGAGCGTCTGCGAAACCTTCTTCGCGCCTCATTATAACATAGCCCGGCTGCCTGGGAGGCGTGCGCCGGGCTTGTCAGTCAAAGACGGTGCAGTAATGAAAAATCAGGCGTTATCAGGTTCCGCGGCGTGCTCCAGCTGAGCTTCTGCAACCTCAAGCGCTTCGAAGTATTTGCCAAGAACCTGTCCGGACAGTTTTTCGCGGAACTCGGAATTAATCGGGTGCACGATGTCCTTAAATTCGCCATCCTGAGTCTTGCGGCTGGGCATGGCGATGAAGTAGCCGTTGTTACCTTCGATGACCTTGATGTCGTGAACGACAAATGAATGGTCAAATGTTACGGACACAATAGCTTTCATTTTTCCTTCGCTGCCCATTTTCCGGATGGTGATGCTGGTTATTTCCATGATGACGCCTCCAGTCTTCTACTTTATGTCAGGTTAGGTTCGGCTTGCAAGCGTTATATGCGTGTAACTTATACAATTAATTATATCACGAATAACAAATGGTTTCAGCAGCGTCTGCCGGATAAATACGACAAATTTAAACCCCCCGTTTACTGCAAAATGATACACGATCGTGATCTGACTTTTCCGTAATCTGTGATACAATAAATCGGAAAGGATGGTGTTCCCTTCATGACGGAATGGCAAATGCTGCGGGCAGGTTCCCGTATCTTTTTTGTCGGCATCGGCGGTATCAGCATGAGCGGTCTGGCGGAAATCGCCCAGGCCGACGGTTATGTTGTGGCCGGTTCCGACCGCAACTTGAATCATCGCACCCAGTTTATCGCCGCTCGCGGCATCACGGTCAGGCAAGGCCATGATGCGGCCTGGATCGATCAGTTCGAGCCGGACCTGGTCGTGCATACCGCGGCGGTCCATGACGATAATCCGGAATTGCAGCGATCCCGCGAGCGCGGCATCACGGTCATCGACCGGGCACGCTTTCTCGGCTGGCTCAACCGCTCGTACAACCGGGTGGTCAATATAGCCGGTACCCACGGCAAGACCACCACCACGGCGATCTGCGCGCTGATCCTGATCGAAGCCGGCCTGGACCCGACCGTTCACCTGGGTGCGGAGCTGCGCCAGTTCCACGGGACGGTGCGCAACGGCAAAAACCGCGACCTGATGGTTTCTGAAGCCTGCGAATACATGAACAGCTTCCTGCAGTTCTATTCGACGACGGCTGCCGTCCTGAACATTGATTATGACCATGTCGATTGCTTTTCCAGCCTGGATGCGGTCATCGAGGCCTTCAGTACCTTCTCCGCTGCGCTGCCTGCCGAAGGCTTGCTAGTCATCCCCGATTTCGACCCGAATGTTGCCGCCATGCTGGACCGGCTCAGGCGCTCGGACCGCCCGATGCCGCGCCTGGCCACCTTCGGCTTCGATGACAGCCCGCCCGATTCAGACCGGCCGGTCCCAACCTACCAGTGCCGCGGCCTGTCCTACGAAGGCGGTCTGCCCCGTTTTGAAATCTGGCACGATGGGCGTTGCCGCTGCCATATCCGGCTGCAGGTTCCGGGCCGGCACAATGTGGCCAACGCGCTGGCGGCGGTCGCCTGCGCGCACCAGAACGGAGCGGATTTTGCCGCGGCCGAAACGGTTCTCAATCGCTACCAGGGAGCGGAAGGACGCTTTACCGAGGTGGGCCGCTACCGCGGCGCGCGCGTGATCGCCGATTATGCGCACCACCCGGCCGCAGCCCGGGTGACGCTGGCCGCAGCGAGGCTGCTCGACCATCGCCACTTGTGGGTCGTGTTTCAGCCGCTGACCTTCAGCCGCGTCAAGGTCTTGTTTGACGACTATGTCGATGCGCTCAAGGGAAGCGAACAGATCATCTTTTCCGAGATCTACAGCGACCGCGAAAAAAACACAGGGGAAGTCAGCTCGCGCATGCTGGTGGAGCGGATCAACGCCCTGGGCGGGCAGGCCTGGTTCGGCGAAAATTTCGACCAGATCAGGCAATGGCTGGACGACCGCGCCGGCGCTGAAGATGTCATTTTGGTCATGGGTCCGGAAAACATTCGCGATTTTGCCGATGAACTGACCGGCCGGACCAGCCACCTGGACGACTGACCTGAACAAAAAACCACCCGCTCCAGCTTGACTGGGCGGGTGGTTTTTTGTTGCGGCTAGCTCAGGGATTGGCCGGCTGCGGATCATCCGCCGGCGGCAGCGCCGGCGGTACCACCTCCGGTTTGTCCTCATCCGCGGTCTTGTTGTACTGCTGGTAGATTGACTCGAACTCACTGCCTTCGATTTTCTCTTTTTCAAGCAGCGTTTGGGCCATCGCCTGGAGCAGATCCATCTTCTCGGTCAGGATACGCTTGACATCTTCGTAGGCCTGGTCGATGATCAGCTTGACTTCCTCGTCGATCACGCCGGCCAGCTTCTCGCTGTAATTCTGGACATGGCCATAGTCCTTGCCCAGAAAGACCTCCGCATCGCTGCCAAACACGAGGTTGCCCAGCTTTTCGCTCATGCCGTACTTGGTGATCATGTCGCGGGCAATGCCATTGCAGGCCTGCAAGTCATTGGAGGCGCCGGTGCTGACCTCGCCGAAGATGAGCTCTTCGGCCGCCCGGCCGCCCAGTGAGATCATGATCTGGGCCATCAGCTGGTTGCGGGTGGCGTAATAGGTGTCTTCGTGCGGCTTGTGCGCCGTGTAACCGCCGGCGGCACCGGCGGGAATGATCGAGACGCGCTCGACTTTATCGGTCTCGGACACGCTGCGCAGGACAATGGCATGGCCAGACTCGTGGTAAGCGGTCAGTTTCCGCTCTTTCTCGCTGATGATGCGGCTCTTCTTCTCCGGGCCGATCATGATTTTGAAAACCGCTTCCGAAATGTCGGAATAGACGATCGACTTCGCACCCCGCCGGGCCGCCAGCAAGGCGGCTTCGTTGAGCAGGTTGGCCAGGTCGGCGCCCGTGAAACCAGGGGTGATCTTGGCGATCTCCCTGAGATCGACCGTCGGGTCGAGCGGCTTGTTGCGGGCATGTACCTTCAGGACTTCCTCGCGGCCCTTGATGTCCGGCCGCATCACCGTGATCCGGCGGTCAAACCGTCCGGGACGGAGCAGGGCCGGATCGAGGATGTCCGGACGATTGGTCGCGGCCATCACGATAACCCCCTCATTGGGGCCGAACCCGTCCATCTCGACCAGCAGTTGGTTGAGTGTCTGCTCGCGTTCGTCATGACCGCCGCCCATGCCGGCACCGCGATGGCGCCCGACCGCGTCGATTTCATCGATGAAGACGATACAGGGCGCATTCTTCTTGGCGTTCTCGAACAAATCGCGGACGCGCGAGGCACCGACGCCGACGAACATCTCGACGAANNACACCGACGAACATCTCGACGAAATCAGAACCGCTGATCGAGAAAAAGGGCACGCCGGCTTCGCCGGCCACCGCCTTGGCCAGCAGCGTCTTGCCAGTACCGGGCGAACCGACCAGCAGGATGCCGCGCGGGATCTTGGCGCCGAGATCGGCATATTTTTTGGGGTTCTTGAGGAAATCGACGACCTCGCGCAGCTCGTCCTTCTCTTCATCAGCCCCCGCGACATCCTGGAAGGTCACCTTATTCTTGGCGGGGTCGTTGAGTTTGGCCCGGCTGCGGCCGAAGCTCATGGCGTTGCGCCCGTCGCCGGCCTGGCGGGAATACGTGAACCAGATGAACGCGCCCATGCCGACGACCATCACCAGGATCAGGATGATGTTCAGCCAGCCCGTGATGTCGGTCGGTTCGATGTAGTCGTAGCTTTTGATCTTGCCGGTCGACTGAGCGTCGATCAGGATCTCAAGGTAGTCATCCAGCCAGAGCGGCGAAATCGATTTGCTGACTGTGCGCGCCGGAGTCGAATCGGTTTTGTCGTAATAGATGTCGACACGCGTTCCGACGACATTGACTTTGCTGACCCGGCCGCTGTTGATCTCATTGGTCAATTCCGATAGCGCGACCTGGTCAGGCTGGGTCATGCGTGACATGAAGAACGAGACGAAAATGATGATCGCCAGCAGGACGATGTAAAAGGACATCCCGTTCATGGCCCGTTTTGGTTTCATTGAGCTCCTCCTTGACTGTCGTCACTCAGAATCGAAATATCCGGCAGATTGCGGTACTTGCCGTCAAAATCCAGCCCGTAGCCGACGATGAATTCATCCGGGATCTGCATGCCGACATAATCAACCGTCACATTGACTTTGCGCCGCTCCGGTTTGTCGAAAGCCGTGCAGACGGCAATACTGGCCGGCTTGCGAGTTCCCAGCAGCTGCCGCAAATGATTGAGTGTCAGTCCGGTGTCGACAATATCCTCGACGATGATGATGTGCTTGCCGGTTATGTCCATGTCCAGGTCCTTGGTGATGCGGACAACACCCGAGGAGCGTGTCCCGCTGCCATAACTGGAAACGGACATGAAGTCGACCCGGCAGGGTATGGTCAGGCAGCGGGCCAGATCGGCCATGAAGACATACGCGCCTTTCAGGACGCCGATCAGGATGACTTCCCTGTCGGCGTAGTCGGCGGATATCTTTTCACCCAGACGCCGACACATCGCGGCGATCTCGTCGCGTCGAATCAGGATTTCCTTGACATACTTGGCCATTGTTCTGCTGCCTCCCGTTTTTGCCTGAAGCTTTATTTTACCTGAACGGCCGGCTTCCGGCCAGTGCATCCGTTACGTTTTTCACCCGTTTTCTCCAGTCGCAGCATGACCTTCCGGCCTTCGCCTTGATCCCCAGGCCGGACAACATACGGTTCGCCGCCGTCATGACCCGGAACCCAGGCTATCTCCGCGCCATCCGCCAGCACCAGGCAATGGTCCCGCTCCGCAGCGGGAACGTGCCGTTCCTGCAGGTATTTCTTCAGCGGCTTGCCGACCTGGCGGCGGACCGGATGGATCCGGTCGCCAGGCATCCGTGTGCGCCAGACGCAGGTGCGGATGCGGTCAAACCAGAAGCATTCCACTGCGCCATTATAAACGATCTCCTGGTCATTCTCAACGAATGCGGCCGTCACGCGGACCTGGCAGGGGGCGAGCACCATGCTGGAAGGAACAACCAGCGGAACCGGGCAGGGCATCGCCTCGGGTGCGGCTGCGGGGTCAGGCCTGTTCCGGATCCGGAACAAGCCGTCTTCCAGGCTCAAGACATGGCCGTGCGGCAGATCGAGCTGTTGCCCGGAACGGGCCCGGTCAAGCCAGTTTTGCCAGGCCAGCACATGCTTCCGGCCCAGGTCCTGGCCGTGATCGGTTGCCAGGCGCCAGTACCGCCGCATGACGCGGGCTTGCAGAGCCGGGTGCAGCGCACGCAGTCCGGCGGCATCCAGCGCGTCCAGGCGCAGGCAGGCAGCCAGCTGCTTTTCACTGGCCAGTTCCAGGAAATCCTGATCGCCGGCCAGGTTGGCCGCCGCGCGCCCGAGCAGCACAACCGGGTCGTAACCCAGGGCCGCCTGCCAGGTCGGCAGCACCTGGTGGCGCAGGCGGTTGCGGATGGTGAAGTCCTCGTCGTTGCTTTGGTCGTGGCACCAGGCAAGTGCGCGCGACTCGAGATAGCGTTCCAGTTCGCGCCTGCGGCAGGCAAGCAAAGGCCGGATCATGAAGCCGTCCAAAGGCCGCATGCCGACCAGGCCATCCAGACCGGCGCCCCGGCCCAGGTGGAGCAGGACCGTCTCTGCCTGGTCGTCCAGGTGGTGTGCCAGGGCGATCCGGATCGGCCGCCCGGCCGCTGCGTTCGCGTCAGCCAGTTCGCGGAAGATGGCCCTGCGGGCTTCCCGGGCGGCCATCTCCAGGCCCTGGTGTTTTTCGGCAGCCAGCTGGCTGACGGCGACGGCACGGGATTGGAACGGGATGGCCAGGCGTTGGCAGCACGCCTCGACGAAAGAACAGTCGCGGTCAGCTTCAGGCCCGCGCAGGCCATGGTGGATGTGCAGGCAGCTGAGCGAAAACGAGAGGTCCTGACGCAGTCCATGCAGCAGATGGAGCAGGGCCAGCGAATCGGCGCCGCCGGATACGGCCGCCACGATGTGGCTGCCAGGTTCGATCAGGCGATGCTCCAGAATAAACTGGCAGACCTGCTCCCGCAAAGGATCCGCGCTGTCAGAATCGGGTGTCTTCCGGCAAGTCATGCCGAATAGGGAGGCGGTTCTCTGGGGATCCGCCCGTCGTCCTTCTCGAAGAACAGCGTGTATTTCGGCCACCAGCCCAGCTGCAGGCTGCCAGTCGCCCCCTGGCGGTTCTTGGCGATGATGATCTCGGCGTCTTCCGTTTCCGTGACGGCTTGATCGGTGGCGTAGTATTTCTCGCGATACAGGAAGATGACCACGTCGGCATCCTGTTCGATGGCACCTGAATCGCGCAGGTCAGACAACAGCGGTTTTTTCTCGGAGCGCATCTCGCAGGCACGGCTCAGCTGGGACAAGGCAATGACCGGTACCGACAGCTCGCGGGCCATGATTTTGAGCGTTCTTGAAATCTCAGATATCTCCTGCTGGCGGCTCTCCGTGCGCGACTGGCTGGCGTTCATCAGCTGCAGATAGTCGACAATGATCAGGCCCAGCTTGTTCTCGAGCTTGAGCTGACGGCACTTGGACATCATCTCCATGACGCTTGTGCCGGACCGGTCGTCGATGTAGATCGGGGAAGCGTAAAGCGGCGGCAGGGCCCTGGCAATTTTTTCCCAGTCCTCCGGCTGCAGTTCGCCGGTGCTCAGCGACCTGGCGTTGACCAGCGACTGGCTGGAGAGCAGCCGGTTGCTGATCTCCTCCTTGGACATTTCGAGACTGAAAATGGCAGCCGGCACATGGTACAGCGTCGCCGCTTTCTGGGCGATATTGAGGGCAAATGCAGACTTGCCCATTGCCGGGCGTGCCGCGACGATGACCAGGCCCCCCGGGCGCAGGCCGCCCAGGATGCGGTCCAGCTGGCTGTAACCGGTCAGGACCGTCTTCTGGCGCGGCTGGCCGCGGGCGATCGCCGCCAGTTCGTTGACCGTTCGGCCCATAATGTCCTTGATGCTTTCGAAGCCGCTGATATCGCGGTTCTCGCGGATCTCGTAGATCCGCTTGGCTGCCACATCCAGCAGCATGTCCGCATCGTCCGGGTCGTTGTAGCACAGGCCAGAGATCTCCTGCATGGTACTGATCAGGCGGCGCAGGATCGCTTTCTGGCGCACCAGGTCCGCGTAGTGGGCGGCATTGGAAACCAGCGGTGCTGCATCCGGCAGCGAGCTGATGTAGGACATGCCGCCGGCCTGCTCCAGCTGGCCGCGGTTTTCCAGCAGATCGGTAACCGTGACAATGTCGACCGGCTTGCTGTCCATGTAAAGCGTGCAGATGGCATCGTAGATCATGCGGTGCTGCGGCCGGTACAAGTCCTCGGTCTTGAGCATGGCCGTGATCTCAGCCAGCGGCCGTTCGCCGGACAGGGCGCAGCCCAGGACGGACTGCTCGGCCTGCTGGTTACTCGGCGGCACCAGGGCACCGGTCGGCTTTTTCAGATCATCTGGCGCCATGAACAACCTCGCTCATGCTTCCGCGACCACGCGGATCTTGAACCGGGCGATCACATCCGCGTGCAGGCGGGCGTCCACATCGTAGTCGCCCAGCGTCTTAACCTGGCTGTGGATGGTGATGCCCCGTTTGTCCACCTTGTGCCCGGCTTTGTCCAGGGCAGCGGCGATGTCCATCGTCGTCAGCGAGCCGTAGAGCCGGCCGCCTTCACCGCATTTGATCGGCAGCGTGATGACCTGTCCGTCGATACTGGCCTTGATCTCGCGCGCCTGGGCCAGTTCGCGCGCCTGGCGGGCTTTTTCCGCGGTCTTGCGGGTCTTGACCACGTTCAGGTTGGCCGGCGTCGCTTCGAGCGCCAGTTTTTTGTGAAAGAGAAAATTGCGGGCATAGCCGTCGTGGACCTCGACAATGTCGTCCACCTTGCCCAAGCCCTTGACGTCTTCAAGCAGGATCACCTTCATGCTGCGTCCCTCCTGTCTGCGGACCCTCGTCCGTCCTGTTCATGTCTTCGTATTGTAACATATAACGCGTCTTGCCGGCAGTGCCGGGCCCGCTTTAAAAAAGCAAAACCGCGGATTCTCGAGGAGAAAATCCGCGGCTGGACTTCGGGGCACATCCGGATTATTCGCCGGAAAAGGGCAACAGGGCAATATGCCTGGCCCGCTTGATCGCGATGGTCAGCTCACGCTGATGCCGGGCACAGTTGCCGGACATCCGCTTGGGCAGGATCTTACCGCGTTCGGAAATGAATTTGCGCAGTCTGCCGGTGTCCGTGAACTCAATAAGCTCAATCTTATCGGCACAGAACGTACAGACCTTGCGCCGCGAACGTCTTTGACGCATCGGGCGGGAACCATCGCGGTCTCCGTCCCGGCCGCCGCCACGTCTCATATCTGCCATGGGATTATCTCCTTTCGTAAAGTAAGGTCAGCAGATCAGATATCAAAAGGCAGTGTGGTATCGTCGTCTGAGCCCGGGAAGAACCCGTCGCCGCCCGTATTGGCGGGCTGGGCGTTTGTCTGGCCGGCCGGCTCGCCGCTGTCGCTGCTGCGCTTGGATTCCGTGAAGTAGACTTCATCCGCGATCACTTCCGTGACGGAATGACGCTTGCCTTCCGTATCATCCCAGCTTCTGGTCTGAATGGTGCCGACAACGGCCATCCGCGAACCCTTGCGGAAATACTTGGCGCAAAACTCCGCCTGCTGCCGCCAGGTGACAATCGGAATAAAATCCGCCTGCCGCTCACCGCTCGCATTCTTGAAGCGGCGATCCACGGCCAGCGTGAACGAACACACCGGAATCTGGCTCGCCGTCGTGCGCAGCTCAGGATCACGTGTCAATCGGCCCATCAAAATTGCTTTGTTCATAACACTTTGCCTTTCTGACTGTCTGTTCAGTCGTCTGTGCGGACGACGAGGTACCGCAGGACGCCTTCCGTTATCTTGAGCACGCGCTCAAGCTCTTTGGGGAACTCGGTGTCCGCACAGAAATCAATCAGGACATAATGTCCCTCTTTCTGGTCATTGATTTCATAAGCGAGCCTGCGCTTGCCCCAGACATCGACCTTCTCCACCGTAGCGGAAGCTGCAACAAGCGCCTCGATCTTTTCAGACGTCGCTTGGATCGCCTCTTCACCCATGGCGGGATTCAGAATGTAGATGACTTGGTATTTTCTGGCCAATCGTATCACCTCCTCCTGGACTTGCGGCTCTGCTGCTGGCAGAGCGAGGATTAATCAGCTGTGTAGAGACACAGCACAGAAAACTATAGCATGACGATTGGTTTCCGTCAAGCCAAAATCCGGGGTCGCGGCGAGTCGGGCAAGCGGCTCAAAGCAGGTCGTCCAGCTCCATTCTGCCGGACGATGGCGCCTTTGTCATCGGGCTGCAGACCATTTATCCGCCTTTTTCCAGAAATGCCCGGATCAGCTGTTCCAGTTTAGCAGCGGTCTGCTGGTAGTGCAGGATGCTGCCGTCGAACGGGTCGGGGATGTCCGCTTCGGGCCGGCCGGCCGCCTCGCCGAGCGTCTGGATGCGGTCCGCCAGGTCCGGCCTGGCGGCCTGAAGGGCCTCTTTTTGCAAGCCCGTCATGGTCAGAATGTGACCGGCTTCGTCCATCAGGTCGTCGGTCAGGCGGCGCGCGCGATGCGACGCCAGGCTGATCTGGTAGTCTTGCTGCAAGGCGATCCGGGCACCGTCCGAGGCCGGCTCGCCGGGATAGGCCGCCAGGCCGGCAGATACCCCCGGGGCAGCCGACGGCTCGCGCAGCAGGTTGTAGAGGGCGGCGGCCATCGGACTGCGGCAGGTATTGCCCGCGCAGACAAAAAGAACCGGAGCTGCCGGGCTTGAGGCCTTGCGCAGGCGGTTCATGTAAGCCAGGCCAACCCCGTCTTCCGGCAGGCCTTCGGCAAAGATGATGTCGCAGGCCAGGTGATCGAGCAGGCGCAACCCGTCAAACAGGCGGCGGCTGGCCGCGACCGGGTCAGGGACCGGTCCATAGGCCAGGCTGACGCAGGTACCGGGCGGCAGCGGCGTCACGGCTTTCGCAGGATCATCCAGGCGGATGCAGTCCGTTCCCAGCCCGTCAAGGCTTGCCCGGCAGGCAAACAAGCCGGCCCGCTTGCCCCGCCCGGTCCAGGTGAGGATCTGGCCGGCCAGCGCCTCGCGCTCTCCCGGCGACGCGGGCGGCTGGAAAACGAGGACGCGAGCCCTGGGCGCGTAATGGCGGTATTTCATGCCAGGCGACCGGGGGGCGTCGGCATCGTCTGCCGTTGGCTCCGTTGGCACCGGCAAGCCGGCAACGGCGGCGATGTCAGCCGCCGTGATGCTGCCCGGCCGCAAAATAACCGGGCGTCCCGTGCTCAGGTCGAGAACCGTCGATTCGAGCCCGTACTGGCAGGGACCGCCGTCGATCAGGAACGCGATGCGATCGCCGAGATCCTCCAGCACATGCCAGGCCCGTGTCGGGCTGGGCAAGCCGGAGCGGTTGGCCGAAGGGGCGGCGACCGGCACCCGGGCCAGCTGGAGCAGCCGACGGGCGACAGGGTGGGCCGGAAAGCGAACCGCCACCGTATCCAGGCCGGCCGTGACAATGTCGGGGACCGTGGCCGCGCGGGGCAGGACGAGTGTCAGCGGGCCCGGTGCAAAAGCGTCCAGCAGCCGCAGGGCCAGCGGCGGGATATCCCGCGCCACGCTGCTCAACTGGTCGGGATCGGCCAGGTGGACGATCAGGGGATTGTCCGGCGGCCTGCCCTTGACCGCGAAGATGCGGGCGACCGCCGCCGGGTCGTTGGCATTGGCGCCCAGTCCATAGACCGTTTCGGTCGGAAAGGCCACCAGCTGGCCGTGCCGCAGAGCCTTGGCCGCAGGGAGCAGCTGTTCGTCCTCGATCCGTTCGGGATCGACGCGGATCACCTGGAGTCCTGTTTTTCCCGTGCTCATGGTCTGGCCTCGCCCTGGCGCTGCTGGCTTTTAGCTTCTGTCATCAGAGCCTGGATGATTTCATCGATATCGCCGGACAGGACGCTTTCCAGCCGATAGAGCGTCAGCCCGATGCGGTGGTCCGTGACCCGCCCCTGGTGGTAGTTGTAGGTCCTGATCCGTTCGCTGCGGTCGCCCGTGCCCACCTGGCTGCGCCGGTCATCGGCGATCGACCCGGTCTGATAAGATTGCTCGCGTTCCAGCAGCCGGGCCTTGAGCACTGCCATCGCCTGGTCCTTGTTCTTGTACTGCGAGCGCTGGTCCTGGCAGGTCACCACAATGCCGGTCGGCTTGTGGGTGATGCGGATGGCCGAATCGGTCTTGTTGACGTGCTGGCCGCCGGCGCCCGACGCTCTGAACGTGTCGATCGCCAAATCGTTGGGGTTGATCTCGATCTCGACATCATCTGCCTCCGGGAGCACGGCGACCGTTACGGTCGAGGTGTGAATGCGGCCGCCGGACTCCGTGACCGGCACGCGCTGCACGCGATGCACGCCGCTTTCGAAGCGCAGGCGCGAATAGGCGCCCTGCCCCTCAACCAGAAACACCACTTCCTTAAAGCCGCCGATCTCCGTCTCATGGACGTCGACCAGCTGGACATGCCAGCCCTTGCTTTCCGCGTACAGGCTGTACATGCGGTAGAGCACCGCGGCGAACAGGGCCGCTTCATCACCGCCGGCGCCGGCCCGGATCTCCATGACGACATTGCGCGCATCATTGGGGTCCTTGGGGCTGACCGCTTCGTTCAGGCGGTCTTCCAGTTCACGCAGCTGCGCGTCCTGCATAGACAGCTCGTCGCGAACCAGTTCCCTGAACTCCTGGTCGTCTGAATCGGTGAGCAGGCGGCGATGCTGGTCGATCGCCGTGCAAAGATCAATCCATGCCTGGTAATCGTGCACAACCGGTTCCAGGTCGGCATGTTCCTGGACCAGACGCAGGTAACGGCCCTGGTCCGCGATGACGGCAGGGTCGGCCAGCAGGATATTCAGTTCATCGAGTCGGTTCGACAGAACCTTCAATTGCTCGAACATGGCAAGCGGGTCTACTCCTCTGTTTTATTATTTTTTACGTTTTCCTTCCGCAGCCGGTTCCGCCTTCTCATCGGCGGCCGCCAGCCGGTCCAGAACCCCGAGCAGCTTTTCCACGACCAGCACGCGCAGCCTCGCCTCCACACTCAGCTCGAGAGCCAGCTTGCGCAGCGCCGTGCGCTGCTCCTGCCCGCTCAGGTCCTGGGCTTGCAGCCGGCTCAGGTTGTCCCGCACTTCGGACGTGCTGGTCTGCAGGCAGTGATCGTGGACCTGCAGGAAATACGGGTAGAGCCGGGCTGCGTCGCCCGGAGCGCGGCAGCCGTCCAGCAACCGGTTCAGGTCCTGCATCGACAGGACCGGTTTGAGGGTGGCGATGATCATCAGCAAAGCCAGATGGACAGGATAGTATTTCTTGCCTTCGGCGCGCGGGATCAGGTCGTCCTTGATGTAGTTGTTGATCATCGCGGCTGTCAGCAGCCGGTCCTGCTCGTCTTTGCTGTACAAGACCAGCTGGCGGTCGATGTATGTCTGAACCTGGTCCATGTAGAGCCCGATATCCGGCAGCATCGGCCAGTCGGCCATCTGGCTGCCTTCCAGGCGCTCCAGCCAGTCCAGCAGCGGTTCAAGTGCGTTCGGCATCACGGTCACGCTCCTTTTTTCGGTCTGTCGGCAAGTGCGGCGGAGCAGCATGCAGCCGGACCACCTTGCCGGCTGGCTGCGCGGTCCTGGTCGCGGACAATTTTTCGGCTGCCGCCCCAGATGGCGCCGGTTCGTCCTGGACCGCCTTGACGGCTTTTTCCAGCTTGGCTCGCGCCAACTGGACAACACGTCCGCAGGTCAGGCACTTGAGCGTTATCTCGGCCCCTGTGCGCGCAACCTGCCAGAGAAAGCTGCCGCAGGGGTGCTGCTTTTTCATCCGCAGGATTTCACCGGTCTGGAAAGGATACAGGTGAAAACGCCCTGGCATGGAAAGTCCTCCTCACTGTACCGCCTGTCCGGCGGTGACGCGTAAATGTCCGCCAAAATCAAGCACCGCCGGACGGACGGCAAAACCTTGTGCTGACAGTATAGCAGAAATGGCGTCAGCCTGGTCGTAACCGTGCTCGAGAACCAGGAACCCGTCGCGGCGAAGATGCGCCGGTGCCTGGCCGGCCAGGCGCCGGTAGAACGCCAGGCCGTCCGGACCGCCGTCCAGGGCCATCCGCGGTTCATGGACGCTGACTTCGGGCATCAGGTGATCGATCTGGTCGCTGGGGATATAGGGCGGATTGGCTGTAACCAGGTCATAAGGGTCTTCGTCTCCGGGAAAGAGATCCGCCTGGATCACCCGCAGCGCGACGCGTTCAGGCAGCAAACGGCTGTTTCTGCGCGCCCAGGCCAGCGCGTCGGCCTCGCGGTCGACCAGGCTGAGCCGGACCCGATAGCCGTCCTGGTCCAGCTGCCAGGCCAGGCAGATGCCGATGGCGCCGGAACCGGTACAGGTGTCAAGCAGCCGGACTTCGCCTCGGCTGCCCCGCTCGGCCAACAGGCGGCGGGCTGTCTCAACCAGCACCTCGCTGTCCGGGCGCGGCACGAGCGTTCCGGGCCCGACAACAAAATCCAGGCCGCCAAACGCGGTCTGGCCCAGGATGTAGGCAAGCGGTTCGTGTCCGGCGCGGCGTACCGCCCGCCGGCGCAGCTGTTCGGCCTGTTGCAGCGATACCCGGTGTTCAGGTTCGGCCAACAGCCGGGAAACCGGCCAGGCCAGCGTTCCCGCCACGATCAAAAGCGCTTCGTGCTGCGCCTCGGCCAGCCCGGCCAAGGCCAGCTGTTCAGCTAATTCGCGGCGAATGGACCTGATGGTCGCCACGTCTTCCCGGGAACTCACCAGCGGTCGCTGTCGATCCGCATGGGCCTGACGGCATCCAGCGCGGCGATGGCGACTTCCAACATGCTGTCGTCGGGCTCAGCCGTGGTCAAGCGCTGCAGCCAGAGGCCTGGGGTGGAAATGGCGCGGGTCAGGGCGTTGTCATACCGGCCGGCCAGGCGGATGATCTCGTAGGCGATGCCGGCAACCAGCGGTACCAGGGCAAATCGGATCAGCAGGTTCAGCCAACGGCCCCACCAGCCGACCAGCGTGAAGATGATGATGCTGATCAAGATAACCAAAAACAGGAAAGCCGTGCCGCAGCGGGGATGGAAACGGCTGAAAGCGCGTGCGTTATCAACCGTCATTGGCTGCTGGGCTTCGTAACAGGCAATGGTCTTGTGCTCCGCGCCGTGGTACATCCAGACGCGCTGGATCTCTTTCATCCGGTTGGCCAGCGCCAGGTAGCCGATAAACAGACCGATCCGGATCAGGCCCTCGATCAGGTTCAGCAGGACCGTCGTGCCGCGACTTGCGCCTTCCCGGCCCAGTCCGGTCAGCTGGCTGATGCCGGAGGTCAGCAAGTTGGGCAGCAGGATGAACAGCGCGACAGAAAACAAAATACCGACCGTCGCCGATCCGTAAAGCATCAGCTGGGGATGCCGGCCGAGAAACGCGTCGATGCGCTGGCCGATTTTACCTGGTTTGGCCTCTGGGCTTTGCTCCGGCTGCGTTTCGTCGTCCGCCAGCTCCGCGGAGCGCAGCAGAGCCTTGGTCCCGCTGACCAGCTGCCGGAACAACCGGATGCCGCCGCGCACAAACGGCCAGTTGGCCAGTCCGCTGAACGCGACCATCGGCATCGCCTCGACCGCGATGGTTCCGTCGGCAAGCCGCACCGCCATCGCCTTTTTCTCCGGCCCGATCATCATCAGGCCTTCGATCAGGGCCTGGCCGCCGATCGTCGTCTTGCGCCGGCACGAAGTGGCTTCTGGATCCTGTTGATCGATTTCATTCTTTTTCATCGCAACCCCTCGTCATGCCTGCTGATGCAAAAAGGAGGTCTGACTTTCACCAAACCTCCCCCCGGCAGCAGCTTATTTCTGTTCCATGCGCTTTTTGAACTTGTCAACCCGCCCGCCGGTGTCAACCAGCTTCTGGCGGCCCGTAAAAAACGGGTGACACTTGGAGCAGATATCCACGCTGAGGTTCTGCTTGATCGATCCAGTCTCAAAGGTCTCGCCGCAGGCACACTTGACCACGGCTTTGCCATATTTAGGATGGATACCTTCCTTCATGTTCGTTTCACCTCTCTACAGATGCGGCGCGTATCCTCGCTTTGCGCCCCGACACGTATGCCGCACCAGAATCAGACATTGCGGAGTCGATTCTATTACACTTTTCACGCCTTGTCAATCGTCACCGTTACTGGCCGTGCCATAGCGGCGGTAGTTGCTGTTATAGCCGGTGGTGTTGTAGGATCCGCCGCCCCCGGGATTGCTGTTGCCGCCCTGTGTCTGGCCGGGGCGGTTGCCGCGCATCGCCTCGAAGACATTCTTGTCATTGAACGAGACGTTCACCGACGAGATAAAGTGCTCGTTGTTTTTCGTTTTCAGGAGCAGGTTGATGATCGCCTCCGTGACGGCTGACGTGTCCAGCTGCCCAAACGCCTTGCGGATCGTCCAGACCGCATCGAGCTCGCGGGTGTTCATCAGCAGTTCCTCGCGGCGGGTACCGGACTTGTTGATGTCGATGGCCGGGAAAATGCGCTTCTCGGACAGCTTGCGGTCCAGATAGACCTCCATGTTGCCCGTCCCCTTGAACTCTTCGAAAATGACCTCGTCCATGCGCGAACCGGTTTCGATCAGGGAGGTGGCGATAATCGTCAGGCTGCCGCCGTTCTCGATGTTGCGGGCCGCGCCGAAAAAGCGCTTCGGCCCGTACAGGGCACCCGGATCAAGCCCGCCGGACAGCGTCCGTCCGGTCGGATTGATCGTCAGGTTGTAGGCCCTGGCCAATCGCGTCATGCTGTCGAGCAGGATCATGACGTCCTGTTTCAGCTCGACCAGGCGCATCGCCCGCTCGAGAACCAGTTCGACCACCTTGGTATGGTTTTCAGGGGTTTTGTCAAATGTCGAGTAAACCACCTCGCCGTTGATCGAGCGCTGCATGTCCGTCACTTCTTCCGGACGCTCATCGATCAGGAGGACGATCAGCTTGGTGTCGGGGTTGTTGATGCTGACGGCATTGGCTATCTTTTGCAGCAGGATGGTCTTGCCGGCTTTAGGCGGCGAGACGATCATGCCGCGCTGGCCTTTGCCGATCGGTGCGACCAGGTCGATGATGCGGGTCGACAGTTCGTTGCGGGTCGTTTCAAGGATAAACCGTTCGTCCGGATAAATCGGCGTCAAGCGGTCGAAATGGGGCCGGCGAATCATTTTCTCCGGCGGCATGCCGTTGACATCCTTGATATAGAGCAGGGCCTGGTAGCGGTCATTCTCCCGCTGCAGACGGACCGGACCGGTGACGAAATCACCCGGGCGCAGGCCGAAACGGCGGATGTATTGCGGCGGCACATAGATGTCCTTGTTGCCCTGCAAATAGTTGTCCTTGCGCAAGAAGCCGTAGCCGTCCGGCATGATCTCCAGAACACCGCCCTGGACATCCGTGCTATCCGGCGCAGGTTTGCGGGCCTGATCGGCCGGCGAGTCGGTTTTTTCCGTTTGCTGCTCCGCGGACTCGGCCGCCTGTGGCTCAGCTTGAATCTTTTCTTCCGGGTCAGGCTGCGGCTCAGGTTTTTCAGCGGGTTCGCTTGCCGGTTTCTCCGGCCGGACAAGCTGCTCCTGGGGGCGGGTACGCGGTATGCGGGTCATCGGCCGGGCCGGCCCGGGCCTGGAGCGGCGTCCATCGCGAGGTGCTGACACCAGACGCTGCGCAGCCGACTCTTCCTTTTCTGAGGCGGCTTCCGCGCCTTCCGGCGAAGCTTCGTCACCGGTGTGCGGGTCAGTCATAACCGCAGGCGCTGGAGCCGGCGCGGGAACCGGTTCGGGGGCCGGTTGAGGAACCGCTTCGGCAACCGGTTCAGCTGGCGCTTCCTGGGCTGCGGTATGTTCAGGCTGCGCTTTTTTGGCGGCAGGCTTTTTCCGTCGCGGGACCGCCTTTTTCTTTTCAGGTTCAGGAGCCGGCTCGGGGGACGGCTGGACAGCCTGGTCCAGGGTCAGCTGCTGGCTGTCGGGCTGACCGGCCTTTTTTGCCGGTTTCCGGCCAGGTGCCTTGCGCCGGCTGCGCGTCTCCGGCTTTTCCGGCACGCTTGCCTGCGCGGCCGCAGGTTCGCTTTCAGGCTCGGCCGTTTTGCTCTCGGCGGCCGGCTCCGTCTTGCCGGCCGGCAATCCAGCGGCACGCTCGTTTTCCTGCTCAAGGAACTGAATCAGCTTGTCCTTGGTCATGCGCTGGGCCTTTGACCTGGTCAGCAGGCCGGCGATTTGGGCAATGGTCACAAGATCTTCCTTGCTCTTGCCGGCCATTTTAATTGATGGCATGGTATCACCTCGTATGAGCTGCCTGAAGCAGCTTAAATGCTGGGATTGACAGACTATCCATAAACACACGAGCAATTTGACCGAAGGTTTGTCAGATCAGAATAAGACGACGTGTGGCAGACAGAAATTGTCATCAGGAATTAACTTAATTATAAAACGTGCGCAAAATGGCGTCAAGACAGCGTCCGTCGATTCAGACATAATTTTGCAAATTACAATAGATCAGCCCTGCCGGCACCTGCCGTTTAGGCATAAAGGCAAAAGCCGGCTGAAACCAGCCGGCTTTTGCGGATAGGATTGCCGATAAAAGTAAAATCAACTGTCGCTGAGGGCGGCGAATTTGTCCATCATGCCCAGCGCCTTGCCTGTCCCGATGGCTACGCAGGAGATGGCGTCGTCGGCGACGACGACATCGATCCCGATCTTGGCGGCCAGCATGCGCTCCAGTCCGTAGATCAGCGAACCGCCTCCGGTCAATACGATGCCGCGCTGGCTGATGTCGGCCATCAGCTCGGGCGGGGTCCGCTCCAGCACGGAATGGACGGCTTCGAAGATCTGGGCGACCGGTTCTTCGAGCGCCTCGAGCATTTCGGTCGAGGTGACCGTTATCGTCGCCGGCATGCCGGTGATCAGGTTGCGGCCGCGCACCTCCATCGTCAGTTCCTCGTCGCGGGGATACGCGCAGCCGATGTTGATCTTGAGTTCTTCGGCGGTCCGTTCGCCGATCAGGATGTTGTGCTTGCGCCGGACATGCTTGACGATCGCCTCGTCGAACCGGTCTCCCGCAACCTTGAGCGAAAAATCAACCACCGGCTGGCACAACGAGATGACCGCGATGTCGCAGGTGCCGCCGCCGATGTCGACGATCATGCTGCCGCAGGCCTTGGTGATGTCAATGCCGGCCCCGATCGCCGCCGCGATCGGCTCGCGGATCAGGAACACATCCTTGGCCCCGGCATGCTTGCAGGCGTCTTCAACCGCCTTCTGTTCGACCGGCGTGATCACGCTGGGCACGCAAACCACGATCGTCGGTTTGAAATAGCGGGCCAGCACGCCTTTGCAGACACGGCCAATAAAGGCTTTGAGCATGACTTCCGTCACCTTGAAGTCAGAGATGACGCCGTCGCGCAGAGGGCGGATCGCGTCAACAATGCCGGGCGTTCTGCCCAGCATCAGGCTGGCGCTTTCGCCGACGGCCAGCACCTTGCCGGTCTTCGAGTTGATGGCAACCACGGACGGTTCGCGCAGGACAACCCCTTTACCCTTGACATAGATCAAGACGGACGCTGTTCCCAGGTCAATACCGATATCCATACCTAATCCCATATGACAACCTCTTTCATGTATGAAATCAGCTGGACAGCCCGTGCGGACCGGACATCCGTCCGCGCAGCGGCCCCAGCTGACAATATCTTTGTGAACACTGCGTTACAATGATACAATAGGTTCACGAGATTATCAACACGATTCGGCCCCCGAACCGGCCGGTTAAACCCGGAAAGGATCTTTCGTGCATGCTCAAGCTGATCGCCTGTCTCCTGATGCTCATCGACCATGTCGGCTTTTATTTCGCCGATCGGCTGCCGCCAGGCCTGGCGGTGGTGATGCGCGCCGCCGGACGACTGGCCTTCCCCGTTTTTGCCTGGCTCGTGGCCAGAGGCTACACCCGTACGCGCAACCCGCTGCGCTATTTTATCCGCATGTGCGCGTTTGCGGTCGTTTCGGAAGTCATCATCCGGGCCGGCCATGCCCTGATCGGCCTGAACCTGGACGGAACGAACGTGATGGTCACGTTCGCCCTGGCGCTGGTTGTCCTGTCTGGCTACAACCTGGCCACGCGTTCCTTCTGGGACATGATCGCCAGCCTGCGCCCGATCTCACCGACGGCGCACACGGCGCCCACGCCGCCGCGCTATGACGTACGCCTGAATCCGCGCGGCCTGTCGCTGGATCCGCGCATCGGGCTGCCGGTCGGCATCCTGGCGATCCTGGCCGCGGCCGGCGCCGCGCTCTGGCTCAAGCCCGACTACGGGTTCTATGGGCTGGCGGCGGTTCTCCTCTTCCATGTCATCCAGGAGCAGGCCGAGCCTGAAGACCAGCTCAAGCGATCGGTTCAATTCTTCATCCTGCTCAACGCGCTGTTCATCCCGGTGCGCTTGTTCCTGATGCACTGGCCGCTGGACTGGACGATCCTGCAGTGCCTGTCGGTTCTGGCCCTGCCCCTCTGCCTGCGTTTTGACAAGGAGCGCCGGCCCGGACCGGTCCTGAAGTATTTCTTCTATGTCTTTTACCCGCTGCACATTTTCCTGTTGTCGCTCCTGCGCTCCCTTCTCCCTTGATGAAATCAGGCCGGCAATCTGTTAAAATAGGGCAAACATGGGCTGGGAAAGAGGTAATCAGCATGGCATACTCCGTCGACATCGACCGCAAATGGCAGCAGAAATGGGAAGAAAGCGGACTGAACCGCTTCCATCCCGAACACGTGGATCGCAAGCTTTATGTGCTCGAGATGTTCTCCTATCCCTCCGGAGCCAATCTGCATGTCGGCCACTGGTATAACTACGCATTGTCCGATTCCTGGGCCCGCATGAAACGCATGCAGGGCTACGAGGTGTTTCAGCCGATGGGTTTTGACGCTTTCGGCCTGCCGGCAGAGAACTACGCGATCAAGACCGGCATTCATCCCCAGGACAGTACCCTGGCCAACATCAAGACGATGGAAAAGCAGCTGCGGGAAATGGGCGGCATGTTCGACTGGGACCACGAGCTGGCGACCTGCCTGCCCGATTACTACCGCTGGAACCAGTGGCTGTTCTTGCAGCTGTATCAAAAGGGACTGGCTTATCGCAAGAACGCGCCGGTCAACTGGTGTCCGCGCTGCAACACGGTCCTGGCCAACGAGCAGGTGGTCGACGGCGCCTGCGAACGCTGCGAGACCGAAGTCGCGCGCAAAAACCTGACCCAGTGGTTTTTCAAAATCACCGACTATGCCCAGGAGCTGCTCGACAAGCTGCCCGAACTGGACTGGCCGGACAAAACGAAAAAGATCCAGACCAACTGGATCGGCCGCTCGGAGGGCGCCGAACTGGTTTTCGGCGCTGAGAAAGACGGCCGGCCGGTCTTGGGTCCGGATGGCCAGGCGCTCTCCCTGACGGTGTTCACGACGCGCACCGACACCCTGATGGGCGTCACCTATGTCGTGGTGGCACCGGAAAGCGAGCTGTGCGACCTGCTGACAACCGAAGCCTGCCGCACCGAGGTCACCGCCTACCAGGAGCAGACCGGCAAGGCCTCCGAGATCGAGCGGCTGTCCACCGTGCGTGAAAAAACCGGCGTTTTCACCGGATCCTACGCCATTCATCCGGTCAGCGGCGACCGGGTTCCGATCTGGGCTGCCGATTATGTCCTGGCCGGTTACGGCACCGGCGTCGTCATGGCCGTGCCCGGGCACGACGAGCGCGATTTTGCTTTTGCCGAACGCTTCGGTCTCCCGATCAAGCGCGTGATCCGCGCAGCAGACGGCTCGCCGGACGAGCTGCCGTTCACCGCCATGGGGGTGCTCACGGACAGCGGCGCCTACACCGGCCTGACATCAGGCGACGCGATCGCCGCGATCCTGGCCGATCTGGGCCCGCAGGGCAAAGGCCAGCTCAAGGTCAACTACCGCCTGCGCGACTGGCTGGTCAGCCGCCAGCGCTACTGGGGCACGCCGATCCCGGTTGTGCACTGCTCCGCCTGCGGCGTGGTGGCGGTTCCTGAAGATCAGCTGCCGGTCGAGCTGCCCTACGATGTGGCGTTCACACCGGACGGCGAGTCGCCGCTCAAGAAAAACAGGCGCTTCATGGAGACGACCTGCCCGACCTGCGGCGGTCCGGCGCTCCGCGACCCCGACACGCTGGACACGTTTGTCTGCTCCAGCTGGTACCAGTTCCGCTATGTGGACAACAAAAACAGCCAGGCGCCCTTCAGCCGCGAAAAGGTCAACCGCATGTGCCCGGTCGACAAGTATATCGGCGGCGCGGAGCACGCGGCCATGCATCTGCTCTATGCCCGCTTTGTCACCAAGGCGCTGCGCGACATGGGCTATCTCGATTTTGACGAACCGTTTTCATCCCTGGTCCACCAGGGCACCATTCTTGGTGCCGACGGCCAGAAGATGTCCAAATCACGCGGCAACACCATCTCGCCGGACGACTACATCCTGCGTCACGGCTCCGATGTCTTCCGCATGTACCTGGGCTTCGGCTTTGCCTATACGGAGGGTGGCCCCTGGAACGACGACGGCGTCAAGGCGATCGCCAAGTTCGTCGGCCGCGTGGAACGCCTGGTCGACGATGCCGCGTCCATCGCACCCGGCGGTTCGTGGCAAAAGGATTCGCCTGCCCGCGAGCTTCTCTATGCCCGCCATTACGCGATCCGTGCCGTCACCCAGGATGCGGAGCGCTTCCAGTTCAACACCTCGATTTCCCGCATGATGGAGCTGCTGAACGCCCTTGGCCAGTACCAGGGCATGGCGGCCATGCAGCCGGCCTTGCTGCGCGAGACCATTGAGGATCTGGTCCGTTTGATGGCGCCGTTTGCGCCGCACTTCTGCGAAGAGCAGTGGGAGAAGCTCGGTTTTGCAGCATCGATCTTCAACGAGCGCTGGCCCGTCTCCGATCCGGCCGCCCTGGTCCGCGATACTGTCGAGATCGCCATTCAGGTCAACGGGTCCATCCGCTACCGGCTGGACATCCCCAGCGGATCGGACCGCGCCGCCGTCGAAACCCTGGTCATGGCCGAGCCCAGGACCAGCCCGCTGCTCGAAGGCAAAAAGCTGCTGAAGTTCATCTACGTCCCGAACCGCCTGGTCAACCTGGTCGTCCGCTGAGGCCGTGGACAAGGGTGCGTTATACCTGGCCGCCCTGGCCGCCGGCCTGCTCGCGGGTCTGGCGGGACGGCGCCGGCTGCGTCCGTTGCTGGCCGAACGCTGGCGGGGACTTGGCTTGCTGGTTCCGGCCATTCTCGTTTCGGTGCTGCCCTTCGTTTTATGGCAGCGCCATCCGGAGCAGATCTGGTCTGGCGACCGCAGCCTGATTATCGCCCTGATCGTCCTGCGCTCAGCCGTCTGGATACTGCTTTTCGTCCTGAACCTCCTGCCCGCTGCCTGGTTTCCCGGCCGGAAGACGCCGGGGTTGACCGCCGTGCAGAAGGTGCTGCTGCTGCCCGCCCTGATCGGGCTGGCCGGCGAAGCCGCGGTCCTGGTCGCCAACCAGGCGACCTGGCCGGTTCCGGAAGCCCTGCTGACACTGGATATGAGCCCGGCTTTCAGCGCCGGAATCCGAAACCAGGCTTTTGTTTTCCTGCGCATCGCCGGCGAGGCCACGCCGCTGGCCTGGCTTGGCCAGATCTGGTATACCCCCTGGCTGCGGCAAACCGGCCTGGCCGCCCTGCCGACGATCAGCCCGGCAGAGGTCGTGACGGCAGCCGGTGTTTTCCTGATCGGCCTGGGCCAGTTCCTGGCACCCGTTCTCAAACCGGAGCCGCCAGGCCATGACAAAAAAAGCAAACGTAAAATTGCTTTGAAAGGCAAAAGATGATGTCATCTGCCGCCTCATGTGATAAAATGACCAAAGACTTGATCTGCGCGGGCGAAAAACCCAAGTCGCCGATCAGCAGGTTCCAGCATATGAGGAGGTCAGCCGGTGGGAAAAAAATGGTTCAGCAGGCCTGACGGCACGTATTTGAAACATATCGACCCGTTTATGCGCTTTTTTCCATACATCATGAAGGGGCGCAACGAATCAGCCATCTATTTCAACCAGCGCATCGACATCACCGAGCTGAAAGCCTGGCTGAACGAAAAAAACCGAACGGCAGCCGCAACCGGTGAAGGCAGCAAGGCGACTTTGTTTCACGCGGTTCTGACCGCGCTGATCCGGACCGTCAACGAGCGGCCGCAGATCAACCGGTTTGTCATCGGGCGGCGCGTGTACCAGCGCCATGACCTGTCCTGCGCCTTTGTGATCAAGCGCGAATTCAAGGACGACAGCAACGAAGAAATCGCGGTCATGAAATTCCAGCCCGACGACACCTTGTCGAGTATTGCCGAGCGCATCGCGGACGAAGTCAAAAAGGTGCGCAAAGCGGCCAAAGACGATGACAAGCAGCGCAACGGCATCGTCAACTGGTTCAATTACCTGATGAACATGCCGCGTATCCTGCTGCGGGGCCTGGTGGGTTTTCTCTCCTGGCTGGACTACCACGGCTGGCTGCCGCGGTTTGTCTGCGAGCTCGATCCGATGCACAGCTCGATCTGGCTGTCCAACCTGGGCAGCCTGGGCATCGACGCCCCGTTCCACCACCTGTACGAGTGGGGGACGACATCGGTGTTCATGACCATCGGGGTGGCCGAGCGCGCGCCGGCCGTGGGTGCGGACGGTCAGGTCACGGTGCGGGATTTTGTCAATGTCGCCATCACCCTCGACGAGCGCATCAGCGACGGCTTCTATTTTGCCCGCTCCCTGAAACGGTTCCGCTTCTTCCTGGAACACCCGGACGAGCTGGAAAAGCCGGCAAAGATCTCCTGATCGGTGCCAGAGTCCGACCGAAGCGGCCGACTGCGGCCATATTTTGTAACGTACGGCATTGTATCCGGTCCGAACATCCGTTACAATAGGCACTAGTTTTCATTTGCTGATGGGAGGCGTAAAAAATGGTTGTTACCAGTGACATGATTATCTCAGATGTCCTCAACATGGATCGCGGCACAATCCCGATCTTTTTCCGCAATGGTCTGCATTGCCTGGGCTGTGCGATGGCATCTGGTGAAACAATCGAAGAAGCCTGTGCCGTGCACGGGCTGGACTGTGATCTGCTGCTCGATGAACTGAATAGTTTTTTCGAAGTCAAGGATCTGCCTCAGACCAACGTCTGAGCTGTTCGCGGCAGGCAAATCAAGGCGGGGCTTCAAGCCTCGCCTTTTTTGCGCGGCCGGCGGCGCTTCTTTAACGTCGCCCGTTCCTGCCGCTGCGCATGCTTGCGCGTGGTTACAGCCGGTTCAGGCGCCACCTGCCGGTCGCGCTTCACCGCCAGCAGCACGAAATAGCTGTTCACCGGCATGACGGTCACGCCGCCGAACAGGCTGGAGAGCTTGTTGCGGTACCAGTCCAGCCGTTTGACCACCAGGTAGAGCCGGCCGCCCGCGTCGAGCTGTGCGAAGCTTTGCTCCAGCAATCGCCTGGCGACCGAAAAGTCCGTGTGGTACGGCGGGTTGCACAGGATCAGGGAAAAGGTGCGCGGCCAGACGGCTGCCGGTCCGTCGCCTGCTGCGATCAGGAGCTCACCCAGCCGATTGGCGGCCGCGTTCCGGCGGGCAGCCTGGACGGCAAGCGGATCGTTGTCAAGCAGCACGACCGCCTGGGGGCCAAGCCGGGCGGCGACCGCCAGCCCGACCAGGCCATAGCCGCAGCCAAGGTCCAGGACGCGATCATCGGGCTGGAGCTGCACTTTTTCCAGCATGGCCAACGTTCCGGCATCCGGGCCGCGCGGCGAAAACAGGTTGGGCTGCGTGTGCAGCTCGAGCGTATGAGACCAGATGTTGACCGTATACACATATTCCGAACCCGAATCCATCTTCGCTCCCCATGCAGCGCTTTTTGGCCGGATGGCTACGCCGCCTTTCCCCTATCTTGAGACAGACGGCCTGTCTTGTAAAGAGGCCCTGGGAAAATCGAACATATTCGGATGCACAGCGTCTAAATGAAGAGAAGCTGCCAAGATCCATATCCCTGGAGGTGAGCCCATGAAACACATTCATATCCGCTTGATCGCGATTCTGGCGATCACGGGCCTGTTGCTGGCCGGCTGCACAGCGGCGCCGGGCAGCGGGACGAGTCCGACCTCGACCGGGGCGGTCTCGGTCGGCGGCGAGGACTTGATGGCTGCCGTGCGGGCGGCCCCGAACCAGGGGGCAATCCAGGTCCCCGAACCGGGCACGCTGGCTGGCATCAGCCGCTTTTCCGCCAACCTTCTTTTGGAATCCGGCCAGAACAAGGGCAACCTGATGGTTTCGCCGCTGTCCGTTTTCCTGGCGCTGGCCATGACCGTCAACGGAGCCGATGGCGACACCCGCACCGACATGCTCAAGGTCCTGACCGACGGCACGCTCACCATCGACCAGGTCAACGCGATCAGCCGCGACCTGATCGGACTGCTGGAAAAATCCGAACCGAAAACCCATATTTCCATCGCCAACTCGATCTGGTTCCGGCAGGGGTTCAAGCCGTTCCAGCCCTTCCTGCAAGCCAATGCCGACTACTACGGCGCCGGTGCACGCAGCCTGGACTTTGCCAGCGACAGCGCGGTCGAGGCGATCAACGGTTGGGTCGAACAGGAGACGATGGGCCTGATCGAGAAAATCGTCGACAAGATCAACCCGACGACCGTCATGTACCTGATCAACACGGTCTACTTCAAAGCCGACTGGCTGGAGCCGTTTCTCAAGCACGACACCCGGCCGCAAACGTTCCAAACGCCGGATGGCGAAATCGAGGTCGATTTCATGCACCGGACCGCCCCGATGACCTATTTCACCGGGCGGGACGCGACCGGGGTCGCCCTTCCCTACAGCAACACCCAGTTTGCCTACTTTGCCCTGCTGCCGGATAACGGCCAGGGCCCGCGCAGCTGGCTGGCGCAGCAGGATCCAGCCGAACTTTTCAGTCAGATCGGCCTCTGGATGGCGCAAAAGGCCAACTTCACGGTCAGCCTGGCTTTGCCGAAATACGACGTAAGCTACGATGATGTGCTGAACAACGAACTGCAGACACTGGGCATGGGTATCGCTTTCGACGGCGGGCGCGCCGACTTCTCCCGCCTGAATGAGGCGCGCAGCAAAGGTCTCTATATCAGCGAAGTCCGGCACAAGACCGTGATCCGGGTCGATGAGAAAGGGACCGAAGCGGCCGCGGCCACCTCAGTCGCCATCGATGAAAGCGCCGTCATCGGCGATGTCGAGCTGGTCTTCGACCGTCCGTTCCTGTATGGCATCCTGGATACCAAAACCGGTCTGCCCCTGTTCGTCGGCATCCTGGAAAACCCCGCCGGCGAATGAGCGGTCAGGTTCCGGTCACCAGGCTGACGACGATCAACAGCTGCGCGGCAGCGTACGTCACCATGATCCAGATGTGCCCCAACCGGGTCCGGCCGCGGAAGATGTTGACAGCCAGGATCGAATCTGAACAGATGAAGCAGGCGGAGCCCAGGAAAGTCAATCCGTTGATGAGGGCCGCTGGAGGCCAGGCGCGCAGCAGGGCCGCCAGGCTCATCAGGCTGATCGCGAGGCCATAAAGCAGGATCAGCGGTTTCTTCTCACCCAGGTGCGCGCGCAGGGCACGGTAGAGCAAAAAGATATAGACGCCGTAGGGCAGGATCAGCAAGGGGATGACGAGCCCCGGATGGTCCGGAAGCCGGGTGTCGCGCAGAAAAGCAGCCGTATAGAGGATGTGCGCCGTGAGAAAGGCCAGCAGGCCGGTGATAAACGAAAACGGCTTGCCTTTGATCTCCAGCAGGCAGTCGCCGAGCCAGGAAGCGGCCAGGGCCAGCAGGACAAGCGGAGCCATCTCGCCGGCCGCGGCCACGTAATAGGCGGCCAGCAACGGGATCAGCAGGCACTTGGTCAAGGTCCGGTGCGACGCGGCAAAAAGATTCACGGAGAGGTCAGCCAGAAACAAAAACAACCAGACGATGGCCATACGCGACCTCCCGACGCCAAATAGCAGACCTGTTTCCGGCCGCAGCGGCTTGCCGCCCTGCGGCCATTTTCATTATACACTTTCCGGCGGATCCATCGCCATGGCCGCCCAAAACGTGTACAATGAGGGGCAGCGCGACATGTGTGGAGGCAAGGCAATGGCAAATGCAATCCGGAAATGGGTGGGAAAGGCGATTAAGGGCCTGGCCAGCGCCCAGGCGTTTCTGCTGGGCGGCCTGGTTTCCCTGCTGGAAACGGGCATCCTGCTGGCCAAAAGCTTTATCCGGGGCTGTGCCCTCCTGGTCAGCATGGGCGGCTGCCTGGCTGTCTTTTTGCTGGTCGGACCGGTCGGCGCCTGGCTGTTCAGCCATCCTGCCGTGCTGGCAGCCTTGCTGGTTTTGCTCTTCTTCCCCATCCTGGGGGCGGCGTTCAGCAGCGCCCTGTCTGCATACCGGGCCATCTGCACGGCCTACCTGCTCAACCTGGCCGCCCATCTCCAGTCACCGGACGAACACCCGTACCGGTCTTACAACACTTTTCGTCAGGCCCATCGGCAGGCCGAGGAAGATGCTGCCCGCCGCGAACAGGAGCGCCGCGAGCAGCAGCAGCGGGCCTGGGAAGAGCGCTTTCGGCAATGGCACCAGCAAGGCTGGCAATACCAGCAGGCAGGTCCAGGTCCAGGTACAGCCAATCCCTATACCGAGTTCAAAACCAAGTTCGAGAAGAGCTGCGCAATTCTAGGCGTCCCCACGAATGCCGATTCAAACAAGATCAAGCTGGCGTACCGGCGCCAGGCCAAGCGCTACCACCCGGACCTGAACAAGGATCCGCAGGCCACCCGGCAATTCCAGGAGATTAACGACGCCTACGAGTTTCTCAGCGACGACAACATCCGCCGCTACCAGAACCTGCCGCCGGCCTAAGCCACGCACTGAACGCTTCAGGCGATGCGATCGCCGCAATGGATGTCGAACGGCATGATCAGCAGCTTCATGATCTGCTTGCCATAGCGGTCGAAAAACCAGGCGATCGCTTTTCCGTAGCTCTCCTTGCTGTCAAATTCCCAGTACGCGTAGTATTTGACGCATTTGACGACCCGGGTCAGTTCCCTGGGCGGCTGTCCCGGCTCAACGCCGTCGATCGTGAAAAAGCGCTTAATGCAGCGGATGTCGCGGCAGCCGGGCTGCAGCTGCTGCTCCGCCGCAACCTGGCGGATGAGCATTTCGAATTCCGCTGTCTTGTCCGGATGCACCTGAAACAGTTTTACCTCGGAAAAGCCGTCCTGCATGTCCAATCCCTCCTAATCGTCTCAAAGCGGTCTAAGCTATTGGATGTACACCGAATTCACGCCGGCTTCACGGGCTTTCTGCAAGCAGTCAATCGACGACTCGATCATCTTGCGGATCGTGATCAGGCGCTTGTCCTGGCTGCACAATCCGCCGATGTATCCGCCTATGGCGAGCGGACAGCCGGACGGGGCGAAGTCATGCGCGGATAACGCGGTCACGATCACCCGGGCGGCAGCTCTTGTCTCGTCGGCTCCCGCCTTGGCGAAGACAATGAACTCGTCGCCGCCGGCCCGTCCGATAACCGGAAACGCCAAGGCCTTTTCGGCGTGACGGGAAATCAGCTGATAGCAGGCGACGATGACGTGGTCGCCGACATCAAAGCCGAAGGCATCGTTGATCTGCTTGAAGTGTGCGATATCGAAGCGCATGATCGCGACCGTGTCCTCGTCGCGAAACGATGCCGCCACGTCGCGGATCTGCTCGAGAAACATGTCCATGTCGGGCATGTTCTTTTTCATTTCGCGGACTGATTCCGCGTCTATCTGCAGCAAATCGAGTTCTTTTTTCACTTGGAAGCCCTCTCTTTCCAATGTGTGGATCAGCTGGTCGATCTGGATCTTTTTTTGGATGTAGTCGTTTTGGAGCGCGATGAAATCGATGCGCTTTTGCACGAGCTGGCGGATGATCTCGGCGCTGTCGACAGGGCCGCTGAGCATCCGGCGGATCTGCAGCAGCGAAAAATCCAGGTTTTTCAGGATGAGTATCCAGTTCAGAACGGCAGACTGCGCGGCGTCGTAGACGCGGTAGCCGGTCTGCTCGTCCACGCGAGACGGCTGTAGCAAACCGATTCGGTCGTAATAGCGCAGCATCTTTGCCGTCACATGGTTCATTTTTGCAAAAGCACCAATTTTCATCACCATACTCCTGATCCGGATCCGTTTTTGCATGCAAAACAAGTATAAACCTTCCCGCAGCAGTAAGGTCAAGCCTATGTTTAAAAAGGATATCTATCCCGCGGTTATGTATATGGTCATCCCGGCGGCAGTGCGGCTCAGACGGTCTCAAAAGCCTCATATGCATGCGCGAGCGAACTGGATCAGGGGTGCTGCCACTGCCAAAAACCCGGTGTATCTGGTCCGGTGCATGTGCCTTTGACCGAAAGAAACATGTCGTCTGGCATTCGATGTCCGAAGAAATCACCGAGATCAGGTCCATTCGTCAACCCTGACGTGATCGCGTGTTTGGGAAGTATACGCACACGTGGATGAAGCACCCGATGCGTGAAACACCAAGCGACATGTTTGCATGGCCGGTGTGATCCTGCGAATCGGATACACCACCAGCCAAGTCATCAGAATGCCTTTCAGACAGCTATGGTTATTCAGATACCCAATGATGATGCTTAACGCGCCGGAATCGGGCAGCGGCAACATTGATGTGGCTGCCAACAACCTGCATTCCTGATGGCCTGATTGAAAACGGGTACGCGCTGAAGCTTGTTTTGCCCACCGGCGTGTGCTACGGGATCTCGCATATGGGGTCGGTTTCGTTTTTTACTGGAATATCCGAGCGAATGCCTAACATCCGCTTCTTCATTTTGTGCACATTGACACGTGTCGACGTGGCGAATATACTGGGAAAAACCGAGCAAATGGGATGATACTGGCCTGTACACGCAGAAAATGGTTAACTTGAATTTTCCTGCTGGTTACGTGTATGCGGGTCGATCTCTCAATGATCACACATCAAAGAGCATCCGGATGTCGATCAAGCAAACGACAGCATATGGACCGGAAGGATTGTCGATGCCGATGAACATGATCGAAGCGTATGGGTTAAGCAAAACTTACAGGACGCGGGTCAGGGGTGAAGGCCTTGCGGCCAGTGCACGCGCCATGTTTCGGCCGGTCTACCGCGAGGTCCTTGCTGTCCAATCGATTGATCTGGTCGTGCAGCCGGGTGAAATAGTGGCTTTCATCGGACCCAACGGTGCCGGTAAATCAACGACCATCAAGATGATGACGGGTATCTTGCGCCCGAACAGCGGCAGCATCCGCGTACTGGACTTGGATCCGGTCCGGGAGCGGTCCAGGCTATCCTACCACATCGGCACGGTTTTCGGGCAAAAATCGCAGCTATGGTTTCATTTGCCGCCGACGGACAGCTTTACGCTATTAGGCCGCATCTATGATGTTGAGCCAGGTGTATTGAAAAAGCGCATCGCGGTGCTGGCTGAACGCTTCGAACTGGGCGCTTTGCTGGATGTACCGGTGCGCAAGATGTCGCTCGGTCAGCGGATCCGCTGCGAGGTCGCCGCTTCCTTGCTTCATGAGCCTGAGATCCTTTTTCTGGATGAGCCGACCATTGGCCTTGATGTGGTCGTCAAGCAGGCCATCCGTGAGCTGATCCGTGAGCTGAATCAGGAGAAAGGTACAACCATTTTCCTGACCAGTCATGATGCGGGCGATGTCGAGCATGTCTGCCGCAGGGCCATCGTCATCGATCATGGGCGGATTGTGCTCGACCAGCCTGTCAAAAAACTGAAATACGATTATCTGAACCGCAAAATCATTGCCGTCCGCTTCACAGAAGAGCATGACCTGAAGCCGCTTCCGGGCGTCGAGGTGCTGAAAACTGGCGGACTGGGTTCTCGGCTGACGGTTGACACGCGCATACGGCCGATCGGCGAGGTCATGAGCTGGCTGGTCGGCAGTGGTGGTGTTGCTGACATAACGGTTGAAGATCCGCCGATGGAAGCGATCATCGCTGCAATTTTTTCCAGCCAGGATGAATCTGCGGGGAGCTCCGGTCATGAAAAGCGGCCTTAACGAACCGGACGAAGGAGGTGCGTGATCGTGCCATCAAATCCAGAGGTACAGGTCGCTGCATCTGACCACAAGGGTTGGGGAGCAGGCCAAGCACCGGTCAGACTAGGTAAGTATCTCGCGATCGCGAAGATCAACTTGCACCAGGCGATTGTCTATCGCAGCAACGTGCTGGGCGGATTGCTGTTCTATACGCTGTTCATTTTCGTCTTCTACAGTTTATGGCAAGCCATCTACCATGGCGGCGAGGTCCAGGGCTATTCGCTCAAACAGGTAGTCTGGTATCTGAGCATCACCGAGTTGCTTGTCTTCGGCTGCCGGACACCGGTTTTCACGCAGATGAACGAAGATATCAAGACAGGCGCGCTGGCATACCAGCTGATCCGACCCTGCCATTATGTCGGTTACCAGTTTGCCGGCGCAGTGGGCAGGATGATTTTCAACCTGGCTTGTTTCGGCATCCTGGCGGTTGTGCTCGGCATGGTGATGGTCGGACCCTTGCCTGATTATGCCCTGACGACACTGCCATGCGGCATCCTGTCCGCCTGCCTCGGTCTGATTATCAATTTTTTCCTGCTGATGTGCCTGGGACTGACGGCCTTTCGGCTCGAAGAGAATAGCGCGTTCTACCTGGTCTACCAGAAGCTGGTCTTCATGCTGGGCATGTTCATTCCGCTGGAATTTCTGCCCGGCTGGCTGCAGCGGATTGCCCGCTGGCTGCCTTTCCCTTATGTGGCCTGGGCACCGGCACGACTCCTGGTCGCTTTCTCCTGGCCGCTGTTCTGGCAGATCCTGCCGCTGCAGGCCATCTGGGCGCTGATTGCCATCGGGCTTTCGCTGTTGCTGTATCACCAGGGCATGCGCGGTTTGCAGGCCAATGGCGGCTGACAGCGACGGATCGGCTGCAATGAGATGGGTAAAAGAAAGGGGATCCGATGAGCAAAGGTCATCAGCTGCGCAGCATCTTCAATTTGATCGGCTTGTACTTTCGTGTCAACCTGGCTTCAGCCA
>LSQX01224129.1_pt2 | contig 42884 bp, 44 predicted proteins | sample 654561 | NCBI WGS metagenome assembly LSQX01 (sample SAMN04489861, study PRJNA283612) | anaerobic digester metagenome | isolation source: 4 biogas reactors fed with cattle manure at either 37C or 55C with and... | place: Denmark: Kongens Lyngby | collected 2014 | reverse complement strand
CCACCTTTTACTTCACTGTATGTAGGCGCAGAAATTCTTGCTCAAAACGTTAAAAAAGGGATTTTTCTCGGGGGACAAAATGGCTTTTATGAAGATAAAGGGGCGTTTACTGGCGAAATTTCACTCCCAATGCTTAAAGAAACGGGATGTAGTCATGTCCTCATTGGCCACAGTGAGCGAAGGCACATAATGGGTGAAACAGACGACCTTATTCATAAAAAATTGCAGGCGGCTCTCCATCATGGTTTAACACCTGTTCTTTGTTTTGGAGAGACTCTTTCGGAGAGGGAGTCCGATTTAACCTTTGAAGTAATAGAGCGGCAAATTCTTAAGGCCGTCAATGGCCTTACAAAAGAAGAGATCAAAAAAACAATTTGGGCATACGAACCTGTTTGGGCCATAGGCACAGGCCGTACAGCCAGCCCTGAAAATGCAGAAGAAGCATGTTCCTATGCCCGCACACTTTTATGTAATTACGGTAATATAGACATTGAAGGGGAGGGACATCGAGACGTCCATATACTTTATGGCGGCAGTGTAAAAGCAGCAAATGTTGCGAGCCTTCTTGAAGAACCTGATATTGATGGAGCCCTTATTGGCGGAGCGTCCATTACAGCAGACTCTATGCTTGAAATTATTCACGAATCACTTCATAGAGGATAAAAAATAATTCACAAATCTTTTATAAATACGATTGGTTAATGTAGGCCCAGAATTTTATTCTGGGCCTACATTGTTTCCCTCCGGCATGTTTGACCAATCAAACATGCCGGAGTATAATTCTTTATGTTTGATAGATAAAACATTAAGGCGGTGTTTACGTTGCTGCTTTTAAATTCTACATACTTGCCTCAGTGCAATCTCAGGTAGGCTCTACGAATATATAAAAGGAATGCGGGTATGTATTCTTCACACAACATTGACATAGTATGAGAAAGAAATTGTGCATTGTCTTCAGAATTAAAAATCTCATATATTATTTATCCTGTAAACAATCACAAAATTAACTTTTTGGGCCATCAAATGTGTATGAATGTGAAGAACTTATAGGTTAGGAGGAACATTTTATGCGAGTTGGCATTTTTTATGGAAGTTTTATTGGTCACACAGAACATTTACGACAGGTCTTGAAGGCATGATTACTTTGAATGAATTACGGCCTGGCGAGCATGGAGTAATTCGTAAAAACAGAGCTCGGGGCGTAATAGGGCAACGGTTAATGGATCTCGGTTTTTTCCCAGGAGTGGAAGTGCATGTCATTCGTAACGCACCTCTTGTCGATCCTGTAGAAATAAAAGTAGATGGACATCACGTTACTATTCGGCATGAGGAGGCAAGATTTGTGGAGGTAGAGAAGCAATGAGTCATGAAAAAATGCATATTGCTTTAGCTGGCCAGCCAAATTGCGGTAAATCGACAATCTTTAACATGCTTACTGGCGGGCGGCAGTTTGTCGCAAATTATCCAGGCGCAACTGTATCTATAAAAACAGGTTCATTTACTTGGCAAAACCGGAAAACACTTCTAACTGACTTGCCTGGCACATATAGCCTTTCCTCCTATTCAGAAGAAGAGCGCATTGCAAGGGATTATATTTTAGAACAGACCCCCTCTCTTGTCGTGAATGTTGTCGATGCTTCAAATTTAAAACGGCACCTTTATCTTACGTTTCAGCTTTTAGAAATAGGAGCCCCGATCCTGATCGCCCTTAATATGGTTGATGTTGCTGAAAAGAGAGGGCTTAAGATTGATGCTGATGCCTTCGCGAAAGCATTGAATATTCCTGTTGTTACAACAGTTGGCAATAAGGGGCAAGGTAAAAAAGAGTTAAAAGATAGCATCCTTGAAGCTTCAAGCACAGTGCGAAAACAAGAGAGTAAAGATGTTTTTGAAGTGGATTACGGAGTTCTTGCTCCCTATCTTGATGACCTTTCATTGAGGCTTGAAGAAGCTATCAGAGAAAGCTTCTTCAAGGTGCCTTTTAGATGGCTGGCAATAAAGTTGCTTGAAGAAGATGAGGTAGCAAAAAAAATAGTATTAAATAACTGCTCTGATCCCGAAAAAGTGTTGACCTTTGTGGAAAGTGTTGTTGAGGACTTTGAAAAAAAACACGATGACACTCCAAGAGGATTTATTGCCTTCAGACGACATATTGCTGCCGAAAAAATAGAAAAGAGTTGTGTTATAAGAACGAAGGAAGTTTCTGTTACATTAACAGACAGAATCGACAGGCTTGTATGCAGCAGAATTTGGGGTCCTCTTATTCTGGCCGGCATTATTTACCTTTTGTATGAGTTGTCTATTGTACAGGGATATAAACTGACAAACTATATGATACCTTTTCTCGAAGGATTTCGTAATGCTGTAGAGGTATTTCTTCCCACGGGCAGTTTTTTCCAGGAACCGCTCATACGCATCCTTGTATTAAATGTAATTACGAGTATAAATTCCGTGCTAATTTATATTCCTATTTTCTTAGTGCTTTTTGCGCTGATCGCAGTTCTCGAAGACGTGGGGTACATGCCGAGAATGGCTTTTATTCTAGACAAACTTTTTAGACGTTTTGGATTACATGGGCAATCGACTTTGCCTCTTATCCTGGGTGGCGTTTTTGTAGGCGGATGTGCTGTTCCTGGTGTCATGGCAACTCGTGTTATAGCTGATGAAAAAGCAAGGCTGGCTACAATTCTTGTTGTACCTCTAATGAATTGTTTGGCCAAGGTTCCCCTCTATACACTGCTTGTCAGTATTTATTTCGCGAAAGAAAAAGCTACAGCCATGTTCTTCATTTCAACGATTACTATTATTTTAGCTCTTTCTGTAGCCAAAATTTTAACGTTGACTTTGCTTAAAAACAGACCCAGCTCACCCTTTGTGCTCGAAATGCCGCCTTATCATATTCCCACTGTACGTGGTGTTGTTGTGAGATCTGTGGAAAGAACCTGGTTGTTTGTAAAAAAAGTTATCACAATCATTATGATCGTCGCCGTTGTAGTTTTCTTTTTGACAAATTATCCTTCTCTAAATGAAGAGCGAAAAAGTGACTATAGAAATCGGGCAGAACAGATAAACGTTTCTTTTCTTTCTCGAATTGAAGGGACGCCCTTTTATGAACAGCTTCGTTCTGAATCAAATATTGTTCGTTATCTTGCTGTTGAAGAGCGCTATAAAAATCAGAAACGGGTACTTTTAAATGCCTCTGATGCAAGAAAAGAAAAATTTGAAAAAAAATTTGAAGAACGTTATCCAGATGCCTATCCCTTGTTAAATGCAAAGGGAAAAGGAGGCAAAGCTTTTAGCAAAGCCTTTAAACAGATGAAACGAGACAGGGCTATTTTATTGATGGAAATGAAAGATGAAACGTTGCATAAGAGTTTTCTGGGCATAACGGGAAAAGCCTTAGAGCCAATAACACGTTTTGCTGGCTTTAACTGGAAAGTCAACGTAGCTCTTTTAAGTTCCCTGGCGGCAAAAGAGAGCAGTGTTGCTACTCTTGGGATGCTTTATCAACCGCGAGAGGAAGGACAAACTCTTGAAGAAAGCATGAAAGAGCAAGAAGCAGGATTTACTTCTCTTCATGCCTTGGCGTTAATGATTTTTATGGCCATGTATCCGCCATGTATTGCAGCCCTTCTCATGGTTAAAGTTGAAGCTGGTGGGTGGAAATGGGCGTTTATCGCTTTAGGATATCCCATCATATTAGGCACTGTTTTGGCAACTATTGTTTACACGGGAGGAATGTTTTTAGGCCTAACAGGGAAACAAGCGATGTTTGTTTTTTATGGGCTGGTTTTATTGACAGCGTTCCTCTTGGGGAAAATAAAAGGAACAGTTTTTGATGAATATACTGATGAAGGTTTATTGGGGAAGGAGGTGATTGACGCATGAGACGAAAAATATTAGCAGCTTTAATAATGGCATTGTTTGCGTCGTTTGTAATGAGTACGGGAGCTTTGGCACACACTCCTATGTGCTATTGCTACTTGAATGGAGACGGAACAATTACATGTGAAGGCGGGTTTTCCGATGGTTCGTCTGCAACAGGAGTAAAAATGACGGTCCAGGATAGTGATGGAGAAGTTCTTATAGAAGGAAAAATGGATGAGTTGAGTGAGTTCTGTTTTGAAAAGCCAGACGTTCCTTTTGTTGTAGTTTTTGACGCAGGTCCAGGTCACATTGTTGAAGTAAAAGGTGAGGATATCACAGACTGAAAAAAGCGCTACCAAGGAAACGGCGCTCGTTTCCTTGGTAGCGGCCACTTGAAAATGAGTAAAACCGTGCATAGAACACCAAAGATTATATCGTTAATAGTTGTGATTGACAAAGCAAAGGAGAGAAAATGATGATGATAAAGAATGCAACCAAAGCACTTTTAACAGGTATCATGGTTTGTGTTTTTGCTCTTCCGGCCTTTGCGCACTTTCAAATGGTGTATACTTCCGAGAGTGCCCTTGAAAAAGGCGGGGATATTGATCTTAAACTAGTGTTTACCCATCCCTTTGAAGCTGGCCATACTATGAAAATGGAGCAGCCTGAAGCATTTTATGTGGTTCACAAAGAAAAAAAGACAAATTTGCTCAAAGAAACTAAACAGATTACCTGGACAAGCCTTACTAATAGTGAAAAAGCTTTTGAACGGTCTTACAAGCTTAGAGGTATGGGAGATTTTGTATTTTGTCTCATCCCAGCTCCTTATTTCGAAGCACAGGAGGATGCCTACATCCAGCAAATGACAAAAGTTGTAGTTAATGTTGCCGGAATTCCTACGGATTGGGATGGAGAAATGGGACTTCCGGCTGAAATAGTTCCCCTTGACAAACCCTATGCACTTTGGACAGGAAATGTATTTAGAGGTATTGTCAAAAGCGAAGGCAATCCCGTTCCTTTTGCCGAAATTGAAGTTGAATATTTAAATCATGAACCACTTATGGATAAAAACAGTTTTGCAAAAGAAGCCCATGTAGAAGCTCCACAGGATGCATTTGTTACGATGACGATTAAAGCCGATGCAAATGGTTGTTTCACCTTCGGCATTCCTCGTAAAGGCTGGTGGGGATTTGCGGCCCTCGGTGTAGGGCCTAAGAATACACATGAAGGCAAGGAGTTAAGTCAAGATGCTGTTATCTGGGTTCAGGCCAGAGATATGAAGTAACATAAAGCATAGTTTCAATCTATCCCCTCTATTCCTTCTAACAACAAGCCGAGCACGAAGAAAAGTGCAATTTTGTGCTTGGCTTGTTGTTTAAGTATAAATAGAGAGAAATAATTGGCAAAAAGGGCCTATTTAGCGAAAATGTCAAAAGTTTAAAAAGCGTACCGATTATGACTTTAAAACGACCTTTTACGCAACATAAGATACATTATATGACACTATCTAAAACTACACTCCTTTACTTCTCTCCTCATTTAGCTCTTGTTAAAAATAATAAAAAAGAGATCCGCAGGTAGTTTACGGATCTCTTTGCTCTTTGAGCTTCAATTTCTACTTATAATTCTTTTAAGAAAAAAATTGAGCTTTAAATTTTATTAGTCAAGATATTCGTATGAATAAGAAGGACAATCTCCCCAGACCTTTTCTAAATGATAAAATTCTCGTCCCTTGCGGCTAAATATATGAATAACAATGTTTCCCGCATCTATCAGGCACCACTGGGTGCTGTTGCGTCCTTCTATAATCGATGACACCCCTTTTTTGTCGAGTGCTTCTTCTGTCGCGTTTAGCAGGGTTCCCATATGAATATCTGAATTGGCCGTCACGAGTATAAAGGTATCTGATATGGTTGATTTTTCCCCAAGATCCATCAGGGTAATATCTAGGCCCCTTTTATCGGCCAGAGCGTCAAGTAAAAACATATATTGGTTCACTAACTCCTTTTTATCACTCATTCGCGGATGATCCCTCCCTTTACTGTTTTGTTGTAATGTTCTTTACTCTATTTAATATTGTATCCTTATCGTGTCCAAGTACAAGCGTTACGTGGGCTATTGTTTCGTTTACTTGTACAAGCTGATTCGAAATACCACAGATCTCTTTGAGTATATTTGCGTTTTGCTGTGCTTCATCGCCCTTTTTGGTCGGGTATTGTATGCTTGAATAATGGTAGTCATAATGTTTGGCATTTCCTACATAGGCGACGTCAATTCCGGCTTTTTGGAAATAGGAAGATGCTGTCTTGCCTAGTCCCGCTTGCCCGTCTCCGTTAAGAATAGCTATAGGCATGTTCAGCTTTTTTACAAGTTCCATTAAGTTCTGTTCTTCTACTGTCTGTATAGCTGCTGTTTGAGTTGCGGCTTCTTCTGCGGCACTTTCTTCTCCAGGCAACGGGCCGCTGAGTAACGTTGATGCCGCAGCGAGGTCTCCAAGCCAGTAGCTTACATTAGATATATAAGCGGCTTTTCCTGGCAATGTAAAAAATGCCATATTTTGAGTATTTATATCTCTGAGATAGGAAGTCAACTGTACTGCCTGGGTCATTGTCATGTTCGTATTGACGAGATTAAGGATCTCCTTTGCGAAGTCTGGCAGCTTTGGCAGCATCTCTGGTGATTGTACCTTCTTCATGACTGCTTTGATAAATTGCTGTTGTCGCTGCACTCTTCCAATATCTCCCAAGGCATCATTTCTAAAACGTACATATTCAAGGGCTGTCTTTCCGTTCATTTGTCGCAGTCCTTTAGGTATATTGATGAAAAGTTTTCCTGCCTTATCCTGATAGTATAGTCTTTTTTCCACGTTGATCTCTACTCCACCAATCATGTCAACTATTTTAGGGAAGCTTTCATAGTTGACCAGTACATGATAATTAATTGGAAGACCAAGATAATTGATAATGGTTTGCCGTAACAGGTCAGTTCCACCGTAAGCATAGGCGTGATTGAGTTTTTGCCAGCCATGCCCCGGGATTTGTACTCGTGTATCTCTTGGGAGAGACATGAAACGAACAATTTTATCGTCTATGTCAATGGTCGCAAGTCCAATGGTATCAGAGCGATGTCCTCCTTCCACATCATCAATGCCTACTACGAGAACATTTATATTCCCAGTTTCCTTGTCATAGGAAATACTTTCTTTTATATGTTCTGGTTGAGGGGCAACAATGTTCTGCAGTCGAAAGAAAACACCTGCTCCTATTGAAAGTACAGCTAAAGTGGCAATTAACGCGATTTTGGTGATTTTCATTCCACTCACCGCCCAATCCTTTTGTATAGACCTTTTTTATAGATATACCGTTCTACAAGCTCCGGCACTAAATAGCGTATGTTTTTTCCGCTTTCAATGCGTTTCCTAATTTCTGTGCTGGAAATGGAAAGAAGAGGCGTTTCAAGAGGTATAACATGTCCTTTAAACTCTTCTGGCAATAGATCAGGAAGTAACCCCAATTTTTCTGTTTGGTAGCCTGGTCTATTAACTGCAACAATCTTGCATAACGTAGGAAGAGTCTTGTATTCTTTCCATGTAGTGATGTTTAGCACGGCATCAAGGCCAGTAATAAAGAAAAACTGAACGCTATCCGGTGCGTACCAATGGCGCATCTCCCGCAACGTGTCTACTGTATGGCTAGACTCTTTGCGGTCAATTTCAATCCTCGACAGTTTGAAATGAGGATTGGCAAGCGTTGCCAATAGTGTCATAGTATAGCGATCTTCCGCTAAGGAAACGCCCTTCATGCGTTTATGTGGTGGATCTCCGGTAGGGACAAATATTACCTCATCAAGACCCAACGCAAAAAAGGTTTCTTCCGCTGCCAGAAGATGTCCATAATGGATGGGATCGAATGTCCCACCCATTATTCCTATTTTTCTAGTTCGAATCACATGTCCGTCCAAATTCACAAGCATTGTCCTCCCGCTTTTACTCTTGAACCTGTTCGGGTTGGTATTCGAATTCTATTTCCCCTATAACCACTGTATCTCCTTCTTTGGCACCTTCTTTTTCCAAAAGCTCTTCAATACGATATTTTTTGAGAAGCCTTGCGAAATGATACAACGCGTCGTCCTGTTCAAAATCGTAACGCTTCAGTATTTTTTCCAGTCCTTCATGGATGACTCTGAATCCAGCGTCATCATCAAGTTTGACAACACGGGCCTTTTCAAATCTCCTTCTTGAAGTTGCAGCTCTTTCTTCTGGGTGTTCCAGAGTTTCAAATAGACGTATCTCGCTGTGAGGCCTGGTATGTTCTCTGCACAGTGCTACGATATTTCCCATAAACTCGGCTATTCCTTCGCCAGTAATGGCACTTGTGTTGTAATAGGGGATATTCCTGGCTTTCATAAAAGACTCTATAGCTGGGGCATTTTCATGGCCTCGCTCTATATCTATCTTGTTGCCCACCACCATATAAGGCCTTTCTAGAAGACTTTCCTTATAGGCTTTAAATTCACTGCAAATGACTTCCCATTGGTAAAGCACATCCTCTGGGGTGCCCACACTTAGGTCGAGAACATGAATAAGCACGCGGGTCCGCTCTATATGGCGGAGAAAATATATACCCAGCCCTTTATTCTCATGCGCGCCTTCTATTAGTCCAGGCACATCTGCAACTACAATTCGATCGTCATCTACCGCAAGGATCCCCAAATTAGGAGAAAGTGTTGTAAAGGGGTATCCAGCTATCTTAGGCCGCGCATTGGAAATTGCGGCCAAAAGACTTGATTTTCCTGCATTAGGAAGGCCTACTAATCCCACATCCGCAATGAGTTTGAGTTCAAGCCGCAGGTTTCTTTCTTCTCCTTCATCGCCTTTTTCTGCGAATCTTGGAACCCTTCTCATAGAGGTTGCAAAATGCATATTCCCTCTGCCTCCCCTGCCTCCCTTTGCTGCTACTACCTGGTCGCCAGGTTCTACAAGGTCGGCGAGTGGTTCGCCAGTATTCTCATCGTATACTATAGTACCACAGGGGACGAGAATAATAAGGTCTTTGCCAGTCTTACCGACTTTCTTTTGTCCTTGTCCAGGTTCACCATGTTCTGCTCTAAATTTCTTTTCAAATTCGAAGTCAGCTAAGGTATGAATGCCCTCTACTGCTTTGAGAATGATATTCCCACCGTTGCCGCCGTTAGCTCCATCTGGGCCGCCTTTTGGGACAAACTTCTCACGGCGAAAGCTAATGCAGCCGTTTCCGCCTCGTCCGGCTCTGACCATAATACGTACTAGATCAACAAATTTCATACTTTACCACCATCCGGTGTTCTAATGAAAAACAAGGGCCAATCTGCAAGGCCCTTGTTTTTATATACAAAATATAAACTTAAATGACATAAAATTTACCGTCATAAGGGTTACATAGTTTCTATAGAAACAAATTTTCTGTCACCTTTTGTATGATATTTCACAACTCCTGCTGAAAGAGCAAAAAGAGTGTCATCCTTACCGCGCCCCACATTCAAGCCAGGATGGACTTTTGTCCCGCGCTGACGAACAAGGATATTTCCGCCTTTCACTACTTCCCCTGCGTATTTCTTTATTCCAAGCCGTTTGCCAATGCTGTCTCGGCCGTTTGTTGTGCTTCCCTGACCCTTTTTATGAGCAAAGAACTGCAGATCAAAAAAATTGATACGCATTATTTTCGCACCTCCATAAATTTAACATAACCGGCATAACTTTCAGAAATTGTCTTTAGAGATAAAACTATTGTTTCAGCCAGCACCTGTATCTCTTTTTTTTCGGTTCTGGGCCACCATATTTTTATGGTGGCGTTTTCTTCATCCACTAAAAAAGAAGCTTTCTCGACGCAGGCCACCTCTTTGATTCCCACTGCTAAAGCTTGAACAAGTGCTGATATTCCTGCACAAACAATGTCACTTCCTGCTTTAGCGTATCCAGAGTGCCCCATTGCTTCCACTGAAACGATCTCCCCGCTTTGTCTTGTAATAGTAATAATTGTCATAACTGTGAGAGATCGTTACGCCTTATCTAGGCGTTGATGGAGTCGATTTTAACTTCTGTAAAATTCTGACGATGTCCCCTCATCCGTCGGTAATTCTTCTTGCTTTTATACTTGAAGACAAGAATCTTTGGGGCTCTTCCGTGCCGAACGACAGTAGCATTTACTGTTGCGTCAGAAAGATAAGGTGTCCCCACCTGAACTTCACTGTCATTAGATACCATAAGAATCTTATCAAAGACCAGAGATGCCCCTTCATCTACGTGAAGGCTTTCGATACGCACTACGTCTCCAGACTCTACCCTATACTGTTTCCCACCTGTTTCTACAATAGCATACATTAAGAAATGTCCTCCTCCCGCTGGGTATGTGTAGGTAGCTTTCGCTTTTAAACCTATCCCAAGCGTTATTTATACATAAGCTTTAGCATTGTACGTTTCTTCGAATAAGAAGTCAACTATTGAGATAGAAGTTTACCGGCATGCTCCTGGGCTTCAAGAAGAGTTGTGTTTCCTGAAAGCATCCTGGCAATCTCAAGTACCCGCTCGTCCTTTTCTATTTCTTTAATAAAGCTTTTATTTTCCTGTCGGGCCACTACAAAGTGTTGTTCAGCTAATGCCGCTATAGTAGCTTCATGGGTGATTAATATTACCCGGCACTTTTCTGCAAGTTGTTTGAGCTTGTATCCGGCTAAAACCGCGGCTTTCCCCCCCAGCCCAGCTTCAACCTCATCAAATACGAGGGTTCCAGGAAGTTGGCTATCAGGAAGGGCCAGTTGCAAAGCTAACAACAGCCTGCTCAACTCCCCTCCTGAGGCTATTTTCATTACCGGTCCAGGAGGCATCATTCCGCTTGCCATTAAAAACGAGATTTCATCAGCACCGGTACTTTTAATCTTGCCAAGGTCTGAGAGGGTTATTGAAAATGTTATATCCTCCATGGCCATGTCCCGGAGAGAATGGTTGACAGCTTCTTCAAGGGAACGGGCTGTTCTTTCCCTCTTCTTTCTGAGCTCAAGTGCCAGTCTGCTCGCTTCTCTTCTCAGTTTCTTTGCTTCTGCTCCACTTTGCTCTGAGCGCCGATAGCTCTCATTGAGCCATGTCAGGTTCATTTCAGCCTCTTTGCAATAGTTGGTAAGTTCTTCAAGGGTCCTGACGCCTGCCAAACGCTTAAGCTTTCGCAGCGTTCCTAATTTATTTTCAATTTCTTCCTGCTCGGCATAAAGATCCGAAAGTGATTGTTCTGATAAAAGAACGGTTAAACTTTGGGAAAGTTTCTGTAAGAAGACAAGGGCATTGTTCCCCAGCTCTTGATATTTAGAGCCCTTTTCCGTATCAGGGGAAATAATCTGAGTCAACTCGAGGCACAGGTTCTCTATAGAGTCAGCGATGCCCTCCCCAGTTTTTCCTCCTGTTAACCGCGCGAGTATCTGCTCTAGTTTGGTATGTTCATCTATGCTTTTAGATATCCTTTCAAGACGTCCCTCCCATATCGCCTCGCTGTTGGATTCAGGAGAAATGCTCTTAAAGGACTGAAGGATCGAATTGGCATTCTCATATCGATCTATAACTTCCTTTTGTTTCTTTTCTACGGACCGCAGCTCTTTCTCTTTCAACAGAGCATTAGAAAAGACGGAACGTAATTCGTTTTTCAGACAAATTATTTCTTCGCCGCCATAACTGTCGAGTATGTCCCGTTGTCTGTCTGAATCAAGAAGCTCAAGTTGTGCGAACTGGCTTTGTATGCGCAATAGGGGTGCTGCCACTTCATTAAAAAGTGAGAGAGGAAAAAGCTTTCCCTGTATGAAGGTCTTTCCTCGTCCATTTCTTGTAAAGACTCGTTTTAAAAAGAGGTTTCCCTCTTCAGAGCTTATCTCTTCTGGTAACTGAAGGGTTCTAGGGCAGAAAAAAAGGGCAATTACTTCTGCTTCTTCCTCACCGGCCCGAATCAGCTCAGATTGGGCCCTTTTGCCACTGGCAAACTCCAGAGCCCTCACAATGCTGCTTTTCCCCGCGCCGCTTTCACCAGTAATGGCTATAAAACGCCCCTTAAAGTGTAGGTGGGCAGAATCCAGCCCTCCTATATTTCGTAACGAAAGCTCTTCGAGCACCGGCCTCACTCCTTGTTTTCGTTTCGCTCGATACCTTGTCCCCACTTCAGCTTTTCCTGTAGGAGATCAAAGTATGTTCTTTGAGGCAGTGTCACGACATTGACAACTTTATCTCGGGAAAGAGAAAGCTCGATACGGTCTCCTGGCAAAATCTCATATCCAAGCTGCCCATCCTGGGTTAGCATAAGGTCACGATGGGTTCCACGAGGGATGAGGCTGATAACGTCATTTTCTCCTACGATAACGGGACGGGCATATAAGGTGTGGGCACAGATGGGAGCAAGCACCATACAAGGAACATGGGGAGGCACAATGGGCCCTCCCGCTGAAAGAGCGTACGCGGTTGAACCTGTAGGAGTGGAAACAATAACGCCATCTGCCGGTAACATATTGAAATAACGATTGTCTATGCGGATTTCTATAGTAATGACTCTGGCAAAGGCCCCTTTGGTAAGAACGAGATCGTTGAGGGCATAGAGCGTATGCTTGCGCCGTCCTTCCCTCCAGATAATTCCCTCAAGGATACGATGCTGCTGCAGTGCGTATTCTTCACGTAAAATCTGTTCCAGGTCAGCTTCGGCTTCTTCTGGTTTCCCGCAAGCTAGAAATCCTAGGTGTCCGAGATTAATACCATATAGGGAAATAGAGTGATTGAGTATATATCGGCTTGCCCGTAGAAAGGTACCATCACCGCCAATAACCACAGCGAAGTCTATTGTGGATTTCCATACGTCGTCAGGAGTCGCTTGCACCCCCAATATGGAAGCTTCGTGGGGTGGAAAGAGAAAAACTATTCCTTTCTTTTTCCCCCATTGAACAAGACGGTTGGCCATATCGAGTGCACCTTTCTTTTGTGTGTTGACGAGCATGCCAATCTTCTTTTCCATCAATTCTCTTCCCTTTCTTCTCAATTTATAAGAGTTCTATGGCTTTCTTCTACTAGTGTATCAAAATCAATGGCATGAGAATTCCCATGCCCATTTTTTTGCAGGTAGAATAAAAACTCTATGTTTCCTTTTGGCCCTTTTATGGGAGACCATGTAGCTCCCTTAAGCCGCAATGTTGTTTGTTCTTCTATAAAAAATGCAACCTCCGTGAGAATATCTTTATGAATTTCGGGCTTTCGAACGATTCCACCCTTACCAAGGCGGTCTTTCCCTGCCTCGAACTGTGGTTTTACAAGACATATTATACTTCCTCCCTTTGAAATAAGACTGTCAACTACAGGGAGGAGGAGCTTCAATGAAATAAAGGAAGCATCAATGGTCACCATGTCCAGAGGCTCATCAAAATGCTCCCGCTGCAAATAGCGGGCGTTAGTTCGTTCCATAACGACCACTCTTGAATCGTTTCGCAATTTCCAGGCTAACTGGCCATAGCCCACATCCACTGCGTAAACTCGACGGGCCCCTCTAGCAAGAAGAACATCTGTAAAACCACCGGTAGACGCTCCCAAATCCATGCAAACCTTGCCTTTCGGATCCACAGAAAAAACCTCAAGAGCCCGTAGAAGTTTATAGGCGCCTCTGCTCACCCATTCACTCTCGTTTGTTCTTATTTCAAGAGGTGCGTCTTCCGGAAGCAAGGTTCCAGCTTTATCAATTTTTTGCTGGGACGAGAAGACCTTGCCTTCCAGAATAAGAGCCTGAGCCTTCGCCCTTGTTGCAGCCAGTTTTCTTTCTACAATAAGTTTATCGACTCTTTCTTTGAGCTTCTTCTTTATAACAATTCACCACTCTCTGATACGTTAAGCCGCAGTATTCTCTTTGAATTGCGGGTGTTCCGTGAGGAACGAAGAGATCGGGGATCCCTAAAGGGAGAACACGGGCTTTAAAAGCGAATTCTGCGCTTCTGGACGCAATGGCTTCGCCTACCCCGCCGAATTTATACCCCTCTTCCAAAATGATTACGAGGTTATCCTTTTGGAGGGTTTTGTCAAGGGTGGTCCAGTCCAGGGGTTTGGCACATCGAAGGTCCATAACAGATGGGGCTGGTACTCCTTCCTCTATGGCCCTTTCCCGGCTTTTCAGGCAGAGATCAATGGTCGCCCCCATCCCTATAAGGGTCCACTCCTTACCATCCATCAGGATTTCACTCTGAAAAGGGGATAGTGCCGGCGTTGTCTCATGACGAATTATTGCTTCCGGGGCAATTCCCCTTGAATATCGGATGATTGTTGGCTTATGGTGAGCCAGGCCGAACTGAAAGGCTTTTTCGAGATCTATCCTGTCTCTAGGAATAAGCATATTTACGTTAGGTATAGTTTTGCACCAGGCAATATCAAAAAGTCCCTGATGCGTTTCCCCGTCTTCACCGACAAGGCCTCCTCTATCCACGGCTATGACCACAGGGAGATCTTGAAGGGCGATATCGTGGGCCAGCTGATCCATAGCCCTTTGAAGAAAGGTGGAATAGATGAACACAACCGGTCTGAGCCCACCGGCCGCCATCCCGGCCGCCATGGTAAGCATGTGCTCTTCGGCTATTCCCACATCAAAGAAACGGTCGGGAAAACGGAGGGCAAATTCATCGAGGCGGGTTCCATTCTTCATGGCTGCTGTGAGACAGACTATACGGGAATCCTTTTCTGCCATTGAGCATAATACTTCAGTAGCGGAAGCACTCCAGCTTGTACCTGTAGTTTTTTTTACAAATCCATTTACAGGTACTCCATGATAGGTATCAGGATGTTTTTCAGCACAGGGAAGCCCTTTCCCCTTTTTCGTCACTACATGGATCAGTACGGACTTATGATAGCTTTTTGCCATTTTAAGAACCGTTTCCATTTCCTCTATGTTATGTCCGTCAAAGGGGCCCCAATAATTGATATCAAGTTCGTCAAAGATATTGTCAGGTTTCACCAGGGATTTTATATGGTCCTTAAATTTAGCCAAAACATTTTCTATTGACTGACCCTGAGGTATAGAGGCGCAGGATTCTTTAATATATTTCTTCAAGCTGTTATATGCCTGGCTAGAGCTTAATTTGGCCAAATGAGATGCAAAGCCTCCAACACGATGGCCGATGGACATTTTGTTATCATTCAGTATGTATATCACTTTGGTATGGGCGTCTTTTGTGTAGTTTAAGGCTTCAAAGGACAATCCATTCAAAAGAGCTCCATCGCCAATGACAGCCACCACATGGTGCTTTTGGTTCTGAATATCACGGGCTTTACAGTACCCTAGGGCAGCGGATAAGGAAGTACTGCTATGTCCAACGTTGAAATGGTCACAGGGGCTTTCTTCACGCTTGGGAAAGCCGCTTATTCCACCCCATTGACGAAGGGTGGCAAACTGATCTTTTCTATCAGTGAGAATCTTATAAGCGTAGGCCTGATGTCCTACGTCGAAAATAATTCTATCTTCAAGGGGGTTGAATTGCCGCAATAGTGCCACGATAAGTTCAACGGCGCCAAGAGACGATGCTAGATGTCCCCCGTTTTTGGTTACAACTCGTATAATCTCTTCCCGTATATCCTGGCATAAAAAATCCAGGGCTCCGCGGGACATATCTTTTAGATCACGATAGTCTGTCAGTTTGTTCAAAATTCGCATGATCTTTGCAGTGTTGCCTCCTTTACGACGTCAACGACTTCGTTTGGAAAGGGAGAGAGCCAGTTTTTGGAAAAAAACTGCTGAGGAACCTAGCATAAAGAGAGATTCTGCAGCCTCTTTACTTTCTTTTAAAGCCATTTTACGAGCCTCTTCCAATCCGAACTGTGTGACAAACGTAATTTTTTGTTGCGCCGCATCTTTACCGGGAGTTTTCCCCAGTTCTTCTGGTGAAGACGTTACATCTAGTATATCGTCAACAATCTGGAACGCCAAACCCAAATGGCGTCCGTATTTTCCAAAGGCTCCCGCTATTTCTTGAGAAGCTCCTCCCAGAATAGCTCCCGTAACCAATGATGCCTGAAGAAGCACAGCTGTCTTTTGTAGAGCAATGTTGGCTACAAAGGAAAGTGACGAAGTAAAGCTTGCGGGGTCGGTATCGAGAACTTGCCCACCACATATTCCGGAAGGTCCTACTGCCTGGGCAAAAATAGAAAGCGCCTGAACTATTGAAGAAGGGGGCACTCCTCTATCCATGAGCCCTTTAAGAGAATATTCAAAGGCCCATGCCAGGAGGGCGTCACCAGCAAGAATAGCCAATGCGTCGCCATAGATCATATGGTTTGTGGGTTTTCCCCGTCTAAGAGAATCATTATCCATGGCCGGAAGATCATCGTGTATTAAAGAAGCGGTATGAACCATTTCCAGCGCTAATGCCATGGGAAGAACCTTTTCTTTTTCCCCTCCTACTGATTCTGCTGCTTTGACACATAATATGGGACGAAGTCTTTTTCCCCCTGCCTGAAGAGAGTATGTCATGGATTCCCAAAGCCGGGGGGGAATGTTTTCAGGTCTTGATGAACACAGAGAGTTAAGGTGGTCCTCAAACCATACTCGGTTTTTTTCAAGCTCTCTTTTTACCATGTCATTCATCATTGTTTTCTTTGAGCTCCATGTTCAACGGCTCTTCTTTTCCAGAGTTGGTTAGAAGAAAAATTTTTTGCTCGGCTTGTGTTAAATAGACCTGGCATTCTTTTACGAGGCTCACGCCCTGCTCAAACAGCTCCAGGGCTGCTTCAAGAGGCAGTTCATCTTTTTCTAATGTATGTACGATCTTTTGTATTTCATCTAATTTCTGACTGAAATTCATAATTGATCCCCCTTTTTTACATAGAACAATTGCTCTACCTGCCTAACCTGTGATAAAATCCACCTGTTCGAACATTATTTCCTTCGGAGGAGGCGGAAAATCAATGGCTAGAGTTTGTGAATGTTGCGGCCGCGGACCTGTTACAGGAAACGCTGTCAGCCATTCCAATCGTCATACAAGAAGACGTTGGCTTGTCAATCTGCAGAATGTGAAGGTTGATCTTGGCGCTGGCGAAACACGACGCATGAAAATTTGTACAAAATGCCTTAAATCTGGCAAAGTCAAGCGGGCTGTATAGTCAGCCCGCTTTTTTATTCTGTCCAGTAAAGATACACTGCAAGTCTTCCTTTGTCTACTGAGATTTCAACGTAATCCTCTCTGCTTTTTTCGAGCCTGTTGCTTATAGCATAAGGCCGCGCCATTTCAAGGGAAACATTTTCCAGTTCCCAGCGAGTTCCCCGAATAGATACACCTTCCACCTTTTCTTCCAAAGCGAATAGGGATATTATCTCTGGTTCGGGTCTATTAAAACAGAAAGAAACCTGCTCTGCTCCCTGAAGAATAAAGAGCGCTTCCTTGTCGTCACAGAGGCTTCGAATATGAACACCCCAGTCTTCAGCCCATAGGGCAGAAAAAATATTGCTCCAGGTATGGTCAAGACGGCCTCCCCAACATCCTGTAAGTACAACTTCCGGCGAAGAATAGGTTTCGCCTATTCTTCTAAGTGTAAGCTGAAGGTCAGTATATTCCTTATCTACAGGATATGTTTCTATATGAACCCCCATTTTTTCAGCCCATGTCCTCCCTTCTAGAGAGCTGCTGTCACTGTCTCCTACAAGGTAATGGGGCACAATGCCGGTCTTCTTGCATATGTCGATTCCCGCGTCAGCGCACCAGATTTCGTCAAAAAGCGAGGCAGTCTGCACAAGCCACTCCACTGAAGGTGCTCGCCCACCTGCTATGAGAAGGATGGTCGGAACTTTGTTAAAACGGCTTGAACGCAGCTTCCAGCCATTTAAGTGAAAAATCCCAGTTTTAGATGTGTTCATCTAAAATCTCCAGTGCCCTTTGATCATCTACAAGAATTTCACGCGGCTTAGAACCTTCAGGAGGCCCTACGATCCCAAGCTGTTCCATTGTGTCTATAAGGCGGGCGGCCCGAGTAAAACCTATACGGAGCTGCCTCTGCAGGCGGCTTGCTGAGGCGATGCCAGAGTCAAGGATAATTTGCATAGCTTCTTCGAGCAGAGGATCATCAGTAAAAGGAGAGTCGGCACCAGAGCCATCTCCACTGCTCCCCCCCTGTTCTTCTATATCAATATACTCCGGTTTACCAAAAAGAGCCTTCATATAATTGATGAATTCAAGGGATTTGCCATCTTCTATATAGGGAGATTGGAGGCGCACCGGCTTGGGGAACCTGGGGCTGACAAAAAGCATATCCCCTTTCCCTAGAAGTTTTTCTGCTCCGGAAACATCAATGATAGTTCTGGAATCCGCCTGAGATGGCAATGTAAATGCGACACGGGCTGGGATATTCGCTTTAATAAGCCCTGTAACCACATTTACAGATGGTCGCTGAGTAGCGAGCAAAAGATGGATACCTGTAGCCCTTGCCATTTGCGCAAGCCGGCAAATATAGTCTTCCACGTCTTTTTGAGCGGTAAACATCAGATCTGCAAGCTCATCCACTATTATGACTATGTGTGGGAGCCTGTCTTTGGGTATTGCTTTTTCGTTGTATCCCGCCAGATTTCGAACCCGAGCTTTTGCAAAAATGTCGTATCTCTGCTCCATCTCCCGTACTGCCCATGCCAAGGCTTGAATAGCTTTTTTAGGAGATGTCACAGGTTTGGCCAACATGTGGGGCAAATGCTCATAAATGCTGAGCTCAACCCGTTTGGGGTCGATCATAAGCAATCTGAGTTCTTCCGGTTTACGACAATAGCAAAGTCCTGCGATACAGCTATTTACAAATACGCTTTTTCCCGAACCTGTCGTTCCCGCAACAAGAAGGTGGGGCAAATCTTCCAGACCGATAATAAGGGGCCTTGAGTCGACTCGTACTCCCATTGGCAGTGGAAGGTTGTAGTCGGCTTGTTCAAAGGCTTGCGATTCAAGAATTCGTCTTAACAGTACACCTCTCCGTTTAGGGTTGGGAATCTCTATTCCTACATAGGGTTTTCCCGGAATAGGTGCTTCTACCCGTAAGGCAGGGACAGCAAGTGCTACAGCAAGATCATTTGCCAATCCTGCAATTTTACTAACTTTTATTCCTGGCGCGAGCTGTACTTGAAACTGAATGACTGTGGGGCCGATAACTATTTCTGCCAGTTCTGCCTGTACGTCAAAGTCGGCTAATGTGGATATAATAGCCTCCGCCTGCTCCTTGGCTTTTTGTTCTCCTAGATCCTGCTCTGGCGGCTCAGGAGCTCCAAAAAGTTCCAGGGGGGGCGGGAATTTCCCTGCGGTTATTTCTTCTTTCATGTCTTCTTTCTTTATATCGATTTCAGGCAACGCTTCTCCTTCTACGTCAGTAGAGTCTTCCTCTTTCAATATCATTCGAACATTTGGTGATAAGTCCACGTCTTTTTTAGTTTCGCTATCAAGATGTCCATCTTCTTTGCCATAAGTTCTCTCGAAGGAAGAAGTTCTTTCAAAAGTTGTAATGACTGGCAGATCTTCGTATTCGGCAATGTTTTCTTTATCAGTTTCTGTAGTCTCCTCAGCTTCCATAGCGGCTGTTCTTTCATCTGCTGAGGCATTTGTGTTACTTTCATTTTCAATTTGCACAGTTTTTTTAGATTCTGAAGGCCGGAGATTCGTAATGCCGCTTAGCACGGTTCGCCCGAAAGCTAAAATAGTTCTTGTTTTTATAAAACCATAAAGAACGGTAGATGTAAAAAGAGCTGCAAAGCAGAAAAGGAGAGTTCCAAAAAAACCTCCATTGACTAAAAAGAACTGTGTCAGGTTTTGTCCAAAAAAACCAGGCTTCAGTACGCCCCATACTGATGGGCCGTTTAATCGTTCCAGAAGGCCTAATACGAGCGCGCCTGCCGTAAAGAGAAAGAGTGTGGCCAACGTCTGTACTGCCAGCTGCTGGATCTTTCGATGCAACAAAATGGAAAGACAGACATAAGCGCCGAATATGAGAATAATAAGAACGGCCCCTCCCCCTCTTTGTGTAAGAATTTGTCGAATGAACAGACCGAATTCTCCTGTCCAAAAAGAGAAAAGAGACGCTATGACGTAGATATCGCCAATAAGTAAAAAGAAAAAAAACAGACGCATCCCCTTCGCCAGGCGGCGAATTCTATCCTCGCGAATTCTTTGTCGTTCTTCATTTTTTTGTTTAGGGCGTCCGCGTTTTTTCCCCTTTTTAAAGTTAAAGAGTTTCATGGTCTGTCGAGCTTCCTCCAACTGTCATCTTTTTTATAAGCAGTGATGGTTGTCCATCTGTCACTGGAACTGATTGACCAGCTTTGCCGCATGTGCCTGGAAGAAAATGCAGATCTTTTCCTACCCCTACTATATCCATAAGGGCTTCCGGCCCATTTCCTGTGAGAAGAGCACCCTTTACAGGATGGATTATGCTCCCCCTTTGAATAAGATAACCCTCCGTCACCTGAAAAACAAAATCTCCTGTTGTAGGGTTTACTTCTCCTCCACCCATCCTCTTTACATACAGGCCATAATCTATGCCTTTGATCATTTCTTCAGGTTCATTGTTTCCTGGAAGAATAAAGGTATTGCTCATGCGGGGGATAGGCGGATTTCTGTATGAACTCCGCCGTCCATTGCCTGAAAGAGGTAAATTATCTTTCTTTGATGAGACCATATCTGTCAAGTACGCCTTTAAAATCCCGTTTTCTATGAGAACTGTTCGCTTTGCCGGCATCCCTTCATCATCGATAGAATAGCTGCCATAGAGTCCTGAAATAGTGCCGTCGTCAATCATGGTCACAAGAGGGCTCGCCACTTTTTCTCCCAGTTTATTGCGATACACGGAGTAGTCCTTTTGAATAATGTCTGCTTCCAGTCCATGGCCGCAAGCTTCATGAATAAGAGTTCCGCCTGCTTCTCCGGAAAGCAAAACAGGCATTGTCCCTGCAGGGCAATCAGGAGCGTCCAGCATCAATAGAGCCTCATCGAGGGCCCTTTGAGCGAGGGCGTCTGGATCGTGGTGTTGCCAAAAGAGATCAGGAGATTCTGCCCTTGCCGCACTTTCATATCCTGTCTGTATCTGTTCCTCTTTTTCTACTACAACCTCTACACTAAAGCTTGTATAGGCCCTTTCGTCTTTTCTCAGTTCGCCTTTATCGTTAATGATAGCGATCTGACGGGATGAAAGGGTATAGTTTATGGAAACTTGAGTCACAAGAGAGCTTTTTTGCCGAAGAGCCTGGTCGATATAATGGAAAAACTTCTGGTCCGCTGGTTGGGGAGGGATTACTTCTCTTACAACTCTTTCGAGAAGGTTGTTATCCAAAGTTGTTGATGGGATGATAATCCCCATATTTAAAGCTGCTTCCTGCAGTGCGGTCAGGCCGTCTTTGAGCGTTACACCTGGCATATGGGCAAAAGATGTCAAATCATTGAATAATATCCTTGCCCCTACCCCTTCCCTGAGGGAAGTGCTAATTTCTTCCATAGTTTTATCTTCAAAAGAAGAGCTATGGAATGAAGAGGATTCAAAAAATAAATCTGCAAAATCTATGTCATGACGATGGAGTGATTCTAGTGCTTCTTTTAGCGCCAAATGGCTCATACTTCGTCTTCTTCCTCTCTTTTCTCGAATTCTTTTATCTCTTCTATCTTAACAGGAATTCCCTCTTCCGAGAGCTTTTTCATAAGTATTCTCCCTTCTTCTGCTCTTTCATAGGGGCAAAAGAACGATAGAATTCCTTTTTGAGGGTCGTCTGTACGTATAAATCCAATCCCATCGTATTCAGATACTATCCAGCTTATAAGAACTATGAATGCAGGATTTGTCGAAAGGATAAGCTGTATCATATCAGAAGGGGTATTTGCCTTTTCTTTCATTGTTTTTCGCCCCGTATCTTTCGAATGTTGGCCAAATGATCCTTGTATGTTTTAGCAAAGATATGTTCGCCGTTTTTCCTTGCTACATAATAGAGATACTCAGTTTTTTCTGGGACTAATGCCGCTTCCCATGAGGCCTTGGAAGGTACACAGATTGCAGTGGGAGGAAGTCCTAGTTTTTTATAGGTATTATAAGGGGATTCCACTTCCAGATGCTTGTAAAGCACTCGCTGAAGAACCTCCCCCTCCCTTTTCCAGGCATAGACAACTGTTGCATCGATTTGCAGAGGCATCTTTATCTTGAGCCTGTTTTGAATGACTCCTGCTATAAGTGCACGCTCTTCGTCTCTTTTAGCTTCCCGTTCAATGAGGGAGGCCAGTATTGCTAAATCTGTAACTTCCTGAGGAGAGTTGCCCTTTACACGGTCACCGAACTTTTTCCACCATAGAGCCGTTCCAGCCTGTATCAAGGCTTCAGGGGATGTTTGTGCTACATTATATGTGTCTGGAAGTAAAAAAGCAGCCCGTGTTTCTGCATCGGCAGGGAGTAATGACAGAAGAGAATTATCAAAAAACTCGTCCTTCAGAAGAAGGGAAGCCAGTTCTTTTGCTTCTGTCAATTGAAATTGCTCAGCGATGGAAAAAATATCAGATCCGGGAATTAAAGTCATTTTATCCTGAAAAGGAGTGGCTTTTCCCAACTGTCTTGCTACTTCCCATGGTGAACCTTTGCGTATGGAATACATACCAGTTTTAATTTTTCGGTCAATGCCTAACCGACTCATCCAAAATGCAAGCTCCTTCGAATTCTCTACAACACCAGCGTCCTGAAACTTGGAAGCGATTTCTCTTGCGGTTTGGCTTGGCAGCACGAGCACAGAAACAGGCTCCCCTCTCCCTAAGGGAAACTGTTCATCCCACCATTGAGGTGATTGCATGCTAATAAAAACAATATAGATAGAGACAATAAGGAATAACAGACCATCAATGAATTTATCCATGCTCTCGCTCTCCTTTTTAAGTAAGGGTAACTATATGATTTCCACACAGCGAACAGTTGCCTTTTTCATCCAGGTTTATAATGTGTGTCTTATATCCATGGCGTTCTATGACTGCTGCCCCGCAGTTGGGGCAGAGAGTGACTGCTGGAGTATCAATATTACCTAGATAAACAAAGGGCAAATATTGAGCTGCCCGTTCTTTTGCTTCATTCAACATGTTCAGAGGTGTCGCTGGGCGATGCCATTTGTAACTGGGGAAATATCTGGAAATATGCAAAACTATATTGGGGGACACGGAAGCCGCCCATTGAGCAAGAGGCTCCAGCCATAGGACATCGTTGTGAATTCCTGGAACGATGAGGCTTGTAAGTTCCACATGAACATGAGCTTCAACCATAGCTTCCACTGTTCTTTTTGCACTTCTAAGGTCGCCGCCAAGAAAGGAATACGTTTGAGGATCAAAGGCCTTTATATCAATATTTGCTCCATCTATGTATGGAAGCAGTTCTTGCAAGGGCTCTGGGTTGATCATGCCATTTGAAACAACCACTACAGAAAAGCCCTCTTTTTTAAGTTTGATAGCTGATTCGAGCACATATTCGTACCAGATAAAAGGTTCATTATATGTAAAGGCGACAGATTTTATATTTTCTTTTTTTGCAATGTCAACCAGCTCAGAAGGCAGAAGAAAAGAAAGAGAAACAGTGTCAGAACATGTGGATATCTGCCAGTTCTGACAAAATTGACAGCGCATATTACACCCGATGCTTCCTAAAGAAAGAATGGAAGTACCTGGATTCCAGTGAAAAAGAGGTTTTTTTTCTACTGGATCAATGCCTACAGAGGATACAAAACCATAGTTTAGGCTGACAAGCCCCTTGTCTTTCTGGTTCATCCGTACGCCGCAAAAGCCTTTTTGGCCATACCTTAAAGAACAGTGGTGAAAACAAAGATCGCAGACAACAGTGCCTCCTTCTTTATGCCACCAGGATGCTTCGTAAGCCATGGTCAGTCCCTTCTTTCTGGGAAGCGCTGTACCGTGAATCGATATATGGTTACATTGTCAAGAGAAAAGATTCCAGCTTTCTGGGAAGCGATGGTCAATTGCTTTTCTACACTATCCACTCCCTCAAGATCCGGCAGAAGAACCCCTTTTCTCATTCCCTTGGAAACGATGACTCCATATCGTTTAGGATCCAGGTCATTTTCTGAATCAATTTTTTCTGGCTCTGAAAGTATATCCACAGAAACGACGATATTTTTTAATTCTTCTTGTTCCACCGGCGCAAAACGGGGGTCTTCTGACGCAGCTGCAATAGCGTTTTCTATTACTTCTTCCGAAAGGGATGAATATGACGAAAGAATAGTGCCAATACACCCTCGCAGATGACCTTCTTTTGTTTTTAAAGAAACGAAGCAGGCTCCCTTCTGGTCTAGTGCTTCTTCTGGAGACCAAGACTTTTGCTCATCTTTTGTCGGTTTCCGTTTTTCTTTTACATACATTTCTATGGTTTTACGAGCTAGCCCTGGGTAGGTCTTTTGGGGGATGGCTAGAGCTACAGCATAGCCGACTCCAAAGGGCGCTTCATAAGAGAGAAGTTTTGTCGTATGGCCAGAAAGACCAAGAAAGATGAGTACTGACCGCAGGCCGCATTCCCCGGCTTCTTCAATGGTTCTCATAGGCAAACTGAGAAGAAGATCTGGATCAGAGTGTTGAATTGCGCGAACTACCTGTTCATCAAAGAATGCGCCAAGAGGTGAATATCCGGCTGGGGCGCCAGGTTTAACTCGATGAGAAAGATCGCCGCTAGCAACAAGTCCCCATTGAAGGGCGTCACGGAATTGATGAAGCATTTCCCCGACTTTAGCCGATTCCTCAAGGGTCAGCCCTATAGGATTAGCCAAAATGAGGTTGGGCAAAGAACCCCATTTTTTATAAAAAAAGTATAGGGGGACAAGGGAAGCATGATCAAGATGCCCTTTCTTTTCTTTTATGACTTCCACTGGTACACTTTGTTTGAGATAGTTGCTTATTAACTCTGTTTTTTCTTCGTTGCCGTTAATTTGCATTGAAATTTCAGGAACACCAAATAATGAAAGATCCCCTTTATAGAGCTGAGCTTCAAGAAACAAAAGTCCCCGAGTGTAAGGAGCATGGGGAGAAAGTAAAAAGAGAATATCCGGCTTCTCTTTTTCAAGCCTTTGTGTCAGATCAGACATGCCTTGAATAGTACGAACAGCTTCTTTTTCATTGCCACGCCCAACTTCCGGAATAATGATAGGCGGATGAGGAACGAGACAAGCCCATTTCCACATAGCAGCACCACCCTCCTTATCTTACTGTATCAGCATGGCATCTCCAAAAGAGAAGAAACGATACCCCATTTTCACTGCTGTTTCATAGACCTCCATAATATTGTCGTACCCCGCTAAAGCGGCTACAAGCATAAGAAGGGTACTTCTGGGAAGATGAAAGTTTGTAATAAGACCGTCAATTACTGAGAATTGGTAACCAGGATAGATAAAAAGAGAAGTGTTTTTTCTACCGTACTGGACAACGTTTTCATCATGGGTTGCCATGCTCTCCAATGTCCTTGCAACAGTAGTGCCTGAAGCGATAATCCTGCGACCCTCTTCTTTGGCTTTTCGTATGAGAGCCGCTGTTTCCTCTGGTACCTCGCAATATTCTTCATGAATTACGTGTTGACGAATGTCTTCTTCCTGAACAGGTCTGAAAGTACCTAAGCCAACATGAAGAGTAACCCAGGCAAAAGTTATGCCATGTTTATCCTCAAGATCCCTCAGCTGATTTTCTGTAAAGTGCAAACTTGCTGTGGGTGCTGCGGACGATCCGTTGCGTTTTGCAAAAACGGTTTGATAGTCTAGTGCTGTAGCCGTGGTGCTTTTTATGTAGGGCGGAAAAGGAATCTCTCCCACTTCTTCCAGCAAAGACAGCACATTACATTCTTCTGGGAATCGGACAACACGAACTCCATCAGCTAATGCTTCCTGTACCTGTACCGGTATGTCTTCCCTGACGATAACGATACTTCCTGGTCTAAGCCGCCTTCCCGGCCGAACCAGTGCTTCCCATCTTTTCCACAGTCCGTCCAGCGGCTTGAGAAGCAGTATTTCAGCTCGGGCACTGCCCTTTTCTTTAACGCCAAAGAGGCGGGCGGGAATAACTCGCGTGTCGTTTAAGACTATGACATCTCCTTCCTTCAAAAAACGATGAAGTTCGTAAAAGCGAGAATGAATCATAGTTCCGCTGTTCTTATCGAGCACAAGAAGTCTCGAATGATTGCGAGGAGAGGCAGGAGTTTGCGCAATACGACCTTCAGGAAGATCATAAGCATAAGATTCTATGTCGTAAAGGTTTGGTACCATAAACCGTCATCGCCTTCTTATCGTTGTTTAAGATTTGTACCTGGGTAGTAATGCTGAAGTATTTTAGCATATTTCCACCCCTGCTCAGCGAGACTCTTGGCTCCCCATTGTGAAAGGCCTACACCGTGCCCCCAGCCCTTGCCAGAAAAAACAAAGGTTCCCTTAGATGGTCTTCTTGAAGAGCTCTGGGCAGAAACTTTAGATGGCGCCCCGGCTGCTTTTTGTTGGGTGCCCTTCTTTAATACTTGCAAAAGATATGTCTTTTTCTTTTCTGGGTGCATAAGCATGTCTATCATTTCATTAGCGGAAAAAGCACCTTGCTGTGTCAATGTGATGAGGCTCTGCTCTTCTTCCCAAGTCATAGGGCCATTAATGTCTCCAAGGTCTTCTTTTTTTAATGACGTGGGCTGGCTCCCAGTTGAAGTATTGCGTTGAGGCCCTTGGATTGTGGAACTGCCAGTCTCCCCATTAATAGTGAAGAAGGTGCTTCTTAATTGTGTCGGGCCGACAGCCATTCGGAATTGATGTGTCTTTATCTCCTTCGTACCATGGCTCCCCTTTGCTATAAGGGTTACAGGGCGGCCAAAAGCATCCCGCTGATTCACTTGGAGATCTATGACATCTCCGACGTTTGCTCCAGTTTTATTGAGTGCTTCCTGGATTTGCTGTGAAGAGAGAGTGAGATTCCACGATGAATAGGGAGAATCATAGGAAGCGGCTTCCTTGACACCTCTCAAGTATGGAATGGAACTGCTCCATACTTCAGCAACATTGGCAGTGGCGCCCCCACTGTCTGAATGAAAGGGGGTAAGGGCTAAATCAGAACCATAAACTACGACAACGCCTTTTGTTTCTTTAATGGCCTGGTCCGTTCTGGAAGTTTCAGCATTGACTCCCCGATAGACCTGGCAGTTTGGGGTTGCCGTGAGATCAAATCCCTTACTCCCATATTTCCCCCTGTTCTTTAAAGCATAGGTTCGAGAGATGACAGCCTGAGCCTTTAAAGCCTCAAGATGCCAGGCAGGATTTGTTTCCATTTTTAGAACACCTCTCAAGTAGTCTTCTACGTCTAACACATTGACCACATTAAAGGAGTTGCCATTGCTGAGAATGCGAATAATGCCTCTGTACTCTACTTTGTTGAATTTTAAGAAGCCTTTAGAGCTTAACTCCAGAGGAAGTTTAAGAGAATGTTTGCCAATCTTAACTGTATTTTTGCTTGCGTATCCAATAGTAATATTATTGTTTGCCCGAAATTTTTTACCGTTGCCGTCTTTCAAGATGATTGGAGACTTCGCCGAAATGGTTGTCTGTGAAAGACCTATTCCCACGCCAACTCTTATGGGGTTGGGTTCTGCTTCTGCACGGGAGCTGCTTATTAGGGGGGCATCTGAAAAGCTGCCCCCAGCGAGTATTAATAAAAAGATGATCCAGATCATTCGTTTCATGGGAGAGTGGCTCCTCCTTCTCTCTTTTGTTGTTATTTCATCCACCGTCCAATAATATTCAATACAATCGTTAAAACAACGCTGACAACCAGCATAGTTGTAATAGGGGCAAAGACTGTCACGTTTTTTCGAGTATAGGTAATGTCTCCAGGCAGCTTCCCCAGTGGAATATTGAACCTGCCTAAAAAGAGGACAACAACTCCGGCGATACAAAGTATAATCCCCATAGAAATAAGAAGTTTGCCTACTCCTTGCATATGCCAGATTCCTCCTCTTGATAAAGCTCTAGTTGATCGTTTAATGTTTCAGGAGGGTTCTTGCCTAGGTAAAGATAACCATTTCGTGTGGCCTTTCTCCCTCGTGGCGTTCGTTCTATCAGCCCTTTCTGAATAAGGTAGGGTTCATAAATATCCTCGATAGTCTGACCTTCTTCGTTCAATGCGGCTGCTATTGTTGAAAGGCCAACTGGTCCCCCATCGAAAAGTTCAACAATAACCTGCAGTATCCGTCGGTCGCCGTCATCAAGGCCAAGGGTATCCAGGCCGAGCATATTCAAGGCAACAGATGCTACTGCTGTATTGATAGAAGGGGATTGACGAACCTCTGCGACGTCCCTTACCCTTTTAAGCAATCTGATAGCCACCCGCGGTGTTCCTCGAGACCTTCGCGCTATTTCATAGGCGGCTTCCTCTTCAATTTCAATTCCCAGAACCTTTGCGCCTCTTTGAACTATTTCGGAAGTTTCGTCTACATTGTAGAGAGCCAGTTGCTCTACTATGCCAAACCGCGCCCGAAGGGGCGAAGTGAGCAGTCCAAGTCGTGTTGTTGCCCCTACAAGGGTGAAGGGCGGAAGGGTCAAACAGATGTTATTGGCCAATGGCCCCTTCCCAACAATGATATGGAGGCTAAAATCCTCCATGCTTGGATAAAGAATCTCTTCAACATTTGCAGGGAGTCTATGTATCTCGTCAATAAAAAGCACATCAAAAGGTTCTAGATTCGATAAAATCGCGGCAATATCGCCAGCTTTTTCCAAAGCTGGCCCCGTGGTAACTCGGAGCTGTCCCCCCATTTCATGGGCGATGATTCCAGCCAGGGTCGTTTTCCCCAAACCTGGAGGGCCATAAAAAAGAATATGGTCAAGGGCTTCTTTTCGTTGTCGAGCCGCTTGAACATATATTGATAGCTTATCTTTAAGTTTTTGCTGTCCAACAAAATCCTGTAGACTTGATGGGCGAAGAGTGAGCTCTTCTTCAAAATCTTTTTTCTGAAGGTCGAAAAAGTTCGTTCTTTCTTCTGTCACGCTTTTCACCTCAGTTTCTTTTCAGCTCACGAAGGGCTCTTTTAAGCAGAATGTCCTCTTTTGTTGTGTCAAACTCAGATCCCATTTCTCTTTTTAGACGATTCATAACGCTATAGACCTCGTTTTGTGTAAATCCGAGAGATCGAAGGGCTGCCGCTACTGTGTTTTTAACCAATATGGACGGAACCTCTTCTTCTGCAAATTCGGCAAGCATCTCTTCCGATAAATGGCGTTTCAGTTCAAAACATAGTCGTTCAGCGGTTTTCTTCCCAACTCCAGGAACCTGAAGAAAAGTGTCTGTGTCGGAAGTTGCAACTGAGCGTATTACCTGAGTTGGAGAAAGTGTTCTCAGTACGGCCAGCCCCACTCGGCCTCCTACCCCCTTTACCGTTAATAGCTTTATAAAAACTTCCCGTTCCTGCTCACTGGAAAAGCCAAAGAGAGTCGCGCCATTTTCAGAGACCTGCAGGTAGGTTGTGAGGCGTATGGTTTCATTGTCTTCACATAGCCGAAGTGCGCTTCCTGAACAGAGTATGTCAAAACCAAGGCCGTTTACATCAAGTATAACGTTTTCTTCGCCGATATGGAGAACTTTCCCTTCGAGACTTCTCAACATAAAAATCCACCCGCTTTCGCTTTTTTGCTGTAAGAATGAAGGGCTATGCCTGTAAGGGCTATGGCTATAGCATCAGCCGCATCGTCAGGTTTTGGAATTTCCTTGAGATTCAGCATGCGCTGTACCATTCTTTGCACTTGTTTTTTATCAGCAGAGCCAAAACCGCAAACAGCAACCTTTATTTGAGATGGTTTGGGTTCATAAACAGGCAATTTATATTGAGATGCCAAAAGCAGAACTATGCCACGGGCCTGCCACACATATTCTGCAGTGGTTGTATTTCTGCCGAAAAAAAGTTTTTCCACTGACATAAAATCTGGGGAGCAGCATTGAATCCGCTCCCCAAGTTTGTTGTAAATCATTTCGAGCCGCAGAGAAATATCGGTTTTAGCGGGAGTTTCAATGCAGCCAAACTCCTCTGCGAAGAAGGAATGGCCTTCCTTTCTAACCAACGCAAATCCTAAACGGCCTAAACCAGGATCAATCCCGATACAGGAGATAGAAGCTTTATTACTCAATTTGTTCCATAATTTCGTCTGGAATGTCGAAGTTTGCATAAACATTCTGAACGTCATCATGATCTTCAAGATTTTCGAGCAGCCTCAAGATTTTTTGCGCATGCTCAACAGTATCAACAGCAACGGTGTTGTTAGGAACCATTTCAGACTCCGCGCTGGCCACTTCATACCCAGCGGCTTCAAGGGCTGCCTGTACATCACTGAGTGCGGCGGGCGAGGTATAGACAGTATATCCGCCTTCTATCTCTTCAAAATCTTCAGCTCCCGCTTCCAGGCAGGCAAGCATAATAGTTTCTTCGTCAATGTTTTCTCCTTTGACCTCGATAACGCCCTTCCTTTCAAACATCCATGCCACACAGCCTGATTCGCCAAGAGATCCGCCACCCCTTGCGAGAAGGGCTCGTACATCAGCGGCAGTACGATTGCGGTTATCGGTCAGAGCTTCAATCATCAGCGCGACACCGTTGGAACCATAGCCTTCATATGTAATCTCTTCGTAGGAAGCTCCGTCGATTTCTCCTGTACCTCTTTTTATGGCTCGTGTGATGTTGTCGTTTGGTACACTTGCGGCTTTGGCTCTATCTATAGCCGTTTTAAGACGAACATTCATCGAAGGATCTCCGCCACCTTCTTTAGCGGCAACAATAATAGCTCGTACCAATTTTTGAAAAAGATTTCCCCTCTTTGCGTCTTGGGCAGCTTTCCTATGTTTTATATTTGCCCATTTTGAATGTCCGGACACGAACAATCACCTCTTCTATAAAATTCTAATTCATTATTTTTTCGGTATAATACAAACCGGCGGCAGCTCCCGTTTGTGGGCTGAGCCGCGGTAGCGTTCTTCTATGCGTTTCCTAACTTCCTCTTTTACGTTTCCTGTTGCAATATATGAATCTATCTCATCATAGGTAAGACCCATTTCTGCTTCGTCAGTTTGTCCTTTCCAGAGGCCTGCTGAAGGGGGCTTGTAAACAATTTCCTCAGGTATCCCTAGAAATGTGGAGGTTTCTCGAACTTCTTCTTTCAAAAGATCCCCCAAAGGCCAGATGTCTGCACCTGAGTCGCCATGCTTGGTGAAGTAGCCGGCAACAATCTCTGCTTTGTTACTGGTTCCGCAGACAAGGTAACCCATTGATTGAGCAAGGGCATAAAGGGTTGTCATCCTTAGCCTCGGTTTAATGTTCGCTAGGGCTAAAGGGTTAATGTAGACATTAGTCTCTTTAAGACGTTGAACAAGGGTGTCATAGGTGGCGGTAATGTCTACTACAGTGGATGGGATGGAAAACAGTTCTATTAATTTTTCCGCATCCTGCTGGTCTTCTGAAAGGCTATGGCATGGCATTATGACTCCAAGCATATTGGTGCCAAAAGCCCTTCTTAAAAGTACAGCTACAAGGGCAGAATCTATTCCCCCGCTTAGACCAACAACACAACCCTTAGCCTTTGCCGCAGATGCTTTTTCCTCCAGCCATTTTTCTATAGCGGCAACAATTGTTTCCGGAGAGCGAACATATGTTTTCATTATAAATTCACTTTCCTTCCTTCTCCGTTTTATCTCATTCTAGCATATATAGCCCTTCATCAGAGGACAGGGACATCTGCATAAAGGGGCAAGACTACCAATTTTAACATGAAACCACCGCGTGATCACAGATTTATTCAAGAGTTAGAATCCTTTTTTATCATTTATAATGGTGTCAACCAAGACAATATGAGGGGGCTGCTTAGCATTGGAGAAACTAGTAAGGTTTGGGGTCGCTGTACCAGAGTCATTGCTGGAAGAGTTTGACCATTGGATAAAAAGGTCAGGAATGCCTAATCGATCAAATGCATTACGGCAACTCATCAGACAGTCTATTTCAAGAAACCGATGGGAAGAAGGTGCTGGGACAGTTTTTGGAACGCTCACTATTCTTTATGACCATCATTCCCATGATGTTTCTGCAGAGCTGACCAATGTTCAACACGATTTTGGGGATGTCATTGTCTGTACATCCCATGTTCATCTTGATCATGCCCATTGCCTCGAGGCCATTGTTTTACGTGGTTCTGCCAAAGAGATTCGGGAATTCGTAAAGGCTATTTCTTCTATCAAAGGTATTAATACGGCAGATCCTGTTATTACAACGACAGTGTAAATGAAAAAAGGGCGGCATCCTGCCGCCCTTCACTTATTAAATACCTCAGCCAGATGAACAGGATCCGCAAGATCCTCCGCACCCTTTTTTGCCGAGAGTTTGCCCTTCTAACAGAATGAGGATTTTCCCCCTGCACTCAGGGCACTTAATGGAAGAATCTCTGCCCTCTTGCTCAAAAACCTTTCCGCAGGAAGCACAACGAAAAACCCTCTTTGTTTGTTCCAAATCTATTCCTCCTAACCATTCATTCTCAAAGAGATCATACCCCATAGAGGTTTATTTATCAAGAGAATTACAAGTTTCCTATTGTGGCCACTATCACAGCTTTAATAGTATGGAGGCGGTTTTCAGCCTCATCAAAAACTTTTGATGCCCTTGACTCAAAAACCTCTTCTGTTACTTCTTTCTCTTTGTAAGCCGGTAAGCAATGGAGGAAAATTGTATCATTCCTTTCAGTGGCTTTCATGAGCTGAGCATTGACCTGATAAGGCCGTAGTAACGCTTCTCTCTCTGCTTGCCGGGCTTCTTCTCCCATGGAAGCCCAAACGTCGGTATAGATTGCGTGAGCTCCAATAACGGCTTCATTCGGGTCTTCTATAAGGGAAATGCTTCCTCCTGTTTTTGCTGCCATTGCCTTGCATTCAGCATAAAGTTCTCTTTCGGGGAAAAGAGTGGAGGGAGAACAAATAACAAAATGGAGTCCAAGTTTTGCGGAGCCTATCATAAGAGAATTGGCCATGTTATTCCTGCCGTCTCCAGCATATACAAGGCGAAGTCCCTGAAGATTCGTTCCAAAATTTTCTTGTAAAGTCAAAAAATCAGCAAGGATCTGGGTGGGGTGATATGTATCAGTGAGGCCGTTCCAGACGGGAACGCCAGCATAGGCAGCCAGCTCTTCAACGAAAGACTGTTTAAAACCCCTATATTCAATGCCGTCAAACATTCTTCCCAAGACGCGGGCAGTGTCCTTGACATCTTCCTTGCCGCCTAGATGGATATCGTTTTTGCCAAGGTACTCAGCGTGTCCCCCTTCATCTATACATGCTACTGTAAAAGCACAGCGGGTGCGAGTCGAAGATTTTTCGAAGAGGAGGGCAATGTTTTTCCCTTGAAGTAAATTTCCTCGGATGCCGGCTCTTTTTTTAGCTTTTAATTGAATAGCAAGATCAAGGAGATAATAAATTTCCTGTTCTGTAAAATCTTTCAGTGTCAAAAAATGTCTTCCCTTGAGACTCAATGGCATAGCTGTCTCTCCCCTCTTTATCCTTATTTATCTATTTCTCTGTTTTTCTTCAACGATTCCACTAATAATACTAATTTGTGGGGCATTTCATCAAGAGAGCACTCCCCCACAACATGTCCCTTTGTAAACAAAATCATTCCGGAAGGCGATCCCGCAATACCGATGTCCGCACTTTTTGCTTCCTGAGGGCCGTTGACCTCACATCCCATAACAGCAACGGTCAGACCATCAGGGAAATCTTTTAAAAAAGGTTTTATGCGTTCGACTATTGAGGCAACATTAATACGGCGCCGGCCGCAGGTCGGGCAGGAAATGAGGTGTACTCCATGCTCTCTCAAACCAAGAGAACGCAAAATCTCGTATCCGGCCTCCACCTCGGCCACTGGATCGTCTGTCAGACTGACCCTTATTGTGTTTCCCACCCCCTGAGCGAGCATAAGGCCTATTCCAGCTGCACTGCGAACGAGACCTGTCATGCCGGGGCCTGCTTCTGTTATTCCTATATGGAGAGGGAAATGGGGGTATTTTTCACTCAACATAAGATTGGCCCTGACAGTTTCTTTCACATCTGTTGATTTTGCAGAAAGGATAATACGCCCAAAGTTTTCTTTTAGCAATAAATTTAACTGTTCCTCTACTGCTATTACCAGGGCCAATGCACGGTCTCCCTGAGCTTCCAGCAATTGGCGATAATTAATTGAACCGCTATTAGCCCCTACCCTTATAACGATGTCTCTTTCAAGGGCTACTTCTATTAGTTTCTGCAGCTTGAAAGGCGGCATGTTCCCAGGATTAATTCGAATAGCGGGGCATCCGGCATCTATAGCTGCTATTGCCAGGTCGGGGTCAAAGTGGATATCCGCCATTACAGGTATATCTAAATCTATATTTAATTGTGAAAGCTCTGCCTTCAGATCTGCATGGGGAAAAGCTACGCGAAGAAGCTCGCATCCCGCATCCTGTAATGCCTTGCATTGCCCCAGAGCCTCGTTGTAGGCTGATAGAGGCTCTTTAAGCATGCTTTCAACCCGCACAGGGGCGTTTTGTCCTATTTTTAGATCCTTTATTTTTACATGGCGATATTCCATACTCATAACAATTCCTCAATATACTACAGATTAAAAATTTTGCTGATGTCTTTCCATGTTATAAAAAGAATCAATGTGATCAGCAATATAAATCCAGCAAGATGAATGAAGTTTTCAATACGTTCGGGAAGGCGCTTTTTAGTAACTATTTCCCCCACTATAAAAACAAGGCGCCCACCGTCGAGGGCTGGAAAAGGGAAAAGGTTTATTAGCCCCAGATTAAGGTTAATGAGGGATAGGAAAGAAATAAAGGGCCATATGCCCTGTTTTGCGGCCTCTCCTGCCATAGTGGCAATGCCAATAGGGCCGGAAACGTCCACGTCCTGGGCCTGCAGAACCCATCTGACGATCCCTTGTATCATTTCTACACTCATGTTCACTGTGTAAGAAAAGGCGTTGGTCCAGGCCGATAAAAGGCCATAACGCATCATTGGTGGCCGAATGCCCAGTAATTGCGCCCCATATTTTGCTGAATACGGTATTGCGACTTCCTTTAAGAGCAACTGTCCGCCCCTTTCAATTTCAAGGGTAACGGGGCCCTCTTTTGCCTCATCACGAATAGCTTTAGCCATGCTGGGCCAATCTGAAACGTGTACGCCATTAACAGTTCGTATAATATCACCTGGTTGTAGCTCAATGTGTTGAGCAGGCAGATTTTCCATAATGTCCCCTACTACTGGAGAGCTCATATCGATGACCCCATGGGCAGAAAGGAATATAGCTGTTAGAGCCATGGCCAGAAGGATATTGACCAAAGGTCCATTTAAAAGAATAAAAAAGCGCTGCCATGCTTTTTTATCGTTGAAGCCTTTCCCTTCTTTAACCTCTTCACCCGGTTGCTCCTCGTCCATTCCGGCAAGACGGACAAACCCTCCGACAGGGAAGGCCCTTATTGACCACAAGGTCTCCCGTCCCTTCTTTTGCCAAAGTACCGGACCCATCCCGAAGGCAAACTCGTGAACCTGAACTCCGCAGGCCTTTGCGGTTCTATAGTGTCCATATTCGTGAGTGACAACGCAAATACCGATGACTAAAAGAAAGGATAATACACTAACGATCATAAGATTTTCTCTCCTTGCCGCACCTGCCGGCACTTCTTATCAATGCTCGGGCCCTCTCTCTCCCTCTTTCTAAAATTATAAGGCTTTCTTCAAGGGTTTGTGGTGCATTATCATTATAACTCGATAGAACCTGCTCTATCACTAGGGAAATTTGCGTAAAACTTATTTCTCTTCTTAAAAAAGCGTCAACTGCTACTTCATCAGCTCCCACGAGAAGGGACGGATAGGGACCTTTTTTCCGCGCTGCTTCCTTAGCGAGAGCCAGACAAGGAAATAACTTTTCGTCTGGTGGATAGAATTGTACCGTAAGGGAATGGACTGAAAGAGGCATAATCTGAGGCAATGCGGATAAACGCAAACGTCCTGGGTAACTTAACGCAGTTGCCGCGGCAAGGCGCATGTCTGGAGTAGAGGCGGCCATTTTAAGAGTGCCGTCTGTAAAACGTACAATACCATGGACAATCGAGCCGGGACAAATAACGGCTTTTACCTGAGTATGTTCTAGATCAAATAAATACATAGCCTCTATTATCTCTATGCCTTTATTCATAAGGGTGGCACTGTCTATACTCACCTTGTATCCCATATCCCATACAGGATGAGCCAGTGCCATTTCAGGAGTGACATGCCTTAGAGCTTTCTGATCGTAAGTTCTGAATGGACCGCCGGACGCAGTGAGGTAAATTTCTTCTACAGTTTCTTTGTCCTCTCCTTGAAGGCATTGCCATATGGCATTATGTTCGCTATCAAGTGGACGAAGCTGATCTGTGCGCCGCACCAGGGGCATAACCCATGGTGCGGCTACTACAATACTTTCTTTATTGGCCAGAGAAACGTTCTTATCAGCCAGAAGGGCTTTTTGAAGGGCTTTAATAGCTGCTGTGCCTGAGGACGCAAAGACGACATGATCTATTTCGGGGTGAGTTACAATATATTCCAGGTCATCATCTGTTTCATAAACAGATACTTCACTTTGAAGTGTACGCAAAATTGAAGCTGCTTCCCGATCTGTCAGGGCAGCTCCTATTGGATGAAACTCATGAATGAGATCGTTCATTTTTAGGGCATTGCGATGAGCTACAAGAAAAATTATCTTAAATTTTTCGGGGAAGGCCCTGCAAATATCGAGAACAGACGACCCCACACTGCCAGTTGCGCCTATAAGAGCTATATGGCAAGGATTTTTGCTCAACCAAGAATCACTCCAAACAGAAAGAATGTAAGGGTTCCATTAATAAGAATGCTGTCAAAACGATCAAGTACCCCTCCATGGCCTGGTATAAGCTGGCCGCTGTCTTTCACTTCCGCTTCTCTTTTTATAAGAGACTCCCCAAGATCCCCCAATTGCCCGGCGAACCCACATATTATCCCAATATATAGAAATGGAAATGGAGGCATAGCGCTGTAATAGGCTATAAATACCGAAGCAAGAATGCTGCCCCCTACTCCTCCGCCGAAGCCCTCCCATGTCTTTTTAGGGCTGACTGCTTCACAAAACTTGTTTTTCCCCCACTGTGATCCTACAAGGTAGGCCGCTACATCGCAACTCCATGTACAAAAAAAGAGAGTGAAAAGCAAAAGTTTCCCGAGGGGAAGGGCTCGTAAAAGGACCATAAAGCTCCAGGGGAAGATAATATAAATAAGGCCGGAAAGGGTTCCGCCTAAATTCCATATAGCGTAGCTGGAATGGGAAAACTGCCGGCGCAAAATTTCGATCAGCAGCAATATAAAAGTGGTTAATGTCAAAACCATTAAAATAGAAATAGGACGAAAATGTTCTGCAGAGGCAAGTAATATAAGGCCCCCTGCTAAAAGTCCAATTCCTTTGGAGACACGAAATTTTTTTGATAGAAGCTGATAGAATTCCCATAAAGAGAGAAGACCTATCAGTGACGCAACAGCAAACCAGTAATTGCCTCCAAGAAAAATAGACGCGAGTATGATAGATGCGAGAATGAGCCCGCTAGAAGCGCGTATTGCGAGCTCCTTAGTTTTATCGTTGAATGCCGCCATAACGTCGATCCCTCTTTTCGTAGGAAAGTATAGCTTCTTGCAATGCCTCTTTGTTGAAATCGGGCCATAACAGGGATGAAAAGTAGAATTCGCTATAACTTCCTTCCCAAAGCCAAAAATTACTGAGACGATATTCTCCGCTCGTCCGAATAATTAGATCAGGGTCTGGAAGATCAGGCAAATATAGATAAGATCGTATGGTTTCTTCTGTGACCTTTCCTTTATATCCATCTTTTAGTAACTTTTGAACTGCATCCACTATTTCTTGTCGGCCGCCATAGTTCAAACAAACGATAAGCTGAAGGCGTTGTCCTTTTTCTGTTTCATTTTCTGCCTCATGGATAATTTCTTGAATGTCTTTCGGTAACTCCTTTGTCCTTCCTGCGAAGCGAAGGCGAACATCTTCCTTTACAAGTTCCTGCACTTTTTTATTAATGTAATATCGAAAAAGGGACATAAGTCCTTTTACTTCGGTTTTTGGCCGCTTCCAGTTCTCTGTAGAGAAGGCGTATAGCGAAAGATAAGGAATGCCAAAATCCGCTGCCGCTCTAACTGTGCGTTCCACTGCTTTAACCCCCGCACGATGGCCCAACAGTCGAGGAAGATGGCGCTTTTTTGCCCATCTCCCATTTCCATCCATAATGATAGCTATATGTTTAAGTGACATGTTGTCATTGGCCCTCCCTGGGGGATAATTGGTCTAATTTCTCTTTTACAGCGCGAATATCCTGCCATGTCAGGTCTTTAGGACTGCCTTTTTTTCTAGATTCATTTCTCAGAAGATAACTAGGATGAAAAATTGGCATGAGATCAATTCCCCTCCATTTGAACCATCTTCCCCGAAGATTGCTTATACCCTCAGATGTTTTGAGAAACCACTTAGTTGGGGTATTCCCAAGACACAAGATAATAGATGGGCGGATAAGGGCTATTTGGGCCTCCAGATACATATTGCAAGTCATCATTTCCTCAATTGCAGGAACCCTATTGTGGGGGGGGCGGCATTTGACCACATTGGTTATATATACATCTTTTCTGGAAATGCCCGCGGCTTTTAATATTTTCGTTAAAAGCTGTCCAGCTTTGCCGACAAAAGGTTTGCCTTGTTCGTCCTCCTCTTCTCCAGGACCTTCCCCTACAAGCATCAAATGTGTTTTTGTGTTTCCTTCACCAGGAACTGTAGATACTCTTGTTTTGTGCAATCCGCATTTGCCGCATGAGGATATTTGCTGTATTAATTCTTTCCACGCAAGTTTCTGTGCTTCTTTTATATCTTCTCCAGTTGGAATGTAGCATCTTTTTTCTGTCATTCTATGAACACTCCATTTATCAAAACGTTAACTTCTCTAATGTCCATGCCTGTAAAATACCGTACGGCCTTGGCGCTTTTCCAGCGTATTCTCTCCCCTATAGTGCGAAAGGTGACAGCTCCAAGGGATAAGGTTACCGTTACTGTTATTTCTATGGCATCATCGATAGGGCGGACTTTAATATCCTGAATGGCCCTTACCTGTCCGGTCCGTTCTGTAAGATATCTCACAATATCTATAATGGCCTGAGGTTCAATGCTTAGTTCTCCGTAAAAATTAAAAGGAGGGCGCACGATGGTACGTTCCCCTTCTTCCTTGTCAACTGTTTTGAAAAGGTCTCGAAGATGCCCCACAAGCTTGCCGGCAAAGTTTCGTCTTATTTGAGCCCTTGACACAGGAATGACGTGCTGACCTTTGGTCAAACGCTCTTTACGTGCGCTTTTAATGTCCTCTGCTGATGCCACATCACCTATATGGATAAATCTTTCTGGCTGAGGAAGATTGAGGATACGCACGATCTTTAAAGCCATAGCCGTTGAAGTAGCTATGATCATCACGGTACAGGGCGCCTGTTTTTCTAGAAAAGAAACAACTTCTTCTCTATGTTCGGGAAATTCGAAGAGGGCACGACGAATGGCTCTTACAAGATTCTTTTCTGACTTGGCACTTTTCCCTGTCATAATTCTGCCACGCGCAATAACCAGCCCGTCATCTATAATATAATCAACGTTATTATCTGTCGCTACGTACTGGGCCCTTTGACTTTTACCTGTACCAGCCGGTCCTACGAAAGCTATAACATGTATCATTTGAAGAGAGTTTCTAGCTGTTGTTGAATCCAATTTATTCATCACCCTGTTCAATATAGTCAGGAAATGTTCGTTTTAACAGGTCAAATTACCCCTGCGGTTTTCCTGATGAAGTCCCTGCAAGAGAAATTGTCGGCTTGATCTCTTGATACTAATTTTACCAGTATTAGAGCAATTTGGTGAAATTTGGTTTAATTTAGTTCCATGCCATGGCTTCTTTGCTTGAAGTGTTTAAGAGCTGTATAAACCCAATTTTCTTATCTCTCTGCCAGGACACTGTTTTAAAGAACAGGTACCATTCAAGTTTTTCTTTAATAACATACGTAAAACGGGATGAAGATTCCTTCTCATCCCGTAACGAGGTGTTATATCCTAAGTCAAAATAAACTTTCAGCAGTTTGAAAACGAGCACTGATTAGGAGTCTTCCTTCATGACAGCTCCGTTGACCTTTGTCCCCACAGATTCTGTAGGCATAATTTCAACCTGTCCTCCCAGCTGCTGGAGTTTCTTGTCCATATCTTCATACCCACGCCACACATGGCCTATATGGTATACGCAGGTTTCGTCCTTTGCGGCCAGACCTGCAAGGATGAGGGCCGCTCCAGCTCTTAAATCCGTAGCGCTTACATCGGCTCCCACAAGGTGCTCAACCCCTGTAACCACAGCGGTGTTGCCCTGCAACTCTATTCTAGCTCCCATGCGGTTAAGCTCGCTTACATGAAGAAAACGTGCCTGAAAGACTCCTTCCTGGATCACGCTCGCTCCATCGGCGAGGGCAAGAGTAGCCATAATCTGAGGCTGTAAGTCTGTTGGGAAGCCCGGGTAGGGCATGGTTTTCAGCGAAACGGCCTTTAGCCGGTTTATAGGGTGAACAATAACAGAATCATTCTTTACTGTGAAAGATGCTCCGCCCTCTTCTAATTTTGCAATAAGAGAATCGATATGTTGGGGTATGACATTCTCGATCTCAATTTCTCCACCTGACATAATACTAGCCAAAATGTAGGTGCAAGTTTCTATACGGTCAGGGATAACTATCGTTTCTGCATCGTGAAGTTCGTCTACGCCTTTAATTCGAATAACCCCGGTTCCTTCCTCTTCAATACTAGCTCCCATTGACTTCAACGTTTGAACAAGATTAGTAATTTCCGGTTCTCGCGCAGTGTTTTCCAAAACGGTTTCCCCTTCTGCAAAGACAGCTGCCATAAGAAGATTTTCTGTTGCACCGACAGAGGGAAAATCAAGATAGATACGACAACCTTTCAATCCGTTTGCAGTAGCATGAACAGCACCATGAACCAAATCAATTGATGCTCCCATACGGGAAAGGCCTTTCAGATGAAGGTCAATAGGACGGCTTCCTATGGAACAGCCGCCTGGCAAAGGTAAGACTGCACGTCCGCAACGGGCCAGAAGAGGACCAAGAACCAATGATGAAGCACGCATTTTACGTACTAGATTGGATGGGGTTTCCCAAGAGAGATCTTCGGGAATAGAGATAGACATTTCTCCTTTTTCATATTGTATCTCAGCACCGAGTCCCCGCAAAAGATCTGCCATAGTTAAAACATCATGGAGACGAGGAACTTTGTGTATATTGAGGGTTCCGCTTTTAAGAAGAAGAGAAGCTGCCATTATGGGGAGAGCGGCATTCTTAGCTCCCTGAGCTTCTATTTTCCCACGAAGAGGAACTCCACCTGTAATTTTCATTTTATAGTCCACTGCGATCACTCCTGGTCACAATATAAAGGCACAAATAAATTGCATCTATTTTAAACGATATTCCATGGATTAAAGAAATTGAAAATATGTTTTTCTATTTTTTCTGCGGCAGTTCCATCTCCAAAAGGACTTTTACTTCCAGCAACAAGATTATCATATTCCCTCTTATTAGAGAAAAGCCGAAGTGTTTCAAAAATAATTTTTTCCTTATCTGTTCCCACCAGAATTCCGGTTCCCTCATCAATAGCTTCTGGCCGTTCAGAAAGATTTCTCATGATAAGTACTGGTTTCTTCAGGAACGAGGCTTCCTCCTGAACGCCTCCACTATCGCTCAGTATAAGATAACTACGGTTCATTGCCTGTACAAAATCTGGGTAATTAAGGGGATCTGTAAAAATAACCCGCTCACTTTTGCCAAGACAAGATCTTATGACATCTCTCACCGCAGGGTTTTTATGGAGTGGAATTAAAAAATAAACATGAGGGAGCTCGGTTAAAAGATGTTTAATTGCCTTGCATATTTCTTTTAGCGGTTCGCCCCATGATTCTCTTCGGTGAGCTGTCATAAGGATAAGAGGCGCATCCTCGGGCAAAGAATACTCTTTTTGCGGGGCATGGCCTCGATTTTGCCTAAGGGTCCAGGCAAGAGCGTCTATTACAGTATTTCCCGTTACAAAAATACGTTCTTCCGCTACGTTTTCAGAAAGTAGATTGTGCTTCGCCCTATCTGTGGGGGCAAAGAAAAGCGTTGCCAGGCGATCTGTAATAACTCGATTAGCTTCTTCTGGGAAAGGCTGCTCAAGATTCCCGCTGCGCAGCCCCGCTTCTACATGTCCTACTGGGATTTTTCTGTAAAATGCTGACATTGATGCGCCCAGGGTTGTCGTTGTGTCGCCATGGACTAAGACAAGGTCAGGTTTTTCTTTATCGTAAATCTCACCAGTGCCAACGAGAACACGGGAGGTAATATGGTCAAGAGTTTGGCGAGCTTTCATAATATGTAAATTTTCATCGGCATGTATGTCAAAAAAAGAAAGTGCCTGATCAAGCATATCAGAATGTTGTCCCGTTGCGAGGACAAGGGTTCGGTAGGCAGTGTTTTTTTTCAAAGTAAGAATGACCGGCGCCATTTTTATGGCTTCGGGTCTTGTTCCTATAACGCAAATAATAGTGCGAGTCATTTTTTCCTCCTTGACCTTACAAAGTGAACCGTCCATAAAAGAACATTCCCAGCTCAAGCAAAACCCATTGAAGAAGTGCCATGATGCTCAGAGTGGCTATTGACGACAACCCGCGATCAAGCAATCTATGGTGCAGGTGTCCACGGTCAGGCATAAAGGGTGATCTGCGTTCTATAATCCTGCGAAGGATGGAGGCAAGAGTATCGACAACTGGGACACCACCCCATAGTAACAGCAATAAAGCTAGCTCACTAGAGGAGATGCGAGAATAATTTCCGCTTTGATAAAAACTGAAAATAAGCTG
>LSQX01243637.1_pt1 | contig 42891 bp, 26 predicted proteins | sample 654561 | NCBI WGS metagenome assembly LSQX01 (sample SAMN04489861, study PRJNA283612) | anaerobic digester metagenome | isolation source: 4 biogas reactors fed with cattle manure at either 37C or 55C with and... | place: Denmark: Kongens Lyngby | collected 2014 | reverse complement strand
CTGGCGCTGAGGTTTGACTTCCAGATGCCTCATGGCTACTACCAGGGGCTGGTGATGTCGTTCTTCAGCTATACGGTTTTGGTCAAGGTGTTCTTCCTGGCGCTCTCAGGCCAATATACCGGCATATTAAAGTATTACAGCATCGCCGATATCAAGCGCCTGGGCTTCGGCCTGGGGGCTTACACAGTGTTCACTTATGTGTTGCAGCAGTTGCCTGGGGGCTGGGTCTATGTGAATACGCCGCGGACGGTCCTGATAATCGACTGCATCCTTTCCTTCCTCTTCTGGGTAGGGATCCGGACCGGACTGCGGATATTCCGCGAAAGGGTGGGGAACAGCCGCTTTGTTTCCAGGGTTCACCGCCTTGAAAGAGGGGCGGCAGCAGGCGGCCCCCCCTGTGCCAGACGGGTCGGCATCATGGGCAGCGGCGATGTGGGGGCAGAACTCCTGGAAGAGATCGCCAATAAACCGCAGATGGGAATGGAGGTGGTCGCCCTTTTTGATGATAACCCGGATAAGTGGCGCTCGCGCATTTACGGGGTTAAGGTGCTGGGGGCGCCTAATCTTTTGCTGGACCCGCAGCTTCTGGAGCGTCTGGACCTGGACGAGATCATTATCGCGATCCCTTCTGCTTCGCCCAAGAGGCTGGCGGAGCTTGTTGAGCTTTTCCAGAAGTGCAAGCTCTCCTGCCGAATTGTTCCCTCCATGGCGCAGCTGGCGATGGGGGATGTTGCGGTCAGCCAGTTGAGAAAGGTTGAAATTGAGGACCTCCTGGAGCGTGACTCGGTTGAGCTGGATACCGAGAATATTGAAGAGATTATCCGAGGCAAAACAGTCTTCGTGACGGGTGCCGGCGGGAGTATTGGAAGTGAGCTTTGCCGACAAATTCTAAAATATGCCCCTGGCAAGCTGGTTCTGGTGGAGCAATGCGAGGTGCAGATGTTTCTGATTCATGAGGAACTGTTGAACTCTGACAAAGAGGAGGGGTGGAAAGATGGTATTGAGCCGGCGATAGCAGACATCCTGGATCGCGAAAGAATGGAGGAGCTTTTTGCGAAGTATCGGCCGGAATTGATTTTCCATGCCGCAGCGCACAAACATGTTCCGCTCATGGAGATGCAGCCCGGGGAAGCGATAAAAAATAATACCTTCGCGACGTCGCTCCTTGCGGACCTTGCGCTGAAATACCGCGTGGGCCGATTTGTCATGATTTCCACAGATAAGGCGATTAACCCGACAAACGTCATGGGCGCAACAAAACGGATGGCGGAGCTTTACGTGCAATCGCTTTGCGCGCGCTCGGAGGTAACCCAGTTTATGGCGGTGCGCTTTGGGAATGTGTTGGGTTCTTCGGGGAGTGTTATCCCGACCTTTCGCAGGCAAATTGAAGCAGGCGGGCCGGTAACGGTGACGCACCGAAATATTACCCGGTTCTTCATGACTATCCCCGAGGCGGTGGGGCTGGTGCTGCAGTGCGCCACGCAAGGGCAGGGGGGAGATATTTTTGTGCTGGATATGGGAGAGCCGGTCAAAATTGCTGATTTGGCCCGAAACATGATCCGCCTGAGTGGGTTCGAGCCTGACAGGGATATTGAAGTTCGTTACACGGGACTGCGCGCAGGGGAAAAACTTTTTGAAGAGCTAAGCCATGAGGGGGAAGATATTGAAAAGACACCCCATCCAAAGATCATGCGCTTTATCTCCACTCCACAGGAAACTGAAGAATTGCGGGAAAGGTTCCAAGAGCTGCGGGAAACTTTGAACGCTAACCCTGCTTCAAATGAGCTCAAACTCAAGATAGGGGAGATTGTGCCTGAATATAAGCCATATCTCTCCCGAAACGCATCGCCTGTCCGGCCTGCGAAATAGTGCTCAGAGTGTCGTCTCAGGTGCAGGGAAAACAAATCAACAATGAATATTTTATTTAAACCGATAGATGTAGAGCGGGTTCCAAGAGTTAAACTCTATAATGGAATTGAGATACCCGCTATTGGGCTGGGGACGTTTGGTTCAGATAATTACAGTCCTGCACAAGTGGCTGAGGCTGTGAAGCGGGCTGTTCTTCTGGGTTACCGTCACATCGATTGCGCTTCAATCTATGGAAATGAAAAAGAGATTGGCGCTGTATTAAAGGAATTGCAGCAAGCGGGAGTTGTTCAGCGGGAAGAGCTATGGATTACTTCCAAAGTCTGGAATAACCGGCATGATGACGTGGTGGGCTCTTGCAAGCAATCCCTGTTAGACCTGGAACTCGATTATCTGGATTTGTTTTTGGTGCACTGGCCCTTCCCCAACCATCATGCCAGTGGTGTCAGTGTAGACTCTCGTGATCCTCACGCCGTCCCCTACATTCACGAAAACTACATGAAGACCTGGGAAGCAATGGAAAGCTTGCTGGATGCGGGGCTGGTGCGCTGCATCGGAACTTCCAATATGACTATCCCAAAAATGGAGCTTCTCCTGAGAGACTGCCGCGTCAAACCGGTGGTTAATGAAATGGAGCTGCATCCGCACTTTCAACAAAGAGAGTTTTTCGATTATCTCAATGGAAATGGAATTAAGGCAATCGGGTTCTGCCCCATCGGCTCGCCTGGACGGCCAGACAGGGATAAGACGTCGGAAGACAGTGTTCCAATGGAGGACCCGGTGATTGTGGAAATTGCCAAGAGACATGGAGTTCATCCGGCCATTGTTTGCGTGAAATGGGCTATTCAAAACGGACAGATTCCCATTCCATTTTCTGTAAAGCCAGAGAAGTATTATGCGAACCTTCGCTCTGCCACAGAGGCTCCTCTGAGTACTGATGAAATGGAACAGATACGGAGGATTGATAAAAACTGCCGTCTTATCAAAGGACATGTTTTTCTCTGGCCAGAGGCTGAAGACTGGCGTGACCTTTGGGATGAGGATGGAGTCATCAAGGGTGTTTAGTTTGAAAAGAAGAGCCTAAAAACAGTTATGAAAGCTGCCTATCTACCTGGTAACAGCACCGTGATACTTAAAGAGGTTGAAATTCCCACTCCAGGTCACGGAGAAGTGCTGATTAAAATGAAAGCATCCACTATTTGTGGGAGCGATATTCGTGCGATTTACCGTGAACATTTGGGCGAGGGGCCCGAGAAGTATCAAAATAAAATTTGCGGGCATGAGCCTTCTGGGCAGATTGTTCGGTGTGGCCCTGGATTGCGCCGGTTCAAGGAGGGGGACAGGGTGATCGTCTACCATATTTCAGGCTGCGGAGTCTGTAATGACTGCCGGCGAGGATATATGATTAGCTGTACCAGCCCATATCGACGCGCGTACGGCTGGCAAAGGGATGGAGGCATGGCAGAGTATTTGCTGGCCGAGGAGAAAGATTTAGTGCTGCTGCCCGATTCACTCTCTTATTCGGATGGTGCTCAGATTGCTTGCGGTTTTGGAACAGTGTATGAAGGATTGGAAAAGATCAGTGTCTGTGGTAACCATGACCTCCTTATTGTAGGACTGGGGCCTGTAGGCCTTGCATCCGCAATGCTGGCACGTGCTCTTGGTGCCAGACGCATTTTTGGTGTGGACATCGTTGAAGCACGCATGAACCTGGCCAGAGAGAAGAAGCTCTGTGACTATGTCATTGCCTCTGATTCTTCTGCGCTTGAAAAGATACGAGATTTAACGAATGGAAATGGAGTGGAACGCGCTGTTGACTGCTCAGGCAACACCTACGGCCGGCAACTGGCGATCCAGTCTACCCGTAAATGGGGTAAAATTGTCTTTATCGGAGAAGGAGGGAGCTGTGAGTTTGCTCCAAGTCCAGATATTATACATGGACAGAAAACTATTTATGGCTCTTGGGTGACAAATCTCTGGAGAATGGAAGAACTGGTCGAACGAATCGAACGCTGGGGTATCCGCCCCGAGGAATTGATTACTCACCGCTTTTCGCTGGAACAGGTTGCTGAAGGTTTTACCTTAATGAATGAAGGACAGTGCGGTAAAGTAGCTATTTGTTTTGATGAAGAGTTGAAATAATTTAATTTTGACTTTGATTTTAAGTATAAATATGTTTTTATTTTAGATAAATCTTTCTTTATAGTATCATGTTCGTCTCATAACAGATAAAAAAGAAATCAAATAAAAAACTCCAAAGTATGGTGTAGACTTTGGAGTTTTTTTATTTTTTAAAATGAGAAAAGTCTACGCAAGTGATTGAGCTGAAGGCTCTTTGAAATGGTCGGGGCGGAGAGATTTGAACTCTCGACCTCTTGTACCCGAAACAAGCGCGCTAGCCAGGCTACGCTACGCCCCGACGACATCTCCTTCAGGCGAAGGACGTGACGATTCTGCCTTGATTTTAAGACAAATGCAACAGTTTTCCTGCTTTATCAGCAATTCTCGCCCATCCATCTACCGGCATCTATGGCAGCCTGGCATCCCAGACCCGCTGCGGTGACGGCTTGTCGATAGCGAGAGTCGGTGCAGTCGCCAGCCACGAAAACACCGGGGATATTGGTGGCGGTTGTGCCATTTTTTCGAAGGATATAACCGCCTTCATCCATTTCCAGTTGTCCTTCAAAGAGTTTTGTATTGGGGAAATGGCCTATTGCAATAAAAACACCAGCGCAGGAGAGCTCTGAGATGTCACCTGTTTTCACATTCTTAAGCTTCACGCCTGTTACTTTATCTTGAGCAATATCCAAGATTTCAGTGACGACAGAATCCCAGACAGGTTTGATTTTGGGGTTCTTTAGCACACGATCAGCCATAATGGGGCTGGCACGGAGAGTATCGCGTCTGTGGATCAAGTAGACGATGGAGCCAAAATGGGTCAGGTGAAGCGCTTCTTCGCAAGCTGAGTCTCCACCACCTACGACTACGAGAGGCTGGTTGCGGAAGACGGGCAATGCACCATCACATGTAGCGCAGTAAGTGACACCCTTTTTCTCCAATCTGGCTTCGGACTCCAAACCCAGGTGACGGTGAGAAGCACCTGTGGCGACGATGATTGAGGAGGCCTTAACGACTTTGTCATCTTCCACTTTGATTTCGAAAGGTTTTAGGCTTAAGTCTACAGCCTCCACATTGCCAAACTCAACCTTGGCACCAAAGCGTTCGGCCTGTGCCTGCATTTGAGAGACCAGGTCAAAGCCTTCCACTCCTTCGGGGAAGCCCGGGAAGTTTTCTACGACGCCAGTGGTTGTAATCAGGCCACCGGGCGTGGGACCACAGATTAAGAGAGGATTCATGCTGGCGCGTGCGGCATAGATCGCAGCTGTCAGACCGGCACAGCCAGAACCAATAATGACTATATTTTCCATAGATTTTAAAAGTGTTCGTTAGTTTTTACCACCCCAGGGGTTCTTGCTGAGAGATACAGTGAAAAGAGCCCAGCCCCCAAATGAGATCAATGCTGTCTATACCCACTACTTCGCGCCCTGGGAAGCAGCTCTGAAGAGTTTCCAGAGCTTTAGCATCCTGATTGCAACGATAAGTAGGGACAATGACGGCATGGTTGGCGATATAAAAATTAGCGTAAGAGGCTGGCATGCGCTCGCCTTCATGGTAAACAGGATCAGGCATGGGGAGCTCAACAACCTTTAGTGGATTACCATCCTGGTCTTGCATGTTCTTTAAAAGTTCGAGGTTTCGCTGAAGGATTTCGTAGTTGCCATCCTCTTTATTTTTCTCCACAGCAGTGACCACTGTGTCAACAGAGACAAAGCGGGTAATATCGTCTATGTGCCCATCGGTGTCGTCACCTATGATCCCTTCCTCCAGCCAGAGAATATGCCGGACACCAAGATACTTTTTAAGTTTTGCTTCGATTTGAGCCTGAGAAAGATATGGGTTTCGGTTAGGGTTAAGCAGGCAGGACCTTGTCGTGAGGAGTGTGCCACAGCCGTTCACGTCAATAGCTCCACCCTCCAGTATCATTTTTGGCTGGAAGAGCGGAAGGCTCCGGTAGTGGGCCACGTGAATCGGCACTTCGTCATCCAAATCGAAGGGAGGATACTTTCCTCCCCAGGCGTTGTAGTCCCAGTCCAATACAGCGCGGTGGCAATGGGCGTCCATATCCTTAACCACAAAAATGGGACCATGGTCTCGGCACCAGGGTTCATAGGCAGGGAAGGGGTGGAAGAAGAGTTTTTCTGAAGCCACACCATGACATGCGAGAGTATCCTGTACATCTTGCCCTTCCTTCTCATTCCAGACATTGATGTGCACCTCTTCGGATTTCAAGAGCTCCTGAATAAATTTTGCATAGATGAAAGGAATTTTCTCATACTTCCCAGGGAAACTAATTCCATCTGGGCGCGGCCAAGTGAGCCAAACCCCTGCATGAGGCTCCCACTCAGCAGGCATCCGATATTGCTGAGGAATAAGTTCTTTGCTCTGAGGTAGAGGTTGTACGAGTGTTTCCATATGCTAAAAATAAGCGTGGCAGTTTTCTGCTTTTTAAGGGAGCGGCTCACCACGGGCTGCAAGGAGGAGCGTATACCACTCTTCACGGCTTAACTCCACTTTATCAGCGTGGGCGAGCTGGCGGATTCGCTCTGGTTTAATGGAGCCCACAATGGGAATAATCCCTGAGGGATGCTTTAGAAGCCAGGCTAGGGCGATCACTGAGCGTGTGGTCTGGTGTTCACAAGCGATTTTATCCAGTGCTTCCTGAGTCTCTTTTAAGGTTGGATGTTTTTTGCAGTCTGCTTCTGTGGGGCTGTAGTCGTCGCCGATGACTCCGGCGGCCAGGGGGCTCCAGGCCAGAGGGGTCATCCGATGGATGAGGCATTGATCCAGCAGACCAGTTTCCATCGCATAACGGTTTAGGAGGCTGACTTCTATCTGGTGAACAGAAGTGAAGTGAATGGCTGAGCTGGCTGACTTCAGAAGCTCGACCTGAGATGCGCTAAAATTACTTACACCGAAAAAGCGCACTTTCCCTTCCTGGTGAAGCTTTGTGAAAGCCTCAGCAATTTCCTCAGGGTTCATCAGATAATCTGGGCGATGCAGTTGATAAAGATCAATAACATCAGTGTTCAATCTAGCAAGGGATTCCTCGCAGGATTGAATGATATGCTCAGCAGAAAAATCGTAACGTTGGGGGGAATCGGGTTTGGGAATTCCAGGAAAGCGGATGCCACATTTTGTGGCGACTACCACTTTGTCGCGGAGGCTGGGGTTTTTCTTTACAACTTGTCCAAAAATAGTTTCTGCGATGCCAGAGCAGTAAATGTCGGCGTGGTCAAAGAGAGTGTATCCAGCGTCGTAAGCAGCCAGAATGGCTTTTTCGCCATGTAGAAGGCCAGCAGAAGTGACTTTGGATGAATCCCTGGTGCCAGCCAGCCGCCAACACCCGTAGGCCAGCGAGCTGGTTTTAAGTTCCGTGTGCGCAATGGCTCGCGTTTTCATGGAAGCGATTATACGCTGAAGGCCGAGGCTTGTGAAGCGCGGAGTGCTCCATCTTCAGAGAGGAGGATAGCGAAATCGTAAAGATCGGTCTGAGCAGAAAAATCAACATCTGGAGCCAGGGCTGGGATAGAGTGAATGGCTTTACCGTTGCGAGAAAGAGCGAAATGCTGTGCCAGGTTTTTCTCTGCTGCCTGCTGGTAAAGGAGACGGCAGGCCAGCACAGAATCAGAGTAGGCTAGATGATCTGCTGAAGAAGGCAAGGAGGAGAGAAAAAGATCAGCAAAAGCGCCTGCGCCCAGCATGTCTTCATAGGAGTTTTCTTCGTGAGTGCCAGAACAGACCAGACAGACACGGGGAGTGGGATAATGGAGGAGCCAGTTGACGGAAGCCCTCATATTTAGGAAAGAGGCTATCATTACTTGTGTCGCGGTTTTGCAATGGCTCAAGGCCATTGTTCCATTTGTTGTAGTAGAAATGATCGTTTTACCTTCGATAGTCTCTTTGCGATATTCGCGAGGAGAGTTGCCCAAGTGAAAGTTTTTGTCCCCTGAGAGCTCAGCCGTGATTTTGGCTCCATTACGTTCACCTGCCAGCAGAGAATCCGGGTAGAGCTTGTGCAATTCAAGAGCTTCTTCGATGGTCTTGACAGGAAACAGCTTTTTGGCTCCATTTGCCAGGGCCATTGTGGCGGAAGTGGTGAAGCGGAGAATGTCAAAAATAACACAAGTGGTGTTTTCAAAAATACTGGGTTGGGCTTGTTTGATTTCAACTGGGCCAAAAAGAAGATCAATTTTCTGGATTTGATTCATAAGGGAGAGGTCTCAATGCTCAAAACGAAAGAGAGTCTTCCGTTTTGCTTTGGGGATACTTACAAGGCAACGCCAAATCACTCTTGATGATGGTACCGGCGGGGGGGCTCGAACCCTCACGATATTTCTATCACCAGATTTTGAATCTAGCGCGTCTGCCAATTCCGCCACGCCGGCAAGCGTCGTCGAGGAATATACAAGCAAAAGCAGAGGCTTATGGCAAGCGGATTTTAAAGATCAGATGCTCAGAAACAAAAATATCCGCAAGCAAAAATGCCTGCGGATAAATTGTTAGCCGGTAAGGATTACTTTGTATTGTTAATCAACACCCAGCCTTTGGGGAGTTTTGCGTTTACTTTTAACTCTCCCTCTTTATTACGTTCCCATCTGATTTTGACGATCCCGTCGGGTGTGGGCAGGGAGCCCTCACACCACTCCAGAGGGATGTCGCTAATATCAAACCTCACGATTCTGCGGACTCTATCCAGAGATTTCACACCCAGTACATCCCGGTAAAATACCCGGATTTGGTGGCTGGCAAAACCATGGTTGCAGCTTGCATAATCGCCATCATTTTCCCAAAGGGTGCCTGTACGCTCAGCCATATAGAGGAGATAGTCAACCGATTCATCCAGAATTTTATCTACCCCTTCTCCATAGCGAGACAGAAGCTCCAGGCGCATCACATTGCCAATTAGCTGATTGGCCATATGAATTTCAGGCCAGGTCTTTGTCTCTTTACGTTTCGGACCAAAGTCACTCACCAGCGTACTCCAGAGTTCAGGGTGAGACTCAGGGCTAACAATATCGAAGTAGAAGGCAAAGTATTGGCATACTTCAGTGGATTCACCGGAGAGAACCAGCTTGCCATCTTTGCGGACTGCGTTATCGACAAAAAACTTGCCATTCCATGACTGTTTGCGGATAGTTTCGCGCATTACATAGCCTTCAGCAGCCAACTCAGGCATGTTATAGAGCTTGGCCGCAATTTCCAGAATCGAGGCAAAGTGCATATTGGATGGATAGTTCACATCTTGCACCAGGCTGTTGGCTCGTGACCACTCCACGAAAACCCAGCTGGGGAGGTTTTCCAGGAGGCCATCCGAGTTCTTGTATTTTTGGAGGAAGTTGATAATCCCCAACACACGCGGTTTCATTTTGTCGGCCATCTGATAATCGCCAGTGCGTTGTACGTACTCTTCGAGTTCTGAGACCATCCACATACACCAGTTAGGGATAAAGACGCCGTCATAATGGTCGGCCGGGTAGCACATCGACACCATCCCTTCAGGGATATGCTCAAACTTTTCCGGCAGGAGATAGTTTTCCAGGAAGGCCCGCTCAATGATGCTTTGACCTGTCAGGTCATATTCTACGCGTGCGGTAAAGAAGCTGTCACAGAGCCAACCAGCGCGCTCGCGAGAGGGGCAGTCCATAAAGATATCAATGGCGTTTTGTCGGAAAGTGTGGCGAGCAGCTTCATAAATATGGTTCAAGCGCTCATCGTTGCAGCGAAAGTCTGCATCCCAGACAGCATCGTTGGCATATTCTCTCAGGTAAATTTGACTTACAGTACAATCGCCCTCAAGGCTCATCACCTTCAGGTAGCGGAAAGTATAAGGCTCAAAAGATTCCAGAAAATAGGTTCCCGGAGCCAACTCATATTCGATAATGTTAACGCAACTCATTCGTTTAAAGTCGACGTCATTATTACGCAGTATCTCGTCGAAAGTGAAGAAGAGCCGAGTTTTTTTATTTGCTTCCACTTTAGCTCCTATAAAGCCTGAAGAGTTGGTTCCGAAATCCAAAATACGATATTCCAATCCCTTGAGTTCCAAGTGATGATTTTCGCGGTCCCATGTGATATCAAGTGTTTCAGAGTCTTTGTTAGCGACTGTCTGGAGCTCCAAGCTGGGGATGCGGGCAAGCTCACTTTCAGGGAAGCCACCCAATTGGGGGCCGATACCGGTCAGAGAGCGGTCCCTCCAGAAGCTTGCTGGCTGAATATTGGCCTCTAAAGTTCCGGCAGAGATAATTGCTGTCGGGTACATTTTGGTGAACCAGGTATAGGGGACTCTACGGGGTAAGTATTTTTTTGCCGACTGCACTTCATTTTCAAGAGGTCTGAGCCTTGACTTGGGGTCAGTGCTCCATTCGTTAAAGTCAGGAGTAAGTTTATACACCTCTGAGAAAGGCCGCTGGAAGCTATAACGCTGAACTTTTTGAACTCGATGGGTTAAAGCGACGCCCTCGAATTGTGCCGCAACGCCTCCAGTCGAAGCAATGACCTCACCTCGGTGGTTGAGGAGCTCTGCCTGGAGAAATGGCGGGCGGTCTACAAGGTAAAAGCTGTTAACATTATATCCTGCCACTTCCACTGTTAGCAGGTTTTCGCCTTTCTTCATTTTGCCGCTGAGACTCCACTCATCCACTCGATAATAATCATGCGGGCCGCGGGCTGGACCGTGTCCCAAGAATTGGCCATTAAGGAAAATTCTGTATAGAGAGTGACCAGTTATCTTCAGCGTTGCCTGGTTTCCGGTGGGACGCTGGAACAGAGTGCGGTATGCTATTGTGATATTTTTTGTATCAACTAAGCCTTTGGGCCAGATAGGTTGGGCCGAAATAAAAGGAGATTCGGCTTCAGTTCTAGCCTGAGCATCTACAGGAGCTTCCTGTCCTGAGAGTGAAAGGGAGCCCGCAACAAGCAGTGCAATCCAAACCGTGGCTTTCCAAGAGCTTTTCAAATAATTTAACAGCCTCATGAAACCAGTGTAACAATTTTTGAAAATAAGGCGAACCAAAATAGCCTGCAAAGGTAAATAGCTGGACTGAAGAGAGTGAGTTTTAGAGGGCTGGAAGATTTTGGGAGGTTTTGCTATTTATTCCTTATTCTTTTGTCCAAGAGCTTGAAGCCAGGTAAGTTTAACTTTAGAATACCAACTGTTGAGTTTGTGGGCAGAGCAAGTCGACCCACAAAAATAGGCCTCTAAATCAATAACTTTTGATTATGCAGGTATACTGGTGCTGTTCTTGGGCCAGGGCCTTAGATTGTGCATTTGAGAGTCTGTGATAACTTTTGAAAACTGACGAGATATGATTCTAAAAAACAGTAGAAAAAACGCCTTTACGCTCATTGAACTGCTAGTGGTGATTGCAATCATTGCGATTTTAGCAGGGATGTTGCTTCCGGCACTGTCAAGAGCTAAAAGCAAAGCCCAGCAAATTCAATGTGTGGGAAACCTTAAGCAGCTGACTCTTTGCTGGCTGATGTATTCCCAGGACAATAATGAGGCGATTGTTCCTAACTTGGAAAGTTATGCTGCCAGCAGTAAGGTTGACTGCTGGGTAAATGGGATCATGGGGTTGGCATCTGAGAATATTACAGATTCCACCAATGACCTGTTTCTCAAAGAAGGAATGCTTTGGAGCTATAATAAGGCGACAAAAATCTATCGTTGTCCCGGGGATAAGTATATGGTCAACTTTGCGGGTAGAAATTATGAACGGGTGCGCAGTGTCTCTATCAACTGTTACATGAATGGAAGGGATATAGCGGACGCTTATGCCGTGGCACCCGCAGGTACTTACCGCGTGAATAAAAAGACCACAGATATTATTTTCCCCGGACCCAGTAGAGCATTTGTTTTTCTGGATGAGCATGAACTTTCCATTGATGACGGGCACTTTGGTTTTTTGCCTGAAGGTAATCAATTTTTGAACTTCCCTGCCACTCGCCACAACAATGGCGGTAGCTTTAGCTTTGCCGATGGACACGCAGAGACTTTTAAATGGAAAGATCAGCGGACCATGCAGATTACCGCAAACGGTGCTGATGGTACAGGAAGTGTAGATTTAAAGAAAATTCAAGACTGTACAGCCACCAGAGCTCGCAACTGAGTAGCTGTAATAAGCAGGCAGAGCTTTTTGAATAAAATTCTCCCTGTTCATATGAATAGGGAGAATTTTTTTAGAGATGAAGGCCAGGAGAAACGGCTACCATATCCTTAAGGCGATGCAACCATGAGGGTTGATTTTGGCTGTGAAGCTCTCTTTAAGCACACCTATATCTTTTTGCCTCCAAATATCGCGGACGCGGTGTTCTCCTTCCAACCCGAGATCACTCCAAAGAAGAGTGACGTTTTTGTGGAAGAGATCATCCATATTGAATATGCCTACAGCGCGAGAGCCATCTTCCAGGGCTTTCATCCAGATTTGAATGTCCCTATCCTTTTTAATGCAGTGGGCCTGGATGCAGAGAGGGTCCTGGTTTACCTCAATCAACTCGTCATTAGTCAAGAGACTCAAAGTAAACTCATCCATTTGAGTGATATCTCCGCTGAAGATTAGAGGTGCGGCCAATAGAGACCAAAGGGTAACATGCGTGTACTGCTCATCAGGAGTCAATGGGGTAGGAACTCTCTGGCCTTTCCAGTTGCTTAAAATGCCGAGCAGAAGGTAATCAGGATCGTTGAACTGCCCTGGTTTGTGGAAAGATTGTTTTCCATCAAGGCCGAAGCCGTCTGTATAAATTTGATTTGCTATTCGTTCAAAGCTCAGCCCCAGATCGCCGGCTGTGCGCCAGCTTTGGCCAAATTTTCCACCCCACTCCCAAACATCACTCATTCCATACTGGCAGAGATTCAGGACGATATCTCGCTGCTGGGCAGCAAGGCACTTGGATATCAGCCAATAAGGTTTTTGCATATCCTCCAGAGTTGGAGCGGGGGGCAGCTGCTGGGTATAAGAGCACCAGTCATATTTTAAAAAGTCAAATCCCCATTCAACAAAACGCTGAACATCAGCAAGCTCATGCCCGTAGGAGCCGACGAATCCAGCACAGGTGAGCTTGCCTGGCGAGCTGTATATGCCTGCCTTGAGCCCCTTGGAGTGGATGTAGTCGGTTAAGGCCTTCATATCGGGAAAACGGTTATTGGCAAGAATCCGTCCCTGTTCATCACGCTCGGTCCCCTGCAGAGTCGGGTCCGAAGAGCCGGGTTTAACGGCCCAGCAATCATCAATGTTGATATATTGGTAGCCATGCTGGATCATACCGCTGGCCACCATTGCATCTGCGGCGTCACGAATAATTCTGTCAGTGACGTTATTTTCCCAGATGTACCATGAGTTCCACCCCATGTGGGGAGTCAGCGCCAGTTGGTTGCCACATTCAATTTTAAAAGGACTTTTGACTACTCCCAGGGCGTTAGAAGCGATAAGTGAGCATTGATAAGTACCTGTGTCCGATATTTTTCCATGGATTTGCCCAGTGAGTGCATCCAGCTCTAAGCCAGGAGGAAGTTGTTCAGCAAAGAAAGACATGGGTCGGTTGCCTGTGGCTGCGATCGTAAAAAGAAAGGGACTGTCCGGGCGAACCCCAAAAACCTTAGCTCCGTTGATTCTGGGTTTTGCAGGAGGCTTGGGAGTCAAGATTTCTGGCTCTCCACGCCAGGGAAGGCCTGGGGCAGGTTTTTCTCCGGTGACGTGGAAAAAAGCATCACACCAATTGGCATGGTCGAAACTGATTCCGTCATCGGCTGAGAGAACGGAGAGAACCAGAACGTCTACCTGGGTAAGTTCTACATCTACTTTGAGAGGGGCATCGCCTTCGTGCATCACAGGAGAGATAAACAACTCCTCTCCATCGCCCACCAGGCGAAACTGTATGCTCGCCTTTCCATCGCTCTGGGCATTGTCATCAACTCCAATCCAGGAAGTAAATTTTTCCGTACCCTTATTAAGTTGAACGATATAACGAAAAACGGCATGAGTGCCGAGTCCTTCTTCAAACTCCTGGCCTCCAATGGATAGTTTCTTTTCACGAATGGAGCGATTCACCTGTGGGCTGCCCCAGTCTTGTACCGCGCTGGACATATCCATTGAAGAGAGGGGAACCAACTCCACGGCAGGAAGAGCTATGAGCATAGCATAAAAAAAGGTTAAGATCGCCGGCCAAGCGTGCATATGCCAATAGTAGAGGCAAGTGTCTTGAAAAGCAATTTCTATTTGCCTTTTTACGAGTTGTCGCTCAGGATAAATTGATCAAATCCATGGCCAGTGTGCGACCAATAAGGATAGCCAGTATGACCAGTAAAACCCCGGAAACTCTTGAGATAGTCAGTAACGTTTTGTGCGAGAACTTCTGACGTCGCTTTGCTACCTCGTATGCAAGAAACCAAAACCATCCCAGACATCCAACAGCGACTCCGGCAATGTAGAAGGATTTGCTTGTAAACTGGATGCTTACCAGTTCATGAGAAATCACAGTGGTCGCCATGGTAATCCAAAAAAGAAGCACAACAGGATTCAGGAGAATTCTGAGAAAGCCTATCATGAATGCTGCCTGAAGGTGGAGCTTTTCTTCGAGATAGTTAGCCGCCAACACTTTGACTTTGACCTGGCGTGCCAAAAGATATTTCAAACCCAAGATGCTCAGCAGAAGAAAGCTCATTAGCTCCATGAGCGTTCGGATGAGCCTGGAATCAAAAAGAGACGCAAAACCGGTAAAGGCAATCATGCAATAGAGCACCTCCATTGTGACAGCGCCGATTCCGACAAAAAATGCAGAACGAAACCCCATCCGGGCGCCTTCATTTACGATTGTCACATTAATAGGTCCTACTGGCACAGAAGTTATGAAGCCACTTAGCACGCCTATTAAAAAAGGTTGCAGGATGGGGGCAATGAGCATTTTACTTTTGAGCTGGCTTGGAATCAGAAGTAGATGCCAGGGCGCGCTTCTCCTTTCTTTCCAAAAAAACCTGCACTAACCCGTAAGCAAGATAGGAGAAAAAAAACAGAGGCAAAAGAATGGGCAGCACAAACGCCCTCAGCGTGATGCAGCCGCCGATACTCAGAGCCGCAACCACGATCCAGGCAAAGGAGTTACGCGAACGCAACCGGGTTTTTAGATTGATATTTTTGAAGGAGGGATAACGGACATTACTCACCATCATGTAGGACAAAAAAACCATAATGAAAGGCAGCGAATATCTCCAGTAACCGACAGCAAATTCTTTGTCCTGGAACCAGAGCATGAACAGAGTCAGTGAGGCGACCAGTCCAGCTGCAGCTGGAATGGGGAAGCCGATGAACTCCTTGGAGGGAGGCTGTTGGTTATGTGCTGAGGCGGCGGCGGTACAGTTGAAGCGCGCCAACCTCAAGGCTCCACAAACCAGATAGATAGAGGCTACAAACCAGCCTATTTCCGGAATATCCTTGAAAACAGGTTCCAGTACAATTCGGTGAACCAGAAAGGCCGGTGCAGCTCCAAAGGAAATAAGGTCTGCCAATGAATCAAACTCTCTGCCAAAGGGGCTTTCCTCGCCTCCCATTCGTGCAACCCGCCCATCCAAAGCATCAAAGAGACAGGCCAGGAAAATAAAAAAAAGCGCTTGCTTAATAATAGAGGCAAAGTCATGGGAAGCAATATCGGCTTCCACGATTTTTGTTAAGGCCAAAAAGCCACAAAAGAGGTTTCCCGAAGTCATCAGACTGGGGAGAAAGTAAATCTTAACCCCCTTGTTTCCGTTTATCTCGCCCTCCGGACATTGAGTATCAGGAGACTTTTCGGGGGGGGGATTGCTTTTTTTCATACCAGTATTTTTTTACCACTTTGCCAAAATCGTCTCTCCACCACGGACTTTTGATCCAAGTTGGATTGTTACAGTCGACTCTAAAGGCAAATATATTTCAACGCGGGAGCCGAATTGAATGAGTCCAATTCGCTCTCCTTTTTGAACCTGCTCACCTGTTCTCACCCAAGGCACAATCCTCCGCGCTATGAGGCCTGCGATCAACCTTATGGAAACTTTGCGCAAAGAGCTCTTTTCACGCAGTCCTATCAGCAAGTTCTCATTGGTGGTAGCGGAGCTGAGTTTGAGTGCATTTATAAATTCTCCGCTTTTATGCTCCATATATTCAATCTGGCCTGCAATGGGGGCATTTTGAACGTGGACATCAAAGACGGAGAGAAAAATTGAAATTCGCCTGCACGGACCTCCCAAGTATACGGACTCATCTCCTTCACCGATATAGTCAACAGTCCCGTGGGCCGGAGCAACTATCACCCCTTCTTCGCTGGGAACATTGGGGGAGGGGTCTCTGAAAAAGTAAAGAGTGAAGGCAAGGAGCAAAATCCACAGAGTGAGAATAACCCCTGAGGTGGGCAAAAGAAAAGAGACAAGCAGCTGAGTGAGAAATCCGCCCAGAGCGAGTACGCAAAGCAGAATAATCATTTTCCAGAGTATTCTACGGCCGGCGGCTTTAGCTTTGCCAGTATGTTTATCTGTATTCATTTAATTCTCCTAGATCATCAAGATATTGTTGGTGAATAGTTCCAGGTATCTGTATCTGCACCCAGTTCGGGTGAGGCCATTATTTTCAACTGTAACCCAAATGAGACTGAAAAATCCATGGGTCCATCGCGGTTGTCGCGTACTTTAAAGCGGAAGGCTGCCACCCAGGAGCGCATATCACGATAGAGAGTGTATTCTTGCTCCTCCAAAGTCCCATCTCGTGCTTCAAACTGAAGACGAGTTCTAAAAGCGTAGTTTTCGTTGATACGAAGAGTGAAGCGACTCATGAAAAGGTTATTGCTGTACCAGTCTGGGTAGCCGGTGATCATACGCTTTTCCATGAAGCGATAGCCAAAGGCCAGGCTCCAGATAGAAGAGGGGTGCAAGGTGAGGTAGTTGCTCGATTCGCGCATATCTCCGGTGTCGGTGGAGACCCTGTTTTCTGTAGTAAGGGTGAGCCAGTCGCGCGGAGAAAAATTAAGACCGCTGTAAAAATCTGAAAAGCGGCTTTGGTCTTCTCTGGGGTCCAATCTCCAATCGCAGTAGAGGGCCCAGTTGATCAAGTTGACCAGCCGGTGGTTCCTCTCGGTTTGGAGTCGATTCCTCAGCCCCAGTCGCATTACGTTTTCACTATCGATAGAATCAATGGCATTGAAATCAGGGTAGTTAAGAGGCAAGAGCCGATAGGAGCCGGTGAGTTCATCAAACTGAGGCAGTTCCTGGAGGTTTCTGCTGGGGTCGGGTACAAAAATATAGTTAAAGGAGGGTTCGATCACATGCCGCAGCCCATCCAGGTCCCAAAATTTATTTTCGGTATTCTTCCAGGTTCGTGAGAGTTTAAAAGAGGCCTCTGCACCGGTATTGAAAATAGCTCTGCCAACATTAGCCGTTTTTTTGCTTGTGCCTTCGGATTCGCTATAAAAAGAACCTCTGCCACCAACCCTGGGGGAAAAGTTTAGCCAGCCAAAAGAGGCAACCGGCAGTGTGATCTGGTGGTAGGTGTCTCCCCTGAAGGCACTGTAATCAGCGGGGCGGAAGTTATCCATATTGGAATAACGGTAGTCAAAGTACCCAGCCTGCGATTGACTTTCGTAATAGAAGGGAGATATGCCCAATTGTTGACGATAAGCATCAAACTTGATGTCAGGCAGCCGTTCAACGGTTTGGAAGAAATCATTGACTCGAGGCTGAGCCAGGACGTTCAGGTTAAAGTTATACCAATCGTAGTTGTATTCTGCAAAGCTGGAAGGTTGTTGGTTTCTTTCGTAGATATCTTCTCGGAAGTCTCTGAGGGCATAGGGATCGGATTGCTCCCTGATGGCTGTTCTGATTTCCATATCCGGCCGCAGCTGCAAACGGTAATCAAAGTGAACCCATTGGCGCTCCTTCGGTATCCAGCTTTCGCCTTTGTACTGATGTGGGTCCTGGTCGCGGGTGTAGTAGGTCTGCAGGTTACCGACTCCCCAGTCTTGATGTCTGAACTCAAAATCCTGACCACCGGCAAGGCCTCTATCCCAGCGGTAATCCAGATGAGTTGTTGACGAGAGATGTTGGTTAAAGTCGTAATGAAACCCATTCAGCAGGTAAGCTCCATAGACGCTTCGATAGCCCGGCTCCGGGACGTAAAAAAAGCGATGTTTTTTTAAGTTTCGGTGGTAGTAAGGAAAGTAAAAGATCGGAGTGCTTCCTGCGTAGACGGTGGCTTTACGTGCTTCAACATATTCGCCTGGAGCTATTTTTAATATCTTAGCGCGAACTTTAAAATAGGGGTCAGCCACGTCATCGGTAGACATGGAGATATCCTGCATTTCATACTTGGATTCCTCCACGTCGTAGCTCAGGCCGGCGCCAGATGCAAAATAAGGGGAGGAGCCTGCCTTGAAAAGCCCTGTCTTCATTTCACGGCTCTTGAAGTTGTACTCCACCTTTGTACCAGACCAGGTCATATCGCCTTGCTGGACAATGACGTTCCCCGTAGCGACGACTTCTCCGGTATTATTATCCAGAGTAGCTTCGTCGGCAGAAAGGATGGCATCTTCAAAAGTAACGATCACACCGCCCACGGCATGGCTGATACCTGTATTGTAGTCATAATCTATATGCCCATCCTGAGTGAGTGACTCTAAATGCCATACAGGGGATTGAGGCTCCGTTTGCCCCGATCCTTGAATACCCGTTACTAAAAGAGCCACTAAAAAGCTGATCCGCCGTCGCAACTTCATTTGCGCTCAGCAGTCTATCTCATCTAACCAGAGGTGCCAAGAATTATGATAGGTAGAGCCGTTGGAAAAAAGTCTTATATGGCTCTGATCTTCTTTATCTTCTGCGAGGGCCAATTAGATCCAGTGGCAGTGGTTTAATGCCCGTTTTAAGTGCAGGTGAATCTGCCTTCAGGGCAAAGTTCCCATTCGAAGCATCCACAAACCCCGGGTCTTTATCTACAAAGTTGTTCACCCAGTTTGCCATGCTCTCTTCCGCATGCCAGTATACTTCCTTCCAACGTCCTCCATAGGAGATATTATCCTTGATGAGAATGTTTTCCGGAGGGACGCCATTGGTTTGAGCCAGATATTTATCCACTGTGTAAATCTCTGGATAATGCTTTTCATAGAGTTCTCGGGGTACTGCGTCCAGCCGTTCCTTGAGGGTAACATAGACCTGATTGTGCCAGACGGGGCTTTTATCCAGGCCACGTCCATCAAGTGAAATAGCGGGATTGCAGTCTACAAAAACATTATTCTCTACAATAAAATCGCGACCGCCCCCCATGAAGACGGCTCGCTGGACTTTATAGAAAAGATTTCCATACATATAAGTTCCACTCAGGCTGTCATCATTGTAAATACCCATACTGCCCATGCCGACGCCGCCAGTGTGGTGAATGTAGTTGTACTGGACCTTATTGCCGCGCATTGTGTAATCGCGACCCGCATAAATAGCACCTACGTCTCCGGTTTCCTGTGCGACGTGGTGAATTTCATTGAACTCAATGGTATGGTTGTTGCCAGCAAAAAGAATCGCACAATGGGGATGATCAAAAATCAAATTGTGGCGCACTCTGATGCCCACACCATCAAAGCCGACAGCGGGAACATAACAGCGCGACCAGCGTCCCTGTTTTTGAAAGATACAGTCTTGAACAATATGGCCGCATGGCTTCAGGGTTTGGCGGTCACCGCCGGAGAGATAAACGCCCCCATCTCCAGTCTGGGTAAAGTCGCTGTTAAGCACCATGCAGCCCGAGCCACCAAAAATGCTGGCACCACGGCTGCCGATATTGATAAAGCGACAATTTGAGATAACAACGGATGTGCCGTCTCTGACAACAATTCCCTCACCACGGCAGGCCGTTAGAGTCAAGTTTTCAAGTGTGATGAACGATGCCCCGGATGAGAAAATGATAGGTGTTTCCAGTTCGGAAACGAAAGCTTCACGCTCTGGCTTGCCTTCGACTGGTGGCCAAAAGTAGAGGATTCCTTTTTCTGTATCCACGTAGTACTCACCGGGTTGATCCAGCTCTTCCAAAATATTTACGTAGGAAACTCGCTGATTTTTTCGGTAGCCGTAGTTAACTCCCTCTGTTTTGATCAACTTCTTTGCCGGGTCGATACTCAATATCTTTTCATACGAATTTGCCCAATCCCAAGCCCAGTAGCCATGAGCCCAGATGCTGCTGGAGGCTGAAGGTATTTTCCAAGTGCCGGGTCGCTCACCTTCATAGAAGTAACCACTTTCTTTAGTGCCGATTGTTCCGCCATGCTCATCATCGGCACCCAGCTCACCAAAGCCAGCAATTTTAGAGAACTCACCAGGGTTTGGCCATTGTGCCAGTGTCATCGGTTTGCCGTCGTAGAAGAGCTCGCAGTGGGCTGGATGAGTTGGTCTGGCAAAACCTCTGGAGCGAAGCTGGCCAAAATTTTTCATCCCCAATGCTTTTAAATCAGCGGTCCAGATTTTTCCATAAGTTTCTGGAGCGAGTCGTTTTTGGATAGATTCATCGGCAAGTTTGGTAAAGTTGGTCACGGAGCGTCCACCAATGAGTCTCGCCGGCTCTGTAGCAGAGTAAGAACGGTAGACAATCCGTCGGTCCATACGCCCGTTGTCCCCATAGTTTAAATCCAGCGTATTCTCGACGTAGTAATCGCCGGGGAGCAGATGGATAACTGCGCCTTCTTCCGGTGGGAGCATTGTCTTTTTTTGTATTTCACGCAAAACATCTCGGGCAGCAGAGAGTGTTGCCAGAGGCTTCTCAAGTGTTCCTGGGTTTTGGTCGCTGCCTCCTCTTTCTGTGGGAGCAACAAAAAGTTCCAGGGGCGCTCCGTAACCGATCACCGCCTGAATGAGCAGTATGGCAAATAGTATCTTCTTCATGGTATCTACAGTATCGAAAACAGCTTTGCAGAACAAGGATATTTAAGCATAAAAAACATCAGAGTTTCTTAGAAGCTAAGTGGCCAGTCTTTCAGTGTAAACGGCAAGTTAAAGTCTCAGAATAATAGCCATTCCGTAAAGCGTCTTGGAGATTAACATCTTCAAGATGTAACGTAAGGGAGTGAAATTCAACGCTAAAATCAGAATCCAAATACCCCATTGGCTAAGCCAGAAATAGGTCTGGTAACTCATACGCGTGAAGTTTTTAAGCAAGTGCGAGCCATCCAGGGGAGGAATAGGGATCATATTGAACCAGGCCAACAAGATATTGATATAGACCAAGTTCAGTAAAAACTCAGTAAACCCGTTAGCAAAATCGTGCCCCTGTCCAAAGCTGGCTATCGCAATCTTGAAAACAATCAGCGTCGCAAAAGCCAGAATCAGATTAGATATTGGCCCGGCAACAGATACCAAGTTGTCATCACGAACCCCATTGCGGTAGTTACGCGGGTCTACAGGCACGGGCTTGGCCCAGCCGATTACGAAGTTGCTGAAAGTAGCTCCGGCGGCTCCCATCGCCGGCATGAAAATCATGAGTAAAGGTAAGATCACCGTGCCCAACGGGTCAATATGCGCCAGCGGGTTTACAGTGAGGCGCCCCAATGCTTTTGCCGTGTTATCACCACAGCGAGACGCCATCCAGGCATGAGCAAACTCATGAAAGCTGAGAGCTATTATAAAACAGAGATATAAAATAAGACCGCTAGCCAGAACACCTGCACTCATCGCCCGCACACTTTACCTTGAAGCTCTGAAATACGCAAAACAATATGACGACCCCGTAAATAGTGATTGGAATGGAAAAGAATTGAGCGGCAGTTAATGACAAAAACATAATAGTATGTTGTAAGATACTCTTCCTGCTGGACAAATGTAAATAGAGTTTGAGAGAATGGGGCAGGGTTTTGAGATATGAGTACTAAACTGAGTGACTTGTTAGGTGTCTCTCCGGAAGTGTTGGAGAAGGGTGGCGTTTTTAATGCGTTGGTAAACCGAGATTCTTTGGTTTATGTGGACCCGCATGCTCTTTTAACCGCTAAAACTCCGGAACTCCAGCAAGCAAACCTTCGTTTTCGCCGTTATGTATCGGGGCTAATCCGGTTGTTGCAAGTTTCAAGTAGAAGTGATGATGTCTTTTATGCAGAAGTGTTGAATGAACTTCAGATGGGAGATATGGGCATTCATTACTCTCATGCTATCAGCAGGGGCCTGGCTGGTATGAAATCGGACATGGGTGCGATGGTAACGGCCACGGCTCGAAAATTTGTGCGTGCTGGCATCACGGACACAGAGCTCTTCCCTCTGGTAGCCGTTCTGGAAGGGGTTGAAATGAAAAGAGCTGGCGGTATGGTTGCAAAGGTAATTCTGCCTAACCTGTTTGCTTATACAGACCGTGTGGTTCAGGAGCAGGGGATCGCCAACGGTCTATATCGTTATATGGGTAAAACCTACTGTGTACCGTTCCACCCTCTCGATACAAAGCCAATAATTTTCATGCCGGCTGAATTGCTCAGCCTTAGACCGGTTGCTTATAACTGGAGCGAGAGTGATATCATTTCCAAAGATAATGATATGGTAAAAATGATGGTTACTTCTCAGCTTGGAGACAATTGGAAGACAGCGTTTGAGACCTGTTTCCCATCGCTGGTCAAGAAGGTGATGCTTTTGCATCCCTCCCTGATGGTGGATTTGATTCGCCACTACCGCTCCAAGCCCAGCAACTCTGTTTCCGCTTCACTGGTTGTCTAGCAACTCTAAAAAGCGATAAAAGGTACGCCAGCACTCAGTAAGGATACTACAGCTTAAGAGATTTTAACGATTGAAAGTTTTATATAAGATAAAATATGGACGAAACTAACTCACTGATTGAGCAAAGAAAAGCAAAGCTGAATGCACTGTTAGAAAAGGGAATAAATCCCTTTATGAATAAATTTAAACCCGACTGTGATATAAATATAGCCCGCGAACAGTTCGAAGAAGGCAAAGATATTCGCCTGGCCGGCAGAGTAACGGCACATAGGGATATGGGGAAAAGTCTTTTCTTTGATATCCGTGACCAAAGTGGGAGAATTCAAGTTTATGCTCAAAAACAGGTTTTAGGGGAAGTACAGTTTGGCCTCTTTAAGCACTTGGATATTGGTGATTTTCTTGGCGTCAGTGGTAAATACTTTAAAACGCGGACCGGAGAGATTTCCATAAAACTGGAGTCATTTACCGTTTTGGCAAAGTCTCTGCGGCCCATGCCTGAAAAATGGAAAGGAGTGGTGGATACCGAAATTCGATATCGCCAGCGCTACCTGGACCTGATGTCGCATGAGGCAGTGCGGAGTGTCTTCATAAAACGGAGCATCATTATCCATGAAATCAGGCAATTTTTGAATGCTCGCGGGTATATGGAAGTGGAAACCCCCATGATGCAGCCCATTCCGGGAGGTGCTGCCGCGACTCCTTTTGTAACCCACCACAATAGGCTGGGGTGTGATTTTTATTTGCGTATTGCTCTGGAGCTTTATCTCAAACGGCTTCTGGTAGGAGGCTTTAACCGGGTTTTTGAGATAGGACGAAACTTTAGAAATGAAGGTTTGGACCGTCGTCATAATCCCGAGTTTACCATGATGGAGCTATATGAAGCTTATGGTGACTATGAAACCATGATGGAGCTTCTTAAGGACATGGTTACTCATCTTGCTCAAAAAGTTCTGGGTTCTTTGGTGATCGAAACTCGTGATGATACAGGCAAGGTCACTAAACGAATAGATTTAACCCAGTGGAAACGGGCCAGGTACAAAGATATGGTGCGGGAGAAGGCTGGGGAAGATTGGTTTGATATTGAGCCGGCTGAGCGAAGAAAAAGGGCAATAGCAATGGAAATTGAGATAGGGGAGGAGTGTGAAGACTTTGAGGTGACCTCAGCTATTTTTGAAAAGTTGATTGAGCCAACTCTAATCCAACCCACTTTCGTTACTCACCTGCCCAAAGAGCTGGTCCCTCTGGCAAAAATTTCCCCTGAAGACCCTTCCGTGGTAGAAGTTTTCGAATGCTGTATGAATGGGCAAGAGATAGCACCTGCTTATTCAGAGCAGAATGACCCGATTGAGCAAAGAAGCCGCCTGGAAGATCAGGCAGGGGAGGAACAACAAAAACTGGATGAAGACTTCCTGTTGGCATTGGAGCACGGTATGCCGCCAGCTGGAGGTATGGGTGTGGGAATTGACCGGCTGGTAATGATGCTGCTGGGCCAGGAGAGCATTCGAGACGTACTGCTCTTCCCTCAGCTTAAACCCAAACTTCCCTCATTGGAGGCTGACGAAACCGCCGAGGGGTAAAGAGTTAATGGAGATGAGAAATAGACCCAATTGGCTAATACCAATTGAGCATGCAGCAGATATCGGCATGAACGTATCTGCTGCTACTCTGGAAGAGCTATATGAGAGGTCTGCCTGGGGGATGTTTTTCGAGTTGACCGATCTGGACAAGGTCTCTCCGAGGGAAAGTCGAAAAATTGAAATTCAGGCCCAAGGTTATGAAGCGTTGCTGGTGGAATGGCTTTCTGAGCTTAATTTTATTCACACTGTTGAACGCTATCTCTTCTCAAAGTTCGATGTAACTGAAGTCAGTGCTCAGTTTTTGAAGGCGACTGTTTTTGGAGAAAAATTTGAACCTTCTCGTCACTCGATTCAAAATGAAATTAAGGCGGTGACCTATCACCTTCTCAAGGTTGAGCATTGCTCAATGGAGGGCTGGAGGGCAGATGTCCTTTTTGATGTTTAGATTTTATAAAAAGCTAATCAGTACATAGGTCTACCCAAAGTTTTTGGTTTTTCAGAAGAGAGCTTTAGGGTGATAAATGTTAAAATAGATATTTTAAGAAAAATATATTCTTTCCACCTGGTGAAAACTGGAGTACATTACGTATAGTGAGCATCTTAAGGATGTGAGTGGGTATGTTTTTGCTGCACAAAAATAGGGAAAAACTTCAGAAGAGAGTGCATAGGCCGCTGCTGTTCGCCTTCATTGCACTATCTCTCCTTTTGATCCATATTCCCGCTTTGTTTGCTCAGCCTTACGTTTTTTTTGCGAGCGCTACTGAGTCTTCTCTCAAAGAGAACTTCTCCTTTTCTTTCAAACAGAATGTAGATACGGCCTACAGCTCTATTACAGCAGAGGGGTTGACGGAGCGGTTGAGTCACCCTTTGGATGCCCCCTTTTCTTTCGGTATTTGTAATACGCAGATAGAGGATGCGAAAACTCTCTCGATCCAAAGAATAGATATTGAGAAGGTGGTGACCTTTGAGGGGGTGGAAGACTCTTTGTTTGCCGCTAAAAAACAGATATCTATTCCGTTAAACGAAATACTTTACTCCCCAGCAGAAAGTGAGCTCAATTTTTTAGAGATGTCTGAGGACTCCCTGGGAGGGGGATTGATTGCTGTTTATGATGTCATCCCCTATAGGGGGCTTGGTAGAAGGAGTGAGACAATCAAATATACTGTTCCCACTTATGATCCTTCTCCTTATCAATATCCAACTGAAAGAGAAGGCTATAAGCAGAGGCAATCAGAACAGGCCTCCACTTATGATAGTTGGAGAACACCCCAACTTGTTTACCTCAAAAGTCCTCAACCAACGGCCGATCTGGGGCCTTCACACGATTTAAAAAGTATTCGCTCCAATCTCGGGGAGGGTGGCCTTATTGTTCGTGTTCTTAAATGGGTTTACTATGATATACCTTGGATGGTAGTCAATGTTTTCGCAGAGAAGCCGACCTATGTTTTTGGAATATTGCTCTTCTGTTCTTTAATTTTTGGGCTTTTAGGACTTTTTCTACTCTGCCAGTTGACCCGAAGGATAAAGTAAAGAATCAGACTACTTTAAGTAGTTGGCCGGTTGTTCCACTGTGTGAGACTCTCTTTGTATTCTGCTAAAGAAATCAATGGCCAATTGATGCGGTAATATTCATATCTCATGTAGTAAACCTTCGGGAATCCGGTGCCGGTATACTGGTCTCCATTCCATGTCCCATCAGCATACTGAGTATTTGTAAGGAATTTAATTCCGGACTTTATACTTGGCCTTGTAGGGTCGCCGAAAGCCAGGATACCCATGATCGCCCAGGCAGTCTGGGTGGCCGTGCTTGTCCCCAAACCTTTGAGAGAAGGGTACTCATAGGAGCCTGGAGTTTCTCCCCAGCCGCCATCTGGATTCTGGCAAGACTCAAGCCAGTCACGTGAACGAATAATCCAATCCTGGTTTAAGTCGATCTTTATTGCAGACAAACCTCTGAGCACCTGCCAGGTTCCATAAATATAGTTTACACCCCAGCGGCCGTACCAGGAGCCATCTGGCTCTTGAGTTGTTTTAATATAATCAAGTATTCTTTTCAGGACTTTTGGGTCTATCGGATAGTCAGCCTTGCCAATATATTCCAGCATTCGGCCCGTGATGTCTGAGCAGGGAGGATCAAGTATTGCATTATGGTCTGAGAAGGGAACCTTCTCAAGCCATGGTTTGGTCACATCTTTATCAAATGCGGCAAACCCGCCCTCCTTACACTGAAAACTCAGCGCCCAGCGGAATGAGCGCTCCATCACAGTTGCCTGCAGTTCTTCATCCGAAGCTTTCATTAACCTCAACGCCAGAAGGGCTTTAACGGTATCATCCACATCGGGATAAAAGATATTATTAAATTCAAAAGCCCACCCTGAGCACTCAGGATATGGATTTTTTACAAACCAGTCGCCTCTATGCCGGACCTCTTTGGATAAGAGCCAGTCGGCTGCTTTTTGGAGGCTGGGATGATCTTCTGGCAGGCCTGATTGAGCCAAAGCTACAGAGCAAATTGCAGTATCCCATACAGGTCCAAAACAGGGGCGGACACGAACTTCACCAGTGACCGGGTCGTGAACGATCAGGCTATCCAAGTCTTGCCTTGCTTTAATATAAACGGGATGGGAGCGGGAGTAGCCTAAGGATTCAATTGCCATAACGGCATTGCACATGGCCGGGAAAATAGCTCCAAGACCATCGCAACCCTCGCCAACTCGCTCAAGCATCCAGTTTTCAGCAGCCTTGAGAGCTCTCTTGCGTAACGGCTTCCAGGAAAGTCTGTCATGGAATTTGAGAAAGCGGTTAATCATGAGGAAGAGATTTCTCCATGAGAAAAGTTTTTTATCACGGGGAAGCGAGAAGTCTGCTTTTTCAGAGCCGTAAGGGTAGAGTTCGTTGACCTGGTGCTCGGGCGGTAAGTTTCGGGTTGGTTTAAAATGGTTGAGGATGGACATGGATACCACCATTGCCCGAGTCCAGGCGGAAAGCTCATAGATGTTAAAAACAAACCAGTTAGGAAGGAGCATGAGCTCTGGGGGGATAGAGGGAAGGTATTTCCAGGGGAATTGCCCCACCAGTGCCAGATAGAACTTAGTATAAGTATTTGTTTTGGGGATACCACCCATTCTGAGAATTGTAGCCCTGGCGCACACCATCCGAGGATCGCGCTCCGAAATTCCTGCTATTTTAAGAACGTGGTATGCTTTGACAGAAAGGTCTATGTTAGAGGGGGCACCAGTGTATTGCCCCCATCCACCATCTGTATGTTGTTCTTTTAAAAGATGTTTTGCGGCCTTTTCTTCAAGCTCTGGATTGCTGACACCTGACCAGCGAAGGAAAATAATATAATCACAAATGGTGAGAGGGTCTACCAATAGTTCTGAGCTCCAATATCCGTCATCAAACTGAGCATCAAGGAGATATTTCTGTGAGCGCAGGATGCATTCCTCAATTTGTTTAGTAAGTTCACTGGTGGCCTCTTTTTCCAAGACCACTGTTTTTAACTGAGGTTTTGCTTCAGATGTTTTAATTTCTTTTTTTGGTAATGGGCGTATTCCTTCTTCCATCATTTTTTCACTGGCTACATTTATTTTTTTCTTCCAATTTTTTCTCGGCAATTGCTTTGTAAAATGATTCTACAAGCCACTGTGGCGGGCGTATGGCATTGCCGTTTACATTTACAAAAGCATGAACAGTATATCCTCTTACAATCACTCGTTTAGTGACCGTATTCACCAGGAGCTCTTCCGCACGAAATTTTGCTCTTCCCTGAAAAAGAATACGAGTGGTCAGCTCAAGCAAGTCATCGTACTCAGCACGGTCTAAATATTCTATATGTGCCTCAATTACAGGGAGGAAGACGCCTTCTATTTCCATGGTTGAATAGGGAATGCCTAAGGCGCGAAGAACCTCTGTTCTTCCGCATTCGAACCACTCCAGGGCACGCGAGTTATAGAAGGTGCCCATTTGATCGGTTTCGCTGTATCGGACCCGAAGTTGTATTGTGTGATCGAAAAAAACAGACTGATTATCTTTATTCATCTTTCTTTCCATCAAAAATTGCCTGGCTTGATGGTTCACTGTTTGTTTTGTTCTTTTTAAAAAATGGTACCGGTGGTCGGACTCGAACCGACACGTCTTTTAAAGGACCCGGGATTTTAAGTCCCGTGCGTCTGCCATTTCGCCACACCGGCGTTTCTTTTAAACACCTCTGAAAATAAAAGCCCTATGTGAGAGCCGTTTCAGGCTAACAAAAGGGGGTATCCTTGGCAAGAATCGTTTTTAGCTCTTCAGCCCTCACTTAAAGCGAAGCCTGACTGATAAAATCAGGATGACAATTCTTCCCAGAGATAGACGCTGGTTGCGACGCCTTTATCAAAGCACTCCAAGCTGAATTTTTCATTGGGGGAGTGCGCGTTGTCATCAGGCAGGCTAAAACCTATCAAAAGTGCATCAGCATTCAGTTTGCGTTTAAACTCTATAGTGATGGGTATGGAACCACCTTCGCGCATAATGGTTGGTTCCGCTTTGAAAGCACGCTGTAGGGCTCGCAGAGCGGCCTGAACTTTCGAGCTTGTGGGGTCCACAATGTAAGGGTCTCCGCCATGTCCATGCATTATTTCAATTGAAGCAGAGGCAGGGCAAATATTTTTGAGATGCTTGGAAACCCTTTCCATAATCACTTCAGCTTTCTGGTTGGGGACAAGACGACAGGTGATTTTAGCACTGGCCACTGAGGGGATAATTGTTTTGCTGCCCGTGCCCTGATAACCGCTGGTTAAGCCGTTGACCTCCAAGGTCGGACGGGAGGAGCGGCGTTCAATCGTGGTGTAACCTTCTTCACCAAAAAGCTCTTTAAGGCTAAGACTCTCTTTGTAAGATTCGTCACTGAAGGGCAGCTTTTGAAACTGCTCGCGCTCGTAATTAGTGAGATTTTCTACTTCATTATAAAACCCCGGAACAGTGACTCTGCCTTGCGGATCATGCAAGCTGGCGAGCATGGAGCAAAGAACATGGGCCGGATTGTGAACAGCACCGCCATGGATGCCCGAATGCAAGTCCCTGTCTGGGCCGGTCAGGATGACTTCCAAGGCCAAAACACCACGCAGCGCATAGGTCACAGCAGGGCAGGAGATGGAGGGCATGCCTGTATCAGAAATGACGACAGCTTCACAGCGGAGCTCTTCTGCATGACTTTCCAGAAATTGACCCAGGTTTTCACTGCCGATTTCCTCCTCTCCTTCCATGAGGAAAATAAGGTTGAAGGGAAGTTCAGAGCCCGTCTTGAGTATGCACTCAACCGCTTTGAGGTGGGTAAAGAGTTGCCCCTTATCGTCTGCAGTCCCCCTGCCATAGATGTTTCCATCTGCAACAACAGGCTCAAATGGATTTTTAGTTTTCGTCCATCCTTCCAGAGGTTCAACAGGCTGCACATCATAGTGCCCATAAACCATATAAGTGAGTTTAGAGGCGTTATGAGGAGTTCGTGCTACGACAATGGGGTGACCCTTGGTCTGGTGGATTTTTGTATCTAACCCGATCTCTTTGCAATGGTTGCAGAGCCACTCGGCACAACGATGCATATCTTCCTTGTGTTCCGGCTGAGCTGAAACACTTGGAATGCGCAGGAACTCCTTGAGTTCCTCCAGCATTTGGTTGCGGTTTTTATTGAAATATTCCAGCGGTTTCACTTTTATTTCCCTCTGATTCTATTGAGCAAACCACCCAATGGGGCAGTACCTCTATTAGTTGTAGCGTTATTATCATCGGCATCAGCGTCAGTTTCCTTCTTTTTGATTCCGACCAGACTGCCTAAACCTTCGGCAATTCCCTTTACTCCATTGGTATTGCTCGGGTCGCCCACTAAAAGGCCTCCGACCTGTCCCACAATTTTGTTAGCACCTTCTCCAACATCTCCTACAACACCCACTCCAGATTTTAGAAGGAGCCCAGCAATGGCCAGCTCGTTCAGGTTGATCTTATAAGCGGCCGGAGTACCTTCGATTTTCACAAAAGCAGGCATTGCCAAAAAACCGATATCGTTTGTTCTAACTTTGATGGAGGATAAGTTGGATTTATCTGCTATTTTGGGCTCCAGGTAAACCGTCACCGGAAGCTGCAAAGGGGTATCCATCAGGACAGGTTGGAGTTCCAATGTGCCAGCCACATCGACTTCAAATGCGTCTGTAATTACTCTGGCTGAATTGATGTTGTAGACGCCATTGGCACCATCCATATCAGCATAGATGCCCAGGATGGGGGCATCGGCCAAATCTCCAATGCGCAATAATGTTAAAATAGGGGTCAAGGCCAGCTTGTAAACAGAGCTGATTGGGCGGAAGCTGACATTGGTAAGCCCGCACACATTTTGAAGGGCCAGATTTTTTTGGATGGAAGCTTCGGTAAGCCCTGAACCGTTAATAGTGCCAGATGCAAAAATATGGCCGCTTGCAAGTTCTCCAGGCAGATCGGGTGCCAGAAGGTCAAAAACGGGTGCAGCCGGTATCGCTGGAGCATCATAGCTGAGCATGTAGCGATAGCCGGGGTGATTCAGGTCAGCTTCTGCAGAAACCTGAGCATCACCTCCATTGATATTCAGACTTTTTGATGCCAGCCCTACTACGTTGGTTTTAATAAAGATGTTTACATTAAGGTTACTTGCAAACATTTGGTCCAAATAGACAAGCCCCAACTCAAGGTCGCACTCAAAGTTTTTGAGGGGTAAATCTACTGCAGCTGGTTCTTCTTTGGGGAGTGGCAAAGAATTGTCTGGAGCAGCTTTTTGCGTTTTAACCACCGTTTCAGCCTCTGCCTGCTGTGGGGCAGGTTTAAGCCAGCCGAGCTGTGGTGTAAAATCCATGGATTCCGAAAATATTTTCAAGCGAGAGGGCTCAGCCAAGTTGGCATACTCCATCTGGCCGGTAAGAGCAACTTCGTTTTTAGCACGCTCGGTCGGCTTCCATGAAATATCGAGTTTCTGTATATCCAAAATATTGGCGTCTATGGCGATTTGATAATCTCCGTTAACGAAGAAGTCCTCAATATCGAGTGAGTCACTTTGTAGAGAAAACTTGTCAGCCTTAAAAGTACCAGCCAGGGAGTTTTTGCTTTGCTCACGAATCAATTCTCCGGAAGCTCTGAGAGAGCCTGCGGAGCTGTAACCAAACAGGACAATGGAGTTGAGGAGGCATTCACTTTCCAGTGATACTTTATTGCCCGAATCAGCAACATTCAGGTTGAGCAAACCTTGTAAGGCTCCGGAGGCTTGAGGGTCTTGTAAGAGCCCTTTCCAGTCAGACATTTCCAGATCCCAGGCGACACTGAGCGCTGAGTCTGAGGCAAGAGCTTCATTATGGGAATCGCCCCAGCTTACTACAAGAGGCTCGGAGAGGTCAGCAGTAAGAAATCTTTTTTCTCCAACATTGCCTTTAGCGTCAACTTTAGTTGCTTTAAGAATGCTTTCCTGAGTATCCACACTAAGGGCCAGGTCCAGTGCCAGAGAAGTAGGGGGAACCTCTTGGGCAGCAGCCAGTTTAATCTCTTTTAAGTCTGTCTGATTTTGCAGCTCAAATAGGGTAAGAGCATTATTGGCCTTTACATTTCCCTTAGATGCCAGAAGGGCTTTTTCAAATTCAAAGCCCGAGCTGGCCAAAAGCGTATTGAGCATTTTCTGGTCTATGCCAGCAACATCGTAGCTCAGCTCCAAAGAAAGATCGTTTAAGTTTACTTTAAGCCCACTTTCAAAAGATGCATGGGAGCCCTCGCATGTTATTTGGAGAGGGGCAACTGCAAGTCTTACATCTTCATTTTGGATAGCAAGGGTTGTATCTAACGCGGAAAGGACTATATTTTCCATGTAAATAGCGTCAAACTCTACCTTGCCGATGAACTCTTTAAGCGGCAAAACAATGGGAGCCACACTCTGGCTGACGGGGACTGCCGCCGCAGCACTTGTAGTGGAAGCTGTTTGAGGCGTTTCTTGAGAAGCTTGATTGCCCTGGGTGGAAAAGGCCTGAATCCAATGCAAAAGAGGAGTTAAATCCAAGCCCTCCGAGTGGACTTTGAGAGAAGAAGGGGGTGCCTCTGCGGAGAAGTCTAAGTTTCCCTGCATGTTAATGCTATTTTTCGCAAGAGATGTAGGGGCAAAAAGGATATCCATGTTTTTAATTTGCAGGGCAGGGGCCAGAGAAAGCCCCAGATCATAATCCGTCTGAACAGTGAAGTTTGTAACCCCTATGTTATCCATGGAGGCTTGTAACTGATTGACTTTTAGTTTTCCTGCAATTTGGCCTGAATCCTGGCTTAAAAGAAGCAAGTTTTCAGTCTGGATTTCTCCAGAGGCCTGATACCCCAAAACGCTTACATCCAGCAGCGTTATGCTGTTAGCGCACTCCAGCCGAGTTCCTTTTTCTTTGACATCCATATCAAAGATACAGGTGAGCTTGCCGGAGGCTTTTTCATCTCCAATGAAGCCCTTCCACTCTGCCAGCTCCAGAGAGAGTGTGCTATGGAGAGATGAATCCACGGCACCCTCGGGCGCATTCTTGCCCCACCCCAGGAGGAGCGGCTGGGAGATATGCGTTGAGAGAAACTCACTTTCACCTTGCAAGCCTTTAGCATAGAGCTTGGAGATGTTGAGTGTTTGGAGCGTCAGGTCTGCTGCCATGTCCAAATCTGATTCAAAAGAAATAACCTTGGAGGAGGCGTCAGAGGCTAAAACAAGATCGCTAACCAGAGTTTGGTTTTTGAGCTTATACAGGTTAAAAAAATCAGCAACTTCAATAGCTCCCTTTGAATGAATTTTAGCGTTTCCAAACTGGATACCAAAGGGTTCTAGGAAATCATTGAGAAAACGATAGTCAATTTTCTCAACCTCATAATCCAGAAGTACTCCGAAATCTTCCAGGCGGAGAGTTCCCTTACTTGAAACGCTGGCCAGAGCGCTCTCTCCTTCGTTGTAACTAATTACCAACTTTTGAATCTCTTCGAGCGAAAGCGCCATATCCATTGTGATATTATGCTCTTTGGCTGGCTCGAACATACCTTGTGCAGCAGCGATATCCCAGCGCATGGGGCCGTTTATGAGCCCCGGCATAAGTTCTTTGGTGAGGGGAACTTCAAGTTTCGCTGCAAAGGGGCCTGTCATTTTTTCCTCAGGAGGGATATTGTAATTAGAGCCCATGTAGAAATCCATTTCACTGCTTAGAGTGATTTTACCTCTGAGTTCGTTGCCCAACCCACCTCCACTGAGGGTTACGTTTCTCAGTTCAGCACCCATGATCGTATCGTCATCGGCGATTTTTTTCCATTTGACCAGGTAGTCTTGCACTGAAAGTTTTTCCAAGAGCAGCTGTAAAGGTGGCTTGTCAGGGTCGGATTCAGTGCTCATTAACGCCAAGACGGCAGCCAGGTTGCCTCCTTCTGGTGTCTGAACAATGTTGAGGATTCCCTCGTTTAGCAGTAGTTCTTTAATGCTAAAGGAACCGAAGGAAAGGTCCAGTTTGTTAAGTTCAACTTTCAGCTCGTTGGCCTCCAAAATAGTTTCCTCTCCAGTAGGAGTGACTTTTAAGTTTTTAATCGTCACTTTAGATAAACCGCTGAGCTTAACAGCATCGGCCTTAATTTCCATTTTAAGGAAACTTCCTGTGATAGGGAGGATGACTTTACAAATAAAGAAAGAGCTGGTGAAGATAAAATAGCCTGCAACAATCAGCAGAGCCAGCGCACCAGCTACGATAGATGTCCACTTTTTCCAGTTCATATTGATACTTTTAAAATAATCAATAGTAAGTTATATACTACATTTCTTCCAAAGTTTCCAGTCCTAATGTTTCTAACCCCATTCGAAGCACCTTCGCTGTGAGGTGACATAATGTCAGTCTGGAGAGTTTTTCGGGTTCAGAAGCTTTTAAAACGGGGCAATTCTCGTAAAAGGAAGCGAAAAGACCAGCCAGATCATATAGGTAATTACAGAGAATGTTGGGACGAGAATCCTCGGCTACCTGCTCCAGGATGATGCCGAAAGAAAAAAGATGTTTTGCTAAAGTTAACTCTTGGGGGGCAGTGAAGAGAAGCTGGTTTTCTTCAATGGAGTCAGGCTCAAAGGAGTAAGAAAATTCCTCTTGGCTTTTGCGGAAAATGCTTCGTATTCTGGCATAGGCGTATAGAAGGTAGGGTGCCGTGTTTCCATTGAATGCCAGCATCTTATCCCAGTTGAACTGATAATCGCTTTGGCGGCTGGGCAAAAGGTCAGCATACTTGACTGCGCCAATGCCAACAACGCGGGCAATATTTTTGCGTGTATCTTCGGGAAGGTCGGGATTTTTTTCAGAGACGACTGCCAGGGCACGTTCTTCTGCTTCGTCGAGAAGGTCAGAGAGTTTAATAACTTCTCCAGAGCGGGTTTTAAAGGGTTTGCCATCACCCCCTAAAATAGTGCCAAACCAGATATGCTCCAGCTTAACTTTAGCATTGCCTTTCCAGCGGTTGAAGATGGTAAAAACTTGTTTGAAGTGGAGCTGCTGGCGCCCGTCAGTGACATAGAGAATCTGGTCAGGTTTCCAGTTTTCCACACGGTATGCCAAAGTGGCTAAATCTGTTGTTGCATAATTAAAAGCTCCATCTCGCTTTTGTATGATAGCAGGATTCGAAGCCAGCTCTGGAATGTTATCAAAAAAGACAACATAGGCACCTTCGCTTTCACGAGCTATTGCCTTAGTCTTCAAGTCTTCGACAACACCTTTAAGATTATCATTATAAAAACTCTCACCTAGAGTATAGTCGAAAGAGATGCCCAGGCGGGAGTAAAGAGTATCAAACTGTGACTGGGAGAGCTTGACCATCTGGCGCCAGATTTCGAGGTTCTCAGCGTCTCCAGCCTGAAGCTTCACCAGCTCAGCCCTGGCTGCCTCCAAAACAGCTTCATCCTCTTCAGTTGCTGCATTGACCAGCTTATACAGGCGCTCCATCTCGCCAATGGGGTCTTGCTTCAGAGAAGCTTCATCCAAATGTTTTTTCCAGCCCAGAAGAAGTTTTCCAAACTGAGTTCCCCAATCGCCGATATGATTATCGCTGATGACCTTGTTACCAATCAAGCGGTGGAGTCGTGACAGACACGAGCCGAGCAAGGTTGAGCGAATGTGCCCCACATGCATCGGTTTGGCAATGTTTGGAGAGCTGAAGTCCAAGACGATTGTCTGGGGGCTTTGCGTCTTACGCACAAAAGGAGTTTCAGCTTTGCAGGCAGTGGCGATACCCCTTCTAATGGCCTGTGGCTGGAGGTGGAAGTTAATAAACCCCGGACCAGCAAGCTCTGCTTTGACATGCAGTTGCTCCAGGGAGAGCTTTTCCAGGACGCCAGCAGCCAGCTGGCGGGGATTTGTTTTCCTTTCCTTTGCTAATGCGATGAGAGAGGAGGTTTGATAGTCTCCAAAACGTGCATCTCTGCAGGGGAGTAAGATTATTTGAGAGAGGTCGGCATCCGGTAGCAATGCCCGAACAGACTCTCTGAGGCAAGATTCAAGTTGAGAGTGGAGCACGTTCGTTAAGCGTCAAGAGGTTACTTGAGTAGGGGAAGAGAAACTCTTGATCACTTCAAAGATGTCTTCTGCAGTGCGGGCTTCTTCAATAGCCTGGCGCATATCCTTTCGATGTAACAGTCTGGCTATATTCCCCAGAGTTTGGAGATGTTTTTGAAACTGCCCTTGAGGAACCAGAAACAGGACGACAAATTTTACAGGTTGGTTATCCAGTGCGTCAAAATTAATTCCTTCCAAGGAGCGCCCAAACACACCAACAACTTCGTCAATTAGCTGAGTGGAGGCATGGGGAAGGCCTACGCCAAAACCGACGCCCGTACTCATTGAGTTCTCACGCTTCTTGACCGCCTCAATAATCAGGGGTGCTTTTTCAGCAGAAATTTTACCACATTCAACAAGCTTATGAATTAGTTCATCTATTGCTTCCCAGCGGTTGGATGAGTTCATCTGGGTAATGATCTGCTCGACAGATAAAATACTTGATAGCGTCATAACGGCTTCTTTCTTCTGTTTTTAGAAATCTTCTGGGTCAAGACCCTTGTGGGGCGAGCGCAAAGCCACTCTGGGCAGAATTATCCCAGAGCATTGACGCGCACCTAGAGCCACCACGGCTTCCTGTTATTATTGCCCTTGTAGGGAATTTGGCAAGAGGATTTACAAAAAACACCTTTTTGCCTTAATTTTAATTCAACTTTGAACAGATGCTGAGCAGACCAGGGTTCCCAAATCAGTATCTCCGGCAATGATTCGCTTCAAGTTTCCGGCAACAAACGCATTAAAGACAATAATCGGTATTTTGTTTTCCCAACAAAGCGAAAAAGCGGCCGCGTCCATTACCCCCAGACGCAAGTTGATGGCCTGCTCATAGGATATCTGGGAAAAGCGTTTTGCACTTGCGTTTTTGTGTGGGTCTGAGTCATAGATGCCGTCGACCTTGGTTGCCTTTAAGATAGCGTCCACGCCGATTTCATTCGCGCGCAAAGCTGCCGCGGTGTCGGTAGAAAAGAAAGGATTGCCTGTCCCGCCTCCGAAAATTACGACGCGCCCCTTCTCCAGGTGGCGAACCGCACGGCGGCGGATGAAAGGCTCGGCAACCTGTGCCATCGGAGTTGCAGTCTGGACTCGAGTGGGAATTCCCAGTTTTTCGAGGGCATCTTGGAGGGCCAGCGCGTTAATAACGGTTGCAAGCATCCCCATGTGGTCTCCGGTGACTCGTTCAATCCCCCTTTGGCTCCCAATATAGCCACGGAAAATATTGCCTCCTCCTACCACAACAGAAACTTCAACGCCAAGGTCACGGACCTGTTTAATTTCCGTGGCGACTTTTTGGATTGACTCGGGGCAGATGCCTGATCCAGATTCATTTCCTAAAGCTTCGCCGCTGAGTTTGATTAGAATTCGTTTATAGGTCCTCTGTGTGCTGTTCATGATTAGTGGTATGTAATGGTTTGGGATTGTTTATCACTTAGAAAGCCATTATCCGGCTTGAGTAAGTATCTTACAGGTTCGACTCTTTTTGCAAGTAGAATCAACAACAAGAAAGACTTGTAGAGAAGGGAGAGAAAGTCGAAATTATAGATATAAAACATATTGATAAACAACTTGTTATGCGTCTTTCGAGAATTTAATGTTGCATTTTTGTCACTTAGACCGCACAATAACTACGTCTAGAAATGTGGTGTTTGGAAGCACCCGTGGACTGAAAAAGTCTCCGTGAGTTGCGAAGACAGTTCAAGAAGACTATTACGAAAAAGCTACTACACAAAACTATGAAGAAATCTCGAATAACTGCACTGGGAGTATTGGCTGCACTGGCGACAGTGGGGCTGAGCTCCTCTTGGGCGGTGGATTATCCAGCAGTGGTGAAGTTCTTCGACCCCAGTTGCTATTGGCGATTGGGAGAAACTGAGGGGCCAACTGCAGCAGAGGAAATCTACGGCCTGGATGCAATCTACGCCGGAGCGCTTGTTTTTGGCGTGGATGGCGCTATCGTCGGAGATGCAGATACAGCGGTTCGTATGCCCGGCATTGCTTATGGAGCAGCTGGGTACGCCGCAATCTATATGGCCGATAGCATTGAAATTGGCTCGACCGACTCAGCTACTTTCCTTTGCTGGGTAAAGGCCGATGGAACACAGGTAGGTCACACGCAGCTTGTCATGAACCGTGCAGATGGAGCCTTTTCTGGAACCGGCTCTACCACAGGTCTTACAGTTGTGTCAGATAACTGCCTGGGATATCACTGGAACGATCAATCTTTCAGCTACGGCTTTACCAGCGGCCTTGCATTGGAAACGGGAGTTTGGAACTTTGCTGCTCTGTCGGTAACCCCTACAGCTGCAACCTTCTATTTAGGAGACAGGAATGGAAACTTACGCACGGCTACTAATGAGGCCGCGCATCCCCCAACGACCCTGACAACGACATTGGCTATTGGCTGTACACCTCAAGATGGAGGCAATGGCAATCGTGCGCTCAAGGGTGATATCGATGAACCTGCCGTTTTTGCATACGCCCTGAGCGCTGAGCAAATTAATACGATTTATCAGGCTGGTCTGAATAAATCCACACTGCCCTCAGCCACTATCACACCTTCTACAACGCCGTTTTATGCGGGAGAAGGTTCACTGACGGCTGTGAGCGGCGGCACTCCTCCTTTGACCTATGTCTGGTCTAAAGATGGCACTGTGATTGCCGACGAAACTCAAGCTGTTTTAAGCGGTTTGCTAACAGCGGGCAACTACACAGTCAAGGTATCCAACGCGGCCGGAAGTGTAACAAGCGACCCCCTGACAGTGCTGCCTGCTTCTATTCCCCTTCTAAATACCCAGCCCAAGGGCGCTGGCGATCGCTATCTGGGAGGGAGAGTAACGCTGAGTGTGGAGGTAGAGGGAACCTTACCTTTGACCTATCAGTGGAAGCTTGACGGAAAGGATATTCCTGGAGCTACAGAGAGCAGCTATTTCCATATTTTGGAAAATGGCAGCTTTGGAACCTACGCTGTGACTGTTACCAACTCGGAAGGAAGCGTGACCAGCGATGGTGTCTCTGTGAAGCAGATTAACTATACGAAGGACTCCTTTACGCAGTCCATCATGGAGCGCAATCCGATAGCTTACTATCGCTTTGATGACGAAATTGATCCTTATGCAGGATGGCTAGACGATGTAGGCGAACCCTGCCTTGGCTACGCCAGAGATTTCGCAGGCGGTAACGATGGCTATTACTATGCCATTGCCGGCTACATGGAGGTGGTTGATGGCGCTATTGCTCAAGACTCCAGTAAGGCAGTCTTCTTCTTTGACGCATACATGGGGACTCGTTTGAAGCTCAACCCGCTTATTAGCAGGGGGGCATTCACAGTCATGGGCTGGGTGATGCGTGATGCAGATATTGGTTACACCACTCGCGGTGGTTATTTTGGACAAAATGACCTCTTGGAGTTTGGTGACAGGAATAGCACCACGACTATCGAAGCATGGTCGCCTGGAACAGGGAACGTCACACCAGAGCATAACTTCAAAGACAAGGAGTGGAGTCTGGTGATGTTGACCTATGAAGAGAACGAAACAGGCTCTCTGACATCCCTCTACCTGGATGGTATCCTGGCTGCGGAAAACAAGAGCACATCTCGGATTAACGCTGGTGAAGGTACGGCTTATAATCTGAACGTGGCCGGAGGTGGTATTTTCAATGACCCTGCAACCAACATGGATTACTTCTGGGGAGCCATTGACGAGGTAGCCCTGTTTGACTCTTATATGAGTGCAGAAGATGCCTGGGAGTTTTACTCTAAGGGATTCTATGGCCCTGGAGCCGCGCCTGAGGTTACTACTCAGCCTGTCTCTGTGGAATCCTATTTGAACCCTGACGCCAGTTGGACACTCTCAATAGCCGCCGGCGGTACATCTCCTTTACACTATCAGTGGTATAAAGATGGTCAGCCAGTTGAAGAGGGGACCAGCAGAACTCTTAGCGGAGTATTTACCGAAGAGAATGTGGGTGCCTATTATGTGATGGTCGTGAATGATTATGGCACGGCTACAAGTGAGGCGGCAAATGTGACCTTGAGAACTCCAGACCCGAGGAGCTATGAAGGCGTTCTGGCCGCAATGGAACCTTTTGCCTATTGGCGCCTGGGTGAAAAAACGGGTACATCTGCCAGAGAGTTCATTCGAGGTCTCAATGGCCGTTACAACGAAAACCAAACATTGGGCAGGCCGGGAGCTTTAAGGGATGACCCTGACACAGCTGTCGGTTTTAATGGCACCAGCTATATACAGGTTCCTGGTATGAGCTACAACGGTGTAGATGTAACCATGGCTGCCTGGATTAAACCCAGCGGTTCTATTGGAAACTATACAACCATCATGTTTGACCGCGGCAGTAGTGCTGCAGGTCTGCATATTGCTGATAATCAGCTCGGATACCACTGGAATGATACCCAATACAGTTACCGTTCAGGCCTGTACGTTAATAACGAAGAGTGGAACTTCGTTGTCATGGCAGTAAGCGCAAGCAAGACGACCTTCTACTTGGGAGACAGTGCGGGCAAGCTGCTCAACGCCGTAGATTCAACGGCTCAAAGCGCAGCTACATTTACGTCCACTTTCTCCATAGGTGGAGATACGGTCAATGCTGACCGTCGTTTCAATGGCGACATTGATGAGGCGGTGGTTTTTACTCGCACACTGACAGCAGAAGAGGTTGAAACTCTTTATCTGACGGGCCTTTCGGGTTTGAACATGGCTCCCAGTATTACGGTGCAGCCGCTTGATATTCACGGCTTTGTTGGAGACAATATCACGCTCTCGGTTTCAGCCCTGGGCACGGCTCCTCTTTCCTATCAGTGGTATAAGGATGGAGAGGTTATTGAAGGTGCAGTTACCGCTGCAATCACGAAGGTCGCTGAAGCTGCAGATAGTGGCAGTTTCACTGTGGAAGTGACTAACGCTCTTGGTTCAGCCACCAGCGCGCCTGCCATCATCAATATCGTTTATACGCCGACATCGGTAGATTTAACCGGCGAAGCTTACAAGCTTTGGACGCATCTCAAGTTCGATGGAACCTATGATGACGCATCAGGCTTGGGCAACGATGCCTATGATGTTGGTACTGTGGGTGAGTTTGGAGAAGGCAAACTTGGTTCGGGTTCATTGAGAGTCCAGACTGATTTTGACGAAGGCCTCTATAGCTATGCTGGTTTCTTGAACGAGCTGATTTTAGGGGTCGAACCAATCACAGTTTCAATGTGGGTTAATATTGAATCTGGCAACCTGATGGATTTGCCCTTCCTCTGCAACAACGATACTTCGTTGGGAGGTTACGGATTAACGTTATCTCCGGGATGGCAAGAGGCTGGCAACTGGGGCTTTTCAATCAACTCCATCACAGACGGTACCAATGCACGCTATGAAAGCCCATCTGGGACTTTCCCATGGCAGACTTGGAATAATATCGTATATGTGATGATTCCTGGAGAAACCGTGAAGGTTTTCGTCAATGGCCAACCAGCCACGGTTCTTGATATCAGTGGTGTAACTATCGTAGATGAGTTTGGTAGAGGTTCGCTTGATACAACCTATCCGCTCTACATTGGCCAAGCTGGCGGAGGCTATCCTGGCTCTGGTGGAGAGGGTTACTCTATGAGTATGCTCATTGACGATCTGGGTATCTGGAGAACAGCCCTGAGCGATATTGAAGCACGTAGTATCTACCATTCAGGAGAACATGGAAACAGCTTCGATGAGAAAAAACCTGACATTCCTGCTCAGATTACAGTTGATCCCAAGAGTGCTACGATCTATCAAAATGATCAGACAGTCTTGACTCTCTCTGTTGGCCTGCTCGGCTCTCAGCCCATCACAGTCACCTGGACTAAGGATGGTACGGAGATTGCCAGTGGTTTGAGTACAACCCTCGATATTTTCTGCACAGAAGATGCCGCGGGTACCTATGTCGCGACAGCCAAGAACAGTGCTGGAGAAGATGTTTCTGCTCCGGCTGTGTTGGCTTACCGTACTCCTGAAGCTGGTTATGAGGAACTCGTTGCCGGGTTTGCTCCTGTTGCCTTCTGGCGTTTTGATGATAATGTGTCAAGTGGCGTTGTTGTTGACTATGCCGGAGCCCATGATGGAACCTACATTGGCATTGCTCCTGAACAGCAGGTAGCAGGTGCTATTGCGGAGGATCCAAGCAAGGCGATTGCATTCAATGGAGTCGACTCTTATATCAAGACTTCTCTGCAGCTCAATAGCCTTGTGGCTAACCGTGAATTCACCTTCACCGGTTGGGCGAAGATTCAAGGCACCTGGGAGGCTTCTACTGGTTTCTTTGGACAAAACGATCTCATCGAGTTTGGCCAAAACTCTGCAACCACTATTCAGGCCTGGTCTGATGGTGGTGGAAGCGTCTCTGCTGCAGTACCTCCTTCCGATGAGTGGGTGATGCTCACCATTACCTACATCTTCGACGGAACTGATATGGTGGAGTACCTTTACGTGAATAATGAAGTTGTTTCCCAGAATCTTGGCGTTAAGTCCATTAACGCATCGGCTGGCACGGCTTATACCTTCACGATCGGCGGCTGCGTTTGGAACTTCGAAGGTGGTTATTTCACTGGAGAAATCGACGATGTAGCGGTCTTCCCAACAGCGTTGAGTGGAGATGATATCTCCCTGCTCTACAATGTGGGCAAGTTTGGGCCAGGAGCTCCTCCTGAGATAGACACGCAGCCAATCGGGGCGGAGATATACGCTAATAATGGAACCTATAAGCTCTCAGTGTCTGCTGTGGGCACTCCTCCATTCCAAATAAATTGGTACAAGGACGGAGAGCTGACCTCTTATAGCGGAGAGAGCATTGAGATCGGACGCACAGCATCCAATGCTGGAAGCTGGGTGGCCAAGGTTACAAATGGCTACGGTGAGGTGGAGTCTGAGCCTGCCGTGATCTCCTTCCAAACAGCAGCTTCGAACTACGAAGCTCTGATCGCCAGTTTAGACCCGTGGGTTTACTGGAGATTGGGTGAAGCTCCCGGGGCTGAGTTCGCTGCCGAGTTTGGCCATGGCATTCCTGCTCCTTACACTGAAAACAACGTTTTGGG
>LSQX01179949.1_pt2 | contig 42903 bp, 31 predicted proteins | sample 654561 | NCBI WGS metagenome assembly LSQX01 (sample SAMN04489861, study PRJNA283612) | anaerobic digester metagenome | isolation source: 4 biogas reactors fed with cattle manure at either 37C or 55C with and... | place: Denmark: Kongens Lyngby | collected 2014 | reverse complement strand
GGGGGGGGGGGGGGGGGGGGGGTCGTGCAGACCAGCCGGCTGGGCCAAGAGAATAGCACGGCTGTAGTCCTCTCGGGCAAATTCAAGTCCTATGAAAATTGGTTGAGGTATTCACGGTTGCACCAGCATGCTGAGGGTTCAGGGCACGACGCGTTGCGGAGCAGGGTAACCTTGGTGATCGTCTCTCTCAGGGTTCTTACCTGAAAGGAGGTGAAATCATGGTGAAAAGCGCAAATTGCGTCAGAAACCTGATTGCACACAGCGGCGGTCGTGTTGATGGACCGAAAGGCCAAAAACTGCTGGAACGATCACAAGAGACATTTCCTCAGATCGCAACATGGCAAGATGGTTACCTTGCTCTTGAACACGAACACGTCGTGGACTTGCATGTCAAAATTGAAGACTATATCCGACAAACAGCCTAACAACCCTCAAACTCGAGCGGCGAATCACCCCGAGCTTTCATAAACCGTGTACTCTCGTCGCCTGGTTACCCCGCACGTTTGCCGCGCGTGGATCGTGCCCACCGACCGACCGGAGGTGCAACGGGCGGCGTGCGTCAGCCGTCTCGCCCGAGGTGAATTCGGTGTAACATGCACGCTCCTTCCCATCCCCCCATCGGCCTCTACGTCCACATCCCCTTCTGTGCGAGCAAGTGCGCGTATTGCGACTTCGCCTCATGCGCGGGGCGCGAGGCGGATATCCCGCGCTACGTGGATGCCGTGATCCGGGAGATAGCGCGCCGCGGCGCGGAAGCGGGGCATCCGCGGGCGGACACGGTTTTTCTGGGCGGGGGCACGCCCTCGCTTCTGGACGAGCGGCAGACAACGCGCATCCTGGATGCGCTGTTTGAAGCGTTTCCGATTGAAGAGGGCGCCGAGATCACCTGCGAATGCAACCCCGGAACACTCACGGCGCCCCTTGCCCACGCGCTGCGCAAAGCGGGGGTCAACCGGCTGTCCATCGGCGCGCAGGCACGGCAGGCGCGTCTTCTGCGTCTGCTCGGCAGGATCCATGATTGGCAGGGAGTGGTCGCTTCCGTGGAGACTGCGCGCCAGGCGGGATTTGACAACATCAACCTGGACCTGATGTTTGGCCTGCCTTCGCAAAACGTGCCCGATTTTCGGGAAACGCTCCAGGCCGCCATCGCGCTCTCTCCGTCGCATCTTTCCTGTTACGGCCTGATCGTCGAGGAGGGGACGCCGATCAGCCGCGATATCGCCGAGGGAAAGCTGGCTCTCCCGGATGAGGAGGCGGAGCGCGCGATGTATGAGCTTGCCCGGCAGACGCTCGCCACGGACGGCTTGGATCAATATGAAATCAGCAATTTTGCACGCCCGGGCCATGCCTGCCGGCACAATCTCGGCTGCTGGACGCGCGTACCGTACCTGGGCTTCGGCTGCGCGGCGCACAGTTTTTTCGGACAGTGCCGCACCATGAACCCGTCACGGATTGACGCGTACTTAGCGGGCGACGAACCGAAGACAGAACGGATATCCAGAGAAGAAGCGCGGTTTGAAAGCATGATGCTCGGCCTGCGCCTGACGCGCGGCGTGCAGGATGAGGATTTTGCAGACATGCACGGGATGAGTATCCGGGAGGCGTTCGGTGAAAGACTGGATGGATTGATTGACCGCGGGCTGCTACAGTGGCACGCAGGTGCTCTCAGGCTGACTCGCCTCGGCATGGATCTGCAAAACAGCGTGCTTGTCGAGCTGATGTAACGCCTACGCGAGAGTCACAAGATACCCAAGGAGCCTTCCCATGCACCGTTCAGAACAACTTGTCTCCCGCCGGAGTCTCTTGCGGACCGGAATCCTTGCGGTCAGCGGTTGGGCGCTGGCCGGCCACAGCCATGGGGCGGAGAAAGCGGCGAGCGATTCCTCGGAGGGCACGATCGACGCCCATGTGCATGTCTGGACGTCCGATACCCGGCGCTACCCGCTCGCGCCCGGCTACGCCAAGGACCGGATGGCCACGGCCAGCTTCACGCCCGAGGAGTTGTTTGCCCATGCACGGCCCTGCGGGGTGCGGCGCGTGGTACTGATCCAGATGAGCTACTACGGTTTCGACAATTCGTACATGCTCGACATGATGGAGAAATACCCGGGCGTGTTTTCCGGCGTCGGCCGGGTGGACCAGCGCGCGGACGCAAGGGAGAAGATGCGGGCCTTGGCGCGCCGGGGCGTGCGCGGGTTTCGCATCGTGTCCGGCGACGAGTCGCCGGACCAGTGGCTCGGCGGCGAGGGGATGGCGGCGATGTGGAAGTGCGGGGCCGACGAGGGGCTGGCCATCTGCCCGTTGATGAATCCGCAGTTTCTTCCCGCCCTGGACGCGATGTGCCGTCGATTCCCGCAGACGCCGGTGGTCGTGGACCATTTCGCCCGCATCGGCGCCGACGGCCAGGTCCGCGCCCGGGACCTGGACACCCTCTGCGGGCTGGCCCGGCACAAGGGCCTGCGGGTCAAGCTGTCGGCCTTCTATGCGCTGGGCAAGAAGCAGTCGCCGTACCTGGACCTGGCGCCGATGATCCGCCGCCTGCTGGATGCCTTTGGGCCGGAGCGGCTGATGTGGGCCAGCGACAGCCCGTTCCAGGTCATCGGCGGCCACCACTATGCCGACTCGGTGGACCTGATCCGGCAGCGGCTCGATTTTCTCACCGCGACCGACCACGATTGGCTGCTGCGGCGGACGGCAGAGCAGGCTTTCTTTTAAGCGCTCAGGGCCGCGCCAGATCGAAGGACTTCTGTTTCCGGGCCGATGTATCCGCCGACCGCTCCGGCTGCGCTGGGTGCAATTCACGCGGTCCGGTGGCGGAACAGCCAGGTGGCGGCGGCGAGCGTTACCGCGGCGATCGCCGCCATCGGCCAGAGTTGCGGCCAGATCGTGCCAAGCGTGCCGCCCTGGAGAAAGACGTTGCGGCAGGCCGTGACGATATATCGCAACGGGTTGATCAGGGTGCCCAACTGGAGCCAGCGCGGCATGTTTTCAATCGGCGTGGTGAACCCGGAAAGGATGACGTTGGGCATGATGAAGATGAACGAGCCGAGCAACGATTGCTGCATCGTCGATGAGAGCGACGAGATGAACAGTCCGACACCCACGACGCAAACGATGAACACGCTCAACGCCACGACGAGCGCCGGCAGGCTGCCGCGGAACGGCACGCCGAACCAGAGAACCGCCGCGGCGGCCAGCAGCAACGCGTCGAGCATCCCGCAGGCCATCGGCGGCAGCGCTTTGGCAACCAGGATCTCGCCGGAGCGGAAAGGGGCCACGAGCAATTGATCAAAGGTTCCGAACTCGCGCTCGCGCGAGACCGACAGGCCGCTCAAGAGGAGCACGACGATCATCGCGATCAGGCCGCCGAGTGCCGAGATGATGAACCAGCGGCTCTGCAAATTGGAGTTGAACCAGGCGCGATTGACCAGTTGCAGCGCGGGACCTGCCGCGCCGGCCGCGCTCCCGCTGAAGGCCCCGCCGCGCTCGGCGTTGTACCGCGCGACGATCGCGTTGGCGTACCCCAGCGCCACGCTGGCGACGTTGGAGTTCCGGCCGTCGGCGATGACTTGAATTTGCGCCGGTCGGCCGGCCTGGAGGTCCCGGCTGAACGTCTGCGGTATCCGCAGCACGAGGCGCGCGCCTTGCCGGTCAATCAGGTCGCCGATCTGGCGGCCGCTGTCCAGCTGGCCCACCAGGCGAAAGGTCGGCGAAGCCTGGAATCGGGAAAGCAGCTCGCGCGACTCGGCGCTCCGATCCTCGTCCAGCACGGCATAGCGAACGTTGTTCAGGTCGAACGTGGCGGCGTATCCGAAGACGAAGAACTGGATGATCGGTGGACCGATCACGACGATCCGGCTCTTCGGGTCCTTCATGATGGCGAGAAACTCTTTGACGACAAGCGTCGTGATGCGGATCAGGGTTGGACCCATCCGTCATCTCTCCAAGCGTTGGCCGAGGCGCGACTTGGCCAGAACGATCAGCACGAAAGCCATGACTCCCAAAAACAGCGCGTCCCACTGAAGAATCGACCACACGTCGCCGGCGAGGAAGATCGTGTGGCTGGCCGAAACGAAGTAGCGCGCCGGAATCACGTGGCTGATGGCTTGGATCGGCCAGGGCGTGCTCTCCAGATCGAAGAGCAGCCCGGACAGGAAGAAGGCGGGCAGAAAGCCCGTGATGATCGAGATCTGGGCGGCGACGAACTGCACGCGCGTGGCCGCGGAGATGAACAGCCCCAGCCCGAGCGAAGCCAGGAGGAACAGCGTCGATAGCAGCAGGTAGACACTGGGCGACCCCCGAAACGGCACGCCAAACACGACGCGTCCCAACGCCACGCTTAGCCCAAGCCCGATCATCCCCAGAACGAAGTACGGCAGAAGCTTGCCGACCATGATCTCGCCGGGCCGAAGGGGCGTGACGAGGATCGCTTCCATCGTGCCGCGCTCCCATTCCCGCGCGACGACCAGCGCCGTCAACAATACGCCAATCAGCGTCATCACCAGCGCGACGAGGCCGGGGACAAGAAAATAGGTGCTGTTGACCGCGTCGTTGAACCAGATTCGCTGCTGGATCGTGACGGCCGGGAGATGCGTGGGCAGGCCCCGCGCGGCCCGCTGCTGGGACCAGAGATTCAGCACGCCCAGGGTGTATCCTTGCACGAGTTGGGCGAGGTTCGAGTCGGTGCCGTCGACAAGGACTTGGACCGGGGCCGCCGCGCCGCGGGCCAGCCGGACCGAAAAATCCGCTTGCACGTGGACAATCCCATCCACCGCCCCCCGGTCGAGCAGTTGCCTGGCCTCGTCGAGCCTGTGAACCGAAACCGGATCGAAGTAGCTGCTGAGCGAGAACCGCGCGGCCAATTCGCGCGCATCGGGGCCGCGGTCGTCGAGCACGATCGCGATCGGCACGTTCTTGATGTCGAGCGATACTCCGAATCCAAACAGGAACAGCAGCACCACGGGCATTACCAGGGCCAGCGCGATGCTGCTCGGGTCGCGGCGGATCTGCCGGGACTCTTTGCGGAGAAACCCCGTAAGCCGCATGGCGCGGCGCTGGAACGCGTTCACGGCGAGCCCCCTGTCCCGCGCGGTTGGGCGGCGCCTTCGGCCAGGGCGATGAATGCATCCTCGATCGTCGGGTCGGGATGGCTCGCCGTGCGCGCCAGCGCGCGAATCTCGCCAGGTGTGCCGGTGGCGAGCTCGCGGCCCTGTGACATGATGAGCATCCGGTCGCAGTACTCGGCCTCTTCCATGAAGTGCGTCGTGACGACCACCGTGACCCCGCTCTCGGCGAAGCTGTTGATGCGTCTCCAGAAATCGCGGCGGGCAAGCGGGTCCACGCCGCTGGTCGGCTCATCGAGGAAGAGAATATCCGGCTCGTGCAGCATCGCCGCGGCCATCGCCAGCCGCTGCTTGTATCCACCAGGCAACTTTCCCGCAGTCGCGTCACGGTGGCTGCGGAGATCGAATTCCTCCAAGGCCCACTCGATCCGTTCCGCCAGCCGCGCCTTGGTCAGCCCGTACGCCCGGCCGAAGAAGCGCAGGTTCTCGATCACCGAAAGCTGGCCGTAGAGGGAGAACTGCTGCGCCATGTATCCGAGCCGCTGCCGCGCGAACGAACCAGCGCGGCGCAGATCGCGCCCGGCAACGCGGACCTCGCCGCCGGACACCCTCGACAACCCGCAGAGCATGCGGAAGGTTGTGCTCTTGCCGGCGCCGTTGGGACCGAGCAGCCCGAAAATCTCGCCGCGCTGGACGTCGAAGCTGATCTCCGAAACGGCGGTGAAATCGCCGAACCGCTTGGTCAGGCCGCGCGTGTGGACGGCGCCGCCAGCCGCCGCTCCGCGTTCGATCTCCGGTTCCGCCTGGCGGGGGTGCGTCTCGAAGGCCATTCTGGCCGGCGCGGCTGGCAAGTCGGCATGACTCCGGCTGGATCGCGCGTCGGCCAGCAATTTCATGAAGGCGTCTTCCAATGTCGGCTCCGCCGCTGCAATCCCGGCAGCCAGGCCGGCCGGAATCGCCCGCGCCACGGCCGCGCGATCACGCTCGTGGGTGACGACACGGACACGCCCCCCGCGGATCGTGGCATCGATGATGCCGGGCTGTCCGGCCAATCGGCCTTGAATGGCCCGCGGCCGCGCGCCCTGCCGAGGCTGCACAACAAACGTGTGCCCGCGGACGCGCTCGCGGAACTGCGTGGGGGCGCCCTCGTCGAGCTTCCGTCCCTCGTGCAGCACGACAACACGATGGCACTTCTCGGCCTCGTCGAGGTACGCCGTGGCAACCAGGACTCCGATTGCCTCCTGCTCGACCATCTGGTAGACGATCCGCCACAGCTCCCGCCTGGAGACCGGGTCGACTCCGACAGTCGGCTCGTCGAGGAGCAGGAGCTCCGGAATCTTGATCAACGCGCAGGCCAGGCCGAGCTTCTGCTTCATCCCGCCGGAGAGTCTGCCCGCAAGCCGATCGGCGCACGTCTCCAGTTGCGTCATTTCCAGAAGCCGCGCGTAGCGGCTCGCTCGCGCGGCCGGCTCCACGCCCTGGAGATCGGCATACAGGTCGAGGTTCTCCTGGACGGTCAAGTCCTCGTAGAGGCCGAACTTCTGCGGCATGTACGCGATCCGCCCCCGGATTTGCAGGGTGTCGCGCACCGAGTCGAGTTCCAGGACCGTCGCCGTCCCGCTGTCGGGCACCAACAATCCCGTCGCAATTCGCAGGAGCGTCGTCTTGCCGGCCCCGTCCGGACCGACAAGCCCCACCACCTCGCCGCATCGCACGTCCAACGAAACGTCCTGGAGCGCCTCGACCGGTGGCCCGCCCTTCGGTGCAAAGCGTTTGTGCAGCCGCCGAATGCACAGCACCGGTTCGCCGGACCGATCGGAAACAGACTCGTCGGTGGAGTGGCTCACGGCCCGGGCCCCTTCGGCGGAGCGGATTGGCCAACCCCGGACTCCGCGGCGGGCAGCGGCGCGGCGGCAGGCGGAGGCGCTTCATCGACGACAACCGTCGCCGGCATGCCGAGACGCAAACGGTCTTGAGGATCGGCGACGTAGATGCGAACTTCGTAAACGAGCTGGGTGCGCAACTCCGCCGTCTCCACGGATTTCGGCGTGAACTCCGCCATCGGCGAAATGAATCCGACCCAACCTTCGAGCCGAACTCCGGGGAACGAGTCCGTAGTGACCCAGGCACGCGATCCCTGCCGGACCCGTCCCAGGCTCGGTTCCGGCACATACGCGCGAATCCATTTCGGATCGGTCAGCGCCAGCGTGTAGGCTGCTCGGCCGCGGGTGGCGTAGTCGCCCGGTTCCAGCAGGCGGCTGCGGATCGTGCCAGGCGACGGAGCGCGCAGCTCGGTGTCCGCGAGCCAGCGTTCCAGCAATCGGACGCGGGCACGGCTGGCTTCAAGGCGGGCTCGAGCCTCGTCGATGTCTTCTTGCCGCGGCCCCTCCAAAGCCAAGGCCAGTCCCTGCATCGCCTCCTCCAGTCCGGCTCGCTCCACTTGGACCTGCATCTCGGCGTCGTCAAGCTCTTCCTGGCTCAACCCGGCGGGGGCAAGCCGCTGGTATCGCTGGAGCTTTTGTTCCGCATTGGTCCGCTTGGCCTTTAGGGAAGCGACGTGCGCCCGGGCCTGTTCGATTTCCTGCTCGCGCGTGCCGGATTCCAGTCTTCGGACCACCGCCTCCTGGGCGTCAACCAGGGCCTTGGCTTCGTCCAGTTCGGCCCGCTTACGCGATGCATCGAGCGTAGCCAGGATCTGGCCGGGCTCGACTTGTGCGCCCTCCTCGACGCGCATCGAGGTCACGATTGCCTCGCCGTCGAAGGCGAGCTGCGCGGTGCGAAGATCCACATTGCCGTAGAGCGTCAGAGGTTCTGGTTTTGCCTGCGGCCAACCGTAACGCCACCATCCGATGAATGCAGCCAGCGCGAGGAGAAGGATGAGAAGAAAGACGGCGCGCTTCTTCATCTGCGTCTCTTGATTTGCCGTTCCTTATATCATACAATTGTATGACTTACTGAAGTATACGGCAGCCTGGAGATGATGTCAAACTCCTGTATGCCATCCGAGGTCACCCGGATGCCCAGCCGGCAACCGAAGCGAAGAGATGCCGTTCAGACCCGCGCCGCCTTGCTCGCGGCGGCCGCGGAGGCGTTCGCGCGCCACGGGTTCAAGGAGACCCGTGTGCGGGAGATTTGTGCAAAAGCGAAGGCAAACCTGGGAGCGGTCAGCCATTACTTCGGGACCAAGGAGGCCCTGTACCGCGAGGTGCTGGTCATGGCGCACCGCCAGTTGGTCGATGGCGAGCGGGTTCCCGAGATTTCGCCGGGCGATGATCCGCGTACCGCGTTGAGGAACTGGGTGCATTTCGCGCTGCGGCTGTTCTTGCTGCGCGGCGCCGCACACCCGTATGCGGGACGGCTTTTCGCCCGGGAACTTCGCGACCCCACTGCCGCGCTTGACGAGCTGGTTGCCGAGGTGATGTTGCCGGTGCGGCGTTCGTTGGAGCGCGTGATCGCCGCGTTGCTGGGGGACTTCGACGAGCCGGGACTGCGGGGCCAATGTGCCAATTTCGTGCTCGCCCTCTGCGTCATGCACGAGCAGGGGCAGGAAGTGCTTCGGCGCATCGGCTACCCGGCGCCTCGCACCGAGACCGGGTTGATTCCCTTGGCGGACGCAATCACTGAATTCGCCTTGGGCGGCATGGGACGAATCCGTGATCTGGGAGACCGACCGCTTCGATCTTGACTGATGCGAACATCGCGAGGACGGCCAAGACAGGCGGCGGGTGACCAACGCGGATTATGGGCGGAAAACGGCTGGTCAGTAGAACGCTCCGATCCGGATCATGAACGTATCGCCGGGCTCGAACTCCTGGTTGCCGGAGGCGTACTGGAACTTGCGGTTGAAGACGTAGCCCAACTCGCCGTAGTAATCCAGCCCGCCGATTGCCTTCCGCTCGACGCCGAGGAGGAGCCGCCAATCGCGGTAGTCGACGATGTCCTCCGCGCCGCTCGCCCGGCGGATCGCCCAAGCGCTTCCGCCGAACTCTCCGGACAGATAGATCCAGTCCTGCACTTGTTCCATGGAGGCTCCGCCCCAGCGAATCCGCTGCGCGAGCTTCGGCTTGGGGAACACGATCTCGTATTTCGCGTCCTCGTCCGGAGTCCAGATCAGGCCGCCGATCGGCAGAATGTTCGTCTCCAACCGGTCGAGATAGGCGCAGCCGAGGAGCGCCTGCCACTCGGGCGACCAGGTCCAGAGGGCCGCGGCGTGGCCCGGCAGGCGGATCGCCTCGTCGCTGCCCTGCTCGAAGTCGCTGTACACGCCCGGGGTGACTGCCAGGTCGGTCGCCAGGGCCGGATTGATCCGGCACATCCAGCGAAACTGCACGTAGGCATCGTGGAGTTGGGACGGCAGGTCGGGCGATCGCCGCCACTGGAGAAGATATGTGCCGAAGCCGGGCGTGATCAGCAGGGGGGCCTTGCGCGAAGGGATCGGCAGGGCGAGGACCGTGCGGAGGTCGAGTTCGGTCACTCCCAGACCGTCCGAACCGCCCGAGTCGAGGTAGGCGGAGGTGAAAATGAGTTTCTGGAACATGCCATCCCGAGCGTCCGGCGGCCGATCCGGGTCCACCGGCTGCTCCGGGGCGAGCGATGCCGCGCCGCGGATTGGAGCGAGGCTTTCCTCGCCGCCAGGAGCGATCCCGCGTGGGAGAGCGCGATCCGCCGCGCTTTGGTCGATGTCCAGTTGCGGGCGATCGAAGAACTGCGGCAATTCCGCGGCGCTGTCCGGATGCGACGAGAGCCGCCCGGGAAACGGAGTCTCCGCCACCGGCGGCAGCGAGACAATCTGCCCCGCCGCGGACGCCGCGCAAACGCCGACAACCACCAGCAGAGCCGATCGCCACCACGCCGGAGAAATCATCGCAGTCTGCCCGCTCAATAGAATAGGCCGGCGCCGACAAAGACGGTGGAGTTCGGCCTCATCGTGGCCGCTCCGTTCTGGAAGATCTCGCGTTCGAACGAGTAGCCGACTTCGGCATACCCCGCCAGACGGCCCGGGTTGTCCGATTCCAGACCGATGGCGACCCGGAAGTCGTTATAGTCCGTCTCGATCGCGCCGCCGGGGCCCTCGATCGTCCATGAATCGCCGCCATACTCGCCGCGCCCGTAGAACCACCAGTCGGCATTGCCGATGCGGTGAAGCCGCCAGGCCAACTTCGGGTCGGGGAAGACGATGGCGAATCGCGTGTCGGCGTTCGGAGTCCAGATCAGGCCGCCTGCCGGCAAAAGCTTGATGTGTTGCCGATCGAGATACTGGACGCCCGCCTTGACCGTCATGTTGGGCGAAATCGACAGCGAGACGTAGCCCTTGCCCTGGTAGCGGATGCTGTCGACCGTCACGTGGCGGAAATCCGAATACACGCCGATCCGAGCGGCGAGTTCTCCACCCAGCACGGGCGTGATCTGGGGATTCCAGGCCGAGTCGAGATAGGCCGCGTAGAACCGCGATGGAAACTCCGGATTGGGCGGATGCGGCGGAGAGGGGCCATTCCACCAGGTGGTGGCGAAGCCGGGCGTGATCAGGAGCGGGGTGTGCGGGTTGTGGAGAAACGGGATCGCAAAAGTAGCGCTCAAATCCGCCTCGTGCAGGCCGAGTTCCTCCGGACCATTGCCGGGCATCCACGTGTAATCGACGCCAAACTGATCCATGAAACGCTGCATCGTTTGCATGTAGCCGCCCCCTGGCGGGCACGGCCAGTGCGGCGCGCCCGGCAGATAGGGATCGGCGGGCAACAGGGCCGGCGCCTGGACGCCCGGCGTCGCATACGGGTCCCAGCCGACCGCCGGCGGCGCCGTGATCGTGCCTTGGAAGGTCGCCGTCGGGCCGGAGGGTGCATAGCCGGGTGCGACTCCGGGCGGGTAGCTGTAGCCGGGCGCTGCGTAATTGGGGGCCTGGTATGCCGGGTTGACGCCATAGGTTGCGCCAGGCGGCGGCGCGGCCGGAGACGCGACGGGCGGCGCAGCATACGTCGAACCGGGATACGGAGAGGCGGATGCCGGGGGCGCCGCGTAACCGCCCGTCGCCGGATACTGGGCCACCGGATAGCTCGAGCCCCATCCGCTCGGCGCCGTCGCTGAGTTGAGCGGGAGTTTTGTCGGGAACTGGACCCGTTGCGCGTGAGCCTGCGATACCCACAGAACGCAGGCCGTGGCCGCCAGACCCAGAAAAGAGGCGATTCTCACGACAAAATCCTCAAAGATTTGCGTGGCCAGACGCCGATTGCAGTTGGAATTTCCACGCGGGGAGGTTTCAATAACAGGCAGAGCCGATCGGGTCAAGATCGGTTGCTTCAACCCGCGAAAGGTGCTGCGCTGAGGGCGTCTGCGGATACGGCGCAGACTGGGAAACCGGCGGGCCACGGGATATCCAACAGTCCCCAAGGGAGATCGCTGCGTTGCCCAGACCTCCGAGGCCTCCAGCACTGACCGTCGACGTTCAGCGGATCGTCTCCGAGAAGCTCGTGGCAACCGCGGAACACCACGAGCGGTTGGAGTCGACCAATGATCGGGCCAAGCAGATCGCCCGGCAGGAGGAGGAGCCACCGCTGCCGCTGCTCGTCGTGGCCAATCAGCAGTCGTCCGGACGGGGGCGCGGCGCCCGTTCGTGGTGGACGGGCCCGCAGAGCCTCGCATTCAGCCTGCTTGTCAGCCTCGAGCATTGGACGGGCGGGAGGGCGCGGGTGCCCGTCACCGCGCTGGCCGCCGGGGTGGCGCTTGTCGAGGTGCTCGCGCCGCGGCTCGCGCCGCGAACCGTCGGGCTAGAGTGGCCCAACGACGTTTGCGTGGAGGGGCGGAAACTCGCCGGAATTCTCGTCGAGGCGCCGACGGCCAACCGGCTGGTTATCGGAGTTGGCGTCAACACCAACAGCCGGCTCAGCGACGTCCCCGCGGAATTGCAGGACAGAATCGCCACGCTATGCGACCGGACCGCCACCTGCCACGACCACACCGAGCTGTTGGTCGGCTGGCTGCAACGCTGGGATCACTGGTTCGGCTGCCTGCCTGGGCAGGCAAACCTGGTCGCGGAAGCGGCCGATCGGCTCTGTCTCCAGCGAGGGCTGCATCTTCGGCTCCGCCGGGGCGCCGAGGTGCACGAGGGGATCTGCCGGGGAATCGCCGCGGACGGGGCGTTGATCCTCGAAACGGCGGAGGGGTTGGGCAAGCACTATTCCGGGACGCTGCACTGAGGCCGCGAGGGAACCGTCCCCCCCTCACCGCGCCGCCGTGCTTGGAGCGGGATCGGCCTGCTCGGAGCGCGGTTCGGGCGGGATCCGCGGCGCGAAATACCGCCCATCGTACAGCGAGATCGCGCGGGCGCCGCTCATCAACGCCAGAACATCCAGCGCCGATGCCGGAGCCGCCGTCCGCGACGACGCACGCGAGGCGATCTGCTGGTTGACGTACTGAAGGCTGCGAATCAGGCGCGGATCGCCGAGCCTCTCCTCCGGCAGGGAAGACGCCAGCCAGGCGAGGATCGCGCCGCTGGCGCGCAGCGATCCGGCCAAGTTATTGCTCGTGCCTTGGCGGGCGAAGAAATCCGGGTGCCAGCTTCCATTGTTGTTTTGAAGGCGGAGTGCGAAGTCCTGGCACTCGGCGATGTGCGCCTTGACCCGGGCAGGCAAGCCCGCATCCGTCCACGCTTCGTCGCCGAGACGCTCGATGGCAAAGCTCAGTCCAGCGAGCCGGTCGATCACGGCGACGCTGGACGGATCGGCGCTGCGGCCAAGCTCCTCGTCAACGAGCCGCTCGACGGACCAGGCATCTCCCTGGGCATTCCGCCAGGTTTCGCCCGGCTCGGCATAGAAGGCGAGCCCGAACAGCGTCCCGGACAGATCCGCACCTTCGAGGCAGGCGGCCTTTTCCGCGGCAATCAGATCGGCAACGGAGGCCTTCCGCTCGCCAATTCGGATCTCGTAGGCCGGCGGCACCCCGTTGCCGGCCAGCATCGCCAGGAACTGCCCCGGCCGCCGCTGATAACCGTAGCCGACCCGGGCGATGATCTCGCTCCCATCGGTGCGGAGCAGGCGATAGCCGCCGCACGGATAATTCCAGCAGAGCGCGCCGACGGCGTTGACCGGCCGGCTCGCCCCGGCACCGAGGAGGATTTCGGCGCTGTGCCCAAAGGCTTGGCAGAACGCGATGATTTCCCCGGGCAAGTGGTCGCGGGTGTTCAGCGGCCGGGCGTAGAGCCGTGCCAGGTTGCCGCGCAACTGGTTGCGGAGCGCCAGCATTTCGCCGCGGAGCGGCGCTGGCGTCTTGGGCGCCGCCTGGTTCGGTTCCTGCGCGTCCGCGCCGGGCCGCGCCTCGGCGTCTTGCCCCTGGGAAGACGACTTCTCCGCGCCGATTTCGGCCGCCGGCGAAATGGCTGGATCGGCCGGTCGGTTCTCGGCCGCCGGCGCCGGTTCCGTTCCGGTTCCTGGCTGCTGGCCGGGCGCGGGTCGAGCGGCAGCCAGGATCAGCAGGACCGTGCCGGAAAGGACGCAAAAAGCGCATCGCGACATGCGATTTCTCCTGGTGGATGAGGGGACGCCAGCGCGGCCGGACTCAATCGCCGGGCGTCGCCTGCTTGTTCGTCGCGCCGACCGTCTCCGTGGAACTTCCGTTCCGTGGCCGGTCGATCACGAAGCCGTTGTTGCCGCGCTTGTTGTAGCTGTTATTCCTGGCCCGGCAGCCATATTGATCGGTTCCGCCGTAGTCGATCACGAAGCTGAAGTTGCCGCCGCAGCTGGGCATCGAATGGTAGCTGATTTGGGCCGTCGCCAGGCCTTGCCCCGATCCGAGATAGACGTCGTCGCCGTCGTAGTCGAACAGGACGCCCAAGCCCGCCTGCCGGCCCTGGCCCTGGGTGCCGCCGCCGGTCGCTTCGTAGCGGTCGTTGCCGCCAAAGTCCATCAGGTAGGCCGCCGCGCAGTCCCAGGCAAATCCCAGGCCCATGATCGTCCCGCCGTACGTATCGTCCCCCGCGTCGTCAATCAGGAACCCGAGGGCGTAGTGGCAGCCGAACCCGTTGCTGAACCGCTGGAAGCTGCGCTCCCGGCGAGCGCCGCCGTTGTACATCTTTCGCGTGGCCCCGAGCCGCTTGTCATCTCCACCGAAATCGCGGGCGAAACCCAGGCCGAGCCAGTATCCGCCGCCGTGGGCGATGTAGTCGAACTCGTACGTGTCGTCGCCTCCGCCGTCGAGGATCACGCCGATCCCGCCATCGGCCACGTCGCGCAGACCGGCGCCAATCCCTTGGCCCCATCCCTCGTAGCCGGGCGTTTCGGGATAGGAGTCGTAGTACAGTCCGCCGCAGTAGTACGTATCGTCGCCCGCGGTGTCCTCCAGGACTCCGAACCCCAGCGGGTTGCCGAACCCCTGCGCCCACATGGCGGCGTGATAGCGGTCGTTGCCCTCCTGGTCCCAGATCACGCCGATCCCGCCCAGGGCATGCCCTTGGACTCGCCGCAGCCCGACGTACGTATCGTCGCCCGCGTAGTCGATCAAGATTCCCGCGCCCGCGAGGGCCGATCCTTGCGCGATGTCCTTGGCCTGGTAGACGTCGTCGCCTTCGACGTCGACGAGCATCGACACGCCCAACAGAGCGCCGCCCTGGATGCCCGGCTTCGACCCTTGATACGTGTCGTTCCCGCCAAGATCGAGGATCACCAGCAGGGGCCGCGCCAGCGAGACGCTCCCTTCCTGGTAGACATCGTCGCCGCCGAGGTCGATCACGGCGCTGACGCCCTCCATGGCGTCGAGCTGATACGTGTTGGCCCCGCGGCCGCCGATCACGATATCGCCGGCGGCGGTCGCAATCCGGGCAAGGATCGTCCCTGAGGCTCCCTCCACCATGGTCGTCTGTTCCGTGGAGAACTCGCCAAGCTGATCGAGCAGCCCGCGGTCGCAGAGAGGAACCAGGGCCGCGGCGGCATCGTGCAGCTTCTCGCGGTTCATTTTCTTGATCAGTTCACAGATCGTCCGCGCCGTGGACCGGTTGGGCAGCGTATGGCCGTTGTTGGCGCTGGTCGTGAAGATCGAATACGAACTGTCGGCGACGAGCCGGATTTCGCTCCGGCTGAGCGGCTCCAGCGCGGCGGCGAACGCCGCCTGCGATTCGATCAACGAGCGCCGCACCTGGTCGAGCGCCGCCCGCGGCGAATCGATTGGATTGAACCGCCGCGGCTCGCGCTGGCGAAGGTCCAATTTGACGGCTGCCTGGCACAGCACCTCGTCGAATCCCTCGTGCCCCTTCAAGAAGGACTCGTGCAAGCTCCGCGTGAACCGCTCGGCCTCGGCGGGCGCCTCGATCACGTTGCGGAGCATGTGGTCGAACCAGCCGAGGCGGCAGATGCCGGTCACCTCGCCGCCGCGGTAACCGCCCGCGGTCGTATCCAGCTTGTGGCGCGCAAATGCCTGAAAGCGGGCGAAGTCCGACTCGATCCGCCGCTGGCGGAATCCTTCGAGTATTTCCTGCTGCATCAGGGCGACCATGCCCGGCGCGTTGGGCGCTCCGACCTGCGGAGCGCCGCAATCGGCCTCGGTGGGTTGGCACATCTCGGCGGAAGACCCAAGAATCCAACGTGCCGGCAAACCGGCAAGCATTAGCAGCAGGCTGAAGATGAATGGCCGTGCCAGGCAGGTCATAGGGCAACTCCTGAACCGCGCGCCATGCGGGGGCAGCGGACGTCAAAACACATCGTGCATGGCTTATGATTTCGGCATCCAGACGGGTCCGCGTATTCTATTCGCCAATCGGGCGTTCTCAAACCGTAATATCGATCTAATCGGCGTTGGATGGAGAATTTGCCCGGCCTTTCAAGGCTGCCAGGCAGATTTCCCGCCGGTTGTGCGCGAGTTGGCGAGTCCAGACGCGATCGAATCCCCAACTCCGCACGCGCCGCACGTAGTCGCCAAGCTGTTCGCAAAGCCGCCACTCCATCAGCTTCAGAGTCAGCAGCATCCCGTGAATCCGCACGTCCCTGCGGAGGACGATCGATTCGGCCGCGTCGAGCGTGTAGTCCGGCGCGACGCTCATGTCGGAGAGCAGCCAGTGGACGTTGCGAAACGCGCGGCGGCGGACCTGTGTTGTGCGGAGCCGCAAGTGGGTGAACCGCGGGTGCTGCAAGATTCGGCCGGACATCTCGGCCGGATCGATCCCCAGCACCCAGTGCCCCAGCTCGAGCAATGCCTGGCTCGTGCCCCCCGGCGCGCTGCCCAGATCGGCAATCCGCGAACCCGGTGGAATGGGAAGCCGCGACCAGGCAAGCGCTTCGTGCACTTTGTACCACGCCCGAGAGATCGGCGGCTGCCGCGGCTCGATCAGGAACATGCCGCCCGCGAAGCGCGAACAGGGGCCTGTTGCGCGATGGTGGCCAAGCCACCACTTGTTGGGCTCGACGAGGATGCAGTCGAGGACGAACGCGCCCTGCTTCGCCTCGTCGAACGGCCCCCTGAGGCCGGCCGCCAACTTCTCATCCGGGCACGCCTTGAGGATCGCTGCGCGGGCCTCGATCGCGCCGCAGGTCAGGGCCGGTACATAGCCATGACGGCCGGCGATGTCGAGGTCTCGCTGCCAGACATGGACCGCGCCGGCCGGCCGGGAGCCGTAGAGCCGCCAGACCTCGGCGGCCATCGCGTCGAACGCGGGGCCGGCGATCGGCCCGAGCGAAAACCCGTAGGCGCGGGCAAACGTGCTCCTCAGATCGAAATCCGCGGCCAGCCCATGCCCCTCGGGCAGCTTGAATGTCAGAAAACCGGGACGCGAGAAGGCGAACCGGAAATCCGGCCGGGATCGTTGAATCTCGGCTTTCAGGGCCGGTTCCGCGCCAATCTGGCAGGTGGCAAAAATGAACTCGGGCGTGGGTTGCATCGGAGTCTCGTCTTCCAGGGCGCAACCGGCACGCGCGCGGCGGCGTGCTGGCAGCGCAAAACGTACAAGATACCGCCGCGTCGCCGCGCTTCCCACGGTGAGCAAAAAGTTCTATACTAAAGCACACGCAGTGTTGACCAGTGACTTCGACGTAAACGGCGTTTCTACATGGGCTTCTGGCGCAAGGGGCCGGCGTGGAAACCGAGGAAGCGAAACAAAAAGGACAGAGAGCAATATGCCTCAAGGCAAACAGGACGATCATTGGGATTTTCTCGCCGCAGACCTGGGAGCCAAGCCACAAGAGGCGGACGTTCGGCCGAGCGGGGCGGACGAGAACGTCGAAGTGCCCGAACCAGATGGTCTGAACGAGCAAGCCGCCGAAGCCGCCCCCGAGCCGTCCGAGGCGGACCGGCAGGCGGAGACAAAGAGCGGGGGCGGCGGCGGTCGCGTGGTCTCGGGTTTTGGGTACCGGCGCGGCCCGGTCGACTGGGCCAACCTCGCCCGTGAGCTGGGGGTGGAGGTCATCGAAGAGGTGTCTGAGCCGATCCCCACTGTCGAGGCAAGCGAGGATCGCCAATCCGAGGCTGTCGAGACCGTCGACTGGGAACCCGCAAAGCCGCCTGCCCCCTCCGAGCCTGGCGCATCGCCGCCGGCGAAGCCGGGCCTTTCGGGATTCGGCGCGGGAATTCTCGACGATGACGAGCTGATTCTGCCGACCGATGCCCGTGCCGAGCTGGAGCATCCGCAGACCTCGTCCGAGACCGCGGATCCCGAAGAAGAGCGCAAGGGACGACGGCGGCGACGGCGGCGCAAGCCGAAAAGCCATCCGGAAGAGGCCGGCGACGTCGAAGTCGGGGATGCGGACGCCGAGGCCGGTCCCGAGCCTGTCATCGAGGAAGCGGAACAGGGGGGGGAAGCAGAGGAGCGTTCGCGCCGCCACGGGCGCCGGCGAAGCTCGCGGAACCGGCCCGATCGCCAAGAGGACCAAGCGGAGATCGCCGTTCCGGCAGACGCAGCGAACGATGTCGAGTTGGCGGGCGGCCTCGATGATGAATTGATGGACCACGACGGCGGCTTGGTGGATGTGAATGATCTTGACCTGGATGGGGATGAGCCCGACTCGCGACGTGGCGGCAAGAGGATCACGCATCGCGGAATTCCGAGCTGGCAGGAAGCGGTCGGCTACATGATCGATCTGAACATGGAGGCACGTTCGAAGCGAGACGAGCCCGGCGGCGCGCGCCATCGCCCCCCCCGACGGCGCGGTGGTGACAAGGCGGGCAGCCGCGACCGGCACTGAGCTGTCCGCCTGATTGACGCCCGTTCCCACTGTCGATCCCCGGGCCGGCGTGTTGGGCTGCCGTTCGAGCCGCCGGGACATTTCGGCTTTTTTCAGCCTCCATCCGCATCGCCGTGCAATGGGGCTGCGGAGGAGCACCATGCAACACAAGCCATTCCACTTGCGGGACTTGGACCTGCTCCGCAACGAACTGGACGAATTGGGCGTGAGCCTGCCGATCGAGAGCGACCTGGCGCCGCTTGCCGAGCAAGTGCGAGTTGGAGATCGCCAGACGGCCAACCGGTTCATTGTGCAGCCGATGGAGGGATTTGACGCGGTCGACAACGGCGGGCCGAGCGACCTGAGCTTTCGCCGCTATGCCCGGTTCGCTGCGGGCGGCTCGAGCCTGCTCTGGTTCGAGGCAACCGCCATCCTGCACGAGGCTCGCTCAAATCCCCGGCAGCTCTGGCTGCATGCGGGCAGCGCCGACCTGTTCGCCCGACTGGTGGAAGCCACCCGCAAGACCGCCCGGGAAGCACTCGGCCGCGAGCTGATCCTCGTCGTGCAGTTGACCCACTCGGGGCGGTACAGCAGGCCGGGGGGCGTTGCCCGGCCGATCATCGCGCACCACAGCGAGATTCTCGATCCGCGGCACGGCCTCTCGGCCGATTATCCGCTGGTCACCGACGATTACCTCGACCGTCTGCAAGACACGTACGTCGAGGCGGCCAGGCTGGCCGCCCGAGCGGGATTCGACGGCGTGGATGTCAAGAGCTGCCACCGCTACCTCGTCTCGGAGCTGCTGGCCTCCCACACGCGCGAAGGCAGATATGGCGGCCCATTCGAGAACCGCACCCGTTTCCTCCGCGAGGTGATGGAGCGGATCCGCGGCGAAGTGCCCGGCCTGTTCGTGACCACGCGGATGAACGTCTACGACGCGATTTCGTATCCCTACGGGTTCGGCGTGTCCACGGAAGACTACCGCGAGCCGGACCTCCGCGAGCCGATCGAATTGATCCGCAGCCTCCGCCGCTTCGACATGCCGCTCGTCAACGTGACGATCGGCAACCCGTACTACAACCCCCACTACGGGCGCCCATTCGATCGCCCCATCGCCGGCGGCGCCGCTCCGCCCGAACACCCGCTCGAGGGCGTTGCACGGTTCATCAACATCACGCGCCGGATTCAGGAGTCGGTCAGCGACCTGCCGGTCGTTGGCGGGGGCTACGGCTGGCTGCGTCACCTGATGCCCTACGTTGCCGCGGGCGTCGTGCGCCGCGGCTGGGCGACGCTGATCGGCCAAGGGCGCGGCGCGTTTGCCTACCCCGATTCGGTCAACGACATCCTCGACAAGGGGGCGATGGACCCGAACAAGACCTGCATCACCTGTTCCGGATGCACGCAGATCATGCGCGACGGCGTCGAGACGGGGTGCGTGATCCGCGACTCGGCCGTCTATGCCGTGAGCTACAAGCTGGCGCGCCGATTCGCCCTGGATCACCTCCGCCGCGAGGCCCAGCGATGCCGCGACTGCGAATTTGCCACGTGCACCCAGAACTGCCCCGCGCGGGTCGACGTGCCGGCGTTCGTTCGGGCTTTCGCCGATGGCGAGATTGGCCGGGCCTATGAAATTCTCCGCCAGCGAAACGCCCTGCCCGAGATGTGCGCTTACATTTGCCCTGCGGAGGTCCAGTGCGAAGGGGGATGCCTGGAGCGAATCTTCGACCAGTGCGGATTGCCGATTCGCGACATCCAGTTGGTCACCAGCCGCGTGGCGCGGGCCGAGGGGCTGGCCGGCGTCCGCTTGCCCGAAAAGCCCTCGGGCAAGGGGGTGGCCGTTGTCGGCGGCGGGCCCGCCGGGTTGGCGTGCGCGATCCGGCTGCTGGAAAAGGGGCACCGCGTTGAGCTCTTCGAGAAGAGCGAGAAGCTCGGCGGCACGCCGCAATGGATCATTCCCGGCGGCCGCTACGAGGACGCCACGGCCGAAGTCGAGGCGATTTTGCAGCCTGCCCGGCAAGCGGGGCGGATCGCCATCCATCTGAATTGCAGCTTCGGCCAGGACGTGGGGCTCGAAGAGCTGCTCGCGAAGCACGCTGCTGTTTTTCTTGCCCTCGGGCTGGGAAGATCCACCTCGCTCGGCCAGGCCGCCGGCGTCGTCGACGCCCTCGCCTTCCTGCAAGACGCCAAGACAGGCAAGCTCTCCGCCCTGCACGGAAAGGTGGCCGTCCTGGGCGCGGGGAACACGGCGGTCGACGCGGCGGTGACCGCCAAGCAGCTTGGCGCCGACGATGTCTTCGTAATCTATCGCCGCTCCTTCAAGGAGATGCCGGCCTGGCCAAGCGAACAGGCGCGGCTGCTCGACTCCGGCAGCCACGTCCTCATTCTGACGCAGCCGGTCGGCTACGAAGTCGACGCCAGCGGCAAGCTCGCGGGGCTGCGGATCGCGCGGACCGAATTGGGCTCACCCGACGCCTCGGGCCGTCGCCGCCCGATCGTGATTCCCGGCAGCCAGAGCGTGATGGCCGCTGACCTGGTGATCGAGGCGATGGGGCAGGGAATTCCGCCGCAGCTCCGCCAGAGTCTCGGGAGCGTGACGCTCACCAACCACGGCCTGATCGCCACGCAGCCGGAATCGCAGGCCACAAGCACCCCGCGCGTGTTTGCCGGCGGCGATCTGGTCAACGGCGGGACGACCGCCGTGCGAGGCATCGCCGAGGGGATGCGGGCGGCGGATGAGATCGACGCATTGCTCGCCCGCCCGTAGGGTGGTCCATCGCGGCCCATTCCAGCGAGCACCGCGCCGGCATCACGCCTGCCCCCCCCCGAGACAACGGCGGCATCCCCACGGCGGCAGCGGCGGCCCACCGCGCTGCGGCTGCCAAAATTGTCATCGCATGTTGCCAAAAATGTCGCAGTATGCCACGGGCGCCCCCCACTTCTGGTGCTCAAGAGTTGTCAAAAACGCTGAAAAATCGAGCAAACCGTGTATTTGCATGTCATTGGCATGCCTTTTGCTAGAGCATGGCTATTGCCGGTCTGGCGCTGGCCTCGCTTGGGAAGGCAATGGTCGCTTACCGGCTGGAACATGGGAGGGCAAGCGATGGCATTCGACAACAGGCAACTGTACCGCGTGGCGCATCGTCTGCGAGAGGCGTCGGGCTATTTGGAGCTGGGCATGTCGCAGCAGACTCTGGACTGCCTGGAGGGCTTGGGGGAACTGGGTCCCTTTGAGGGGGAAGTCAACCTGTTGCTTGGCGAGGCCTATGGGGCGCAGGAGCGTTTCGAGGAGGCCGCGGCTTCTCTGAAGACTGCGGCCCGCGCGCTGCCCCCGCCCCATCGCCGGCCCGCTTTTCTCGCCTTGAGCATGCTCTATCGAGAGGCCGGCGACACGCACGGGGCGATCCAGGCCTTGGCTCGGGCGCGGGGCGCGGGGCTGCCGAAACCGAAGTAGTCGCGGCAGGCCGGCGCCGCCAGTCGCCTAGGCAAACTCGACCAGGCCCGCGCCTTCCACGGCAACGCAGGGGATGACCGCCGGCTTGAGCCCCGCCGGCTCATAGTAGCCGCCGAGCAGCGCTCGCCGCACCGCGGGCACGGCCTGCCGCCTGGCAAGGATCATAATGCAGCCCCCCAGGCCGGCGCCGGCGATCTGGGCGCCGGCCACGCCCGGCACCGTGGAAGTCAGGTCGACCATCAAGTCGATCTCGGGAGTGCTGCACGCATAGTAGCCGGGCTGCATATCGAGCTGCGCCCGCAGGACGCGATCCGGATCCTCGCTTGCCAGATCGCCGACCAGGCGGTGGAGGTGCTCGTCGGAATAGGGGTCGTCGAGGGGGGGGCGCCCCGCGTTTCGGGCGCGGACGCGGTCGCCGTCGTGGCTGATGCTCATCATCCACCCGAACTCCTCGACCCGCCCTGCGCGCAGCAGCTCGACGCATTTCTTCGCCCGCAGAATCTCCGCGATTCCGAACAGCAGCACGCCGCGGGGATGGTACCGCTGCGGCGCGGCGTGGGTGGCGAAGTTGGTTTCGATCAGCTCCTTGTGCTCCGCGGAGAGGACCTCGACGAATTCCTGCCGCGTCATCGTCTGGGGGACCTTGAGGAGCATCCGGTAGATGTCGCTTGTGGCGCAGCCGAGCCTTGTCGGGGTCACGTCGCGGAGGTGCTCGATGGCGGCGCGGTATTCCGGCGATCGTTGCTTGAGAATCGCCAGTCCGAGATTGTAGGCGGCGATCCGGGAGTTGAACTGGTGCCGCGCCGTGGCGCTCTTGGCCGCGCGGATGTGGCTGTTGGCGACGATCACCTGGTAGTCGTTCGGCGCGTCGATGACCTCGCCGATCTGGAACGGGTGGTAGCCGACGTGGGCGATCTTGCCGCGCTGGCCGAGGTAGATTGCCGCATGGTCGCCGGCGCCGCCGCGCGAGCCGACGAACCATTCCCCCTCGCCGCACATGTCGATGAACTGCCGGCTGGTCAGATCGAAGTTGTTCAGGGCGATCGCCGCCTGGAGCGTGGCCACGACGAGGGTCGAGCTGCTCGACAGCCCCGCGGCGATCGGCACATTTCCCGAAACGGCCAGGTTCATGCCGCGAACCATCACGTCGCTGTAGCCATGCTGTAGGCGGAGCATCGCCGCCTTCAGGTAGTTGCCCCAATCGCCGGCCGCGCGATAGATCATGTCGCGGACCCAGTCGCTGTTGACGAAATTGATCCAGTCGCTCCAGGCTAGGCGGCCCATGAGTTCCGAGACGCGGAAAGCGACCGGGTGGAACTTGCGCGGCTCGACACTGACCGCCTCGACGACATCGTCTTCGCGGAGCCCGGCGACGGCGATCGTCTCCTGGGCGATGGCGAGGAAATTCGTCCAGCCGCCGCGATGATCGACGTGGCGGCCCATCAGGTTGATCCGCCCGGGAGCGCGGACGATGCACACCTTGCCGTCCATCCCGTACCGCTTCCCATAGCACCGCAGGACCCGGGCCAGATCCCTGCACTTCTGGCGATGCAGGCTTTCGTGGCCGCCGTAAATCTGCTCGAGCCAGCGGCGGAGATCGCTCCCTCCGGCGTCGATTCGGCCGAGCCACTCGCTGACGGTGGCATACTGGCTGGGCGAGAGCCGGGGCTTGATCGCCGCGGCGGCGGTCGCCGCCCGATCCAGCTTCTTGCGGCGGAAGTAGTCCTGGATCGCCAGCAGTTCGTCGGGGGAATTGAAGCCCTGGATGCATTCGGCGCTGGCCACCGGCACGGCGCGAACCCGGTAGCGCCGCTGGCCCCCCTGGTCGCGGAGGTCGCTCAGCAGCCGCACCGCGTCGGTAATGTAGTACTCCTTCTGGGCGTTGTCGTTGTCGAGCATCCCGACCGCCTGGTAGAAGGCCGCGGATCTGAACAGGTACAGGCTGGGATTGGTCCCCTTGCAGATCCGCTCGATCTGCCGCGCCGTGTAGGGCTTGCCGTCGATTTTCAACTGGTACTTTTCCAGGCCGAGGACCCGCTCTAGCGCCGCCGGCTCGACCCGTTCCGGCCCCTCGGCCAGGTCGGCGAGTTCCGCCACGGCCCGCCGCTGCTTCTTGGGGTCGGGAAAGTGCCGGTGGAGCGTCTGCTTGAGCGTCGCGGCCGACAGCGGCAGGCCTTCCTCGAGTTGGCGCCGCAGTTCGTCGACGACTGCCTGGCGGCGGCGATCCGCGACCTCGATGATATCCAGGGCCTGCCCGGAGCTGTCGACGAACACCCGACCCACGGACCCCTGGGTCGCGCGGGTCTTGGGGACCGTCAACAGGGCCATGTCCGCGCGCTGCTTGACGAATCCGTCGAAGAGCGCTTCGATCGCCTCCTCTTCGATCAGTTTGTCGCCGGTGGAGACAAGCACATTGCCCCGATAGCCGATCGCCTTGAGGGCCTCGGCGGCCACCCGCGCGGCATGGCCGGTGCCCATTTGCGGTTCCTGAAACACATAGAGCGCCTCGGGGTGCTCGCCGGCGACGGTACCCAGCACCTGTTCGGCTCGGTCGCCGACGACGAGCAGAAACCGGTTGATGCGGGCCTTCTTGAAGACGGAGATCTGGCGGTTGATGGCCGGCACGCCGTCGATCTCGAAGCAGACCTTGACGATCTGGTCATTCCCCATCCGGGTGCCTTTGCCGGCCGCCAGGATGACGACCACCGTCTCTTCTCGAACGCTTGCCACGGCCATCTCTTCCGCTCCGCAATCAGGGTCTGTGCTTGTGTCTCCGGCGCGTCTCCGCGCGGGGGTCAGGATGCGGCTTGCCAGAGGACCTCACCGCCGCCGATCGTCCGCTTCACGTCCAGCCGCGCGCCCCCCTCCGCGCCCCCCTCGGCGAGCTCGAAGACAACGAAATCGGCGGCCGATCCGGTTCTCGGGGCGGCGACTTCAAGGCCCAAGAGTTCCGCCGGACGGCGGGTCGCCATGTCCACGGCCGCCGCCAGGCCAATGCCGGCAAAATCCATCACGTTGCCGATCCCCTCGCAGAGCGGTCTTGAAGCGCCCGCGAGCAGCTCCTCTTGCCCGGCGACCACGAGCTTGCCGGTGGCGAGGATCTCCAACTCGCAGAGCTCCGTCTGGTATCTTCCGACCGGCAGGCCCGCGTAGCCGGACAGGTCGCTGACGAGCACGCATCGCCCGGGCTGCTTGGCGCGGACGATCGCCTTGACGAGGTGGCGCGGCAGGTGGTGCCCGTCGACGATCAGCCCCGCGGTCAGGCGATCGTCGGCGATTTGCGCCCAGAGGTAGTTTTCGTGCCGCGGCAGCAGCGGGTGCGAACCGTTGCCCAGGTGGGTGCTCATCGTCGCGCCGGCGTCGGCCGCCTCATCAATCTGGCGGGCCGTGGCGGCCGTGTGGCCGATCGACACGACCACTCCGCTTGCCGCCACTCGGCTGATGAAGGGGGCCGCCCCGGGATGCTCGGGAGACAGGGTCAACACGCGGATACGCCCCCCGGATGCCTCCTGCAACCGGCAGAACTCGTCCCAGTCCGGCGCGTGGCAGTGCGCCTGGGGGTGCGCGCCCCGCGGGCCGTCCTGCACCGAGATATAGGGGCCCTCCAGGTGGATGCCGGGCACGCGGGCGGCGATCCGGCGGTCCTGGTCGCAGGCCTCGCCGATCGTCCGCAGCGCGCCGCTGAGCGTGGCCAGGCTGTGGGTTGTGACCGTGGGGAGGAACCTCGTGACGCCAAAGGCGGCCGTCGCCTCGACGATTTCCGCACAGCGCTCGACCGTGAGCTGGTCGGAGCTGAACTCCTGGCCACGGTAGCCGTTGATCTGCATGTCGAGCAGGCCCGGCGCAATCCAGGGCATGCCGGTCGGCGCCACGTCGACGCGGGCCGCCTCGGACACGCGCCCCCCTGCGATGCGAATCCGCATCGGCGCGCCGGTCTGATACCATCGAGCGATGATCTCCATGTTGCTTTCTTCTCCGTCCCGTCTCAGACAAGATGTCTGGCTGTCTTTCAGCGCATCCTAGACCCCATTTTGATCCCCCGCCGCGAGATCCGCCAGTCGGCGGGGCGAAGACAGGAGCCGCGACCCGCTCTTCGGCGGATCGGCCAGGCCGTCTCCACAAATTCCCGTTCGGGCAACCGGAGACCGTCGCCGCACAACCATACCCCCGTGAAGAGGGAGTTTCCGTGGGTTATACTTAAGGTATCCTGCCATCCTCGGTTGTGGATCTCTGCTTCAAGGGAATCGCACGATGATTGCCACCCTGATGCGTTACCGATGTCCGTTCTGTTCCCAGATGATTGTGCAGATTGCGGGCCATCTCGGTCCGAGCGTCTGCCCGCGTTGCCTCCGCACGGTCGCCAGCGAGGAATCGCAACCGGCGTTGCCGATTCCTATTTGGGTCTGGGGAGTCGTCGTCGTCCTGGCCGGGCGCCTGCTTGTGCGTTGACGATCCCCCCATTTCCGCCTGCCGGTTGGAACCCATGCCGCGCGACTCGAACGCCTCGAACCGCTCTTGCACGGCTCTGGACGGCTGGGCCCGCCGCCTGATCGGGACCCTGCCGGAGGGTGTGCCGCGGGCCCTGCTTGCCGCGGTGGCTGACGCTTCCACCCCGGTCATGCTCGTCGATCGCGCCTCGACCGGGCTGATTTACGCCAACCGGGCCGCGCACCGGCTGCTGGGATATGCGGACGAGGGATTGGTCGGCGTGCGCCTGGATGATCTCCTGGCAGCAGCTCGGCCAGGTGCGTTCGATGCGCTGCTTGACCTGGCGGACCAGCCTGAGGAGCCTGGCGATTGGGCGCGGAGGGTGAGGTTGCCGCTCCGCCGCGGCGACGGCCAGGAGTTGACCTGCCCGTGGCTCGCCACGCTCCTGGCCGAGGAGGGGCTCGTCGTCCTCACCGGCGCGGCGGTGGATTCGCGGCCGCCGGCCATCACCCTCTCGCGCGACCCGCTGACAGGGTTGCCGGACCGGCGGGCATTTGAATCCCGAATGGAGCAGCTCCTTCAGCCGCGCGGCGATTGGCCGGGGCAACCGTTCGCCCTCCTGTTCGTCGATCTTGACGACTTCAAGCGCGTCAACGACCAGTTTGGGCACCTGCTTGGAGACGCGCTGCTCGCCGCCCTTGCTCGGCGGTTGGAGGCCGCGGTCAGGCCCGGCGATTTGGCGGCGCGGCATGGCGGCGATGAATTCGTGGTCATCCTCGATCGGGTCCGCGACGAGAAAGCCGCCAGCCGGATCGCCGCGAGACTGGGGAGCGAGCTGCGCAGGCCGATCGGGCTGGAGGGCCGGGAATTCTCCGTCTCCGCAAGCGTCGGGATCGTCCTCGGCCGAGCCGGGGAGGGCGACCCGGCCGGTCTGCTGCGCGCGGCGGACGCGGCGATGTACCAGGCGAAGTCCCTCGGCGGCGGCAGGCATGTCGTGTTCGACAAGCGGACTTGCCCGCTCGCGCGGCCCGCAAATGGTCCACAGTGACCGCGCGGAAGCCGTCTCAAGCGCCGCTTTCCGCCTGCGACTCGCGGCGGGCCCCTTGACTCACCACGTCTCTCTGCTTAGCCTCGGTCCTGTGGGAGGAAGGCAATTTCCTATCAGTCAGCGTTTTCTTAGGAAGAATTCCATGAATAAAATGAATCGTCGTCGTTTTCTTGTTTCATCTTCTTCCGCTGCTCTGGCGGCAGGTACTTTCCCTGTACCTGCATTGATTGCAGGCAGTCCCAATCAAACAGTGCGTGTGGCCGTTTTGGGAAATGGCAATAAAGGGCGTGAACATAGCGGGATCCTGAACCGTCTGAATGCTGCCGGTGAACCGTACAAACTTGCTGCCATTAGTGAAGTGGATTCTGTACGTCTCGAGCAGGCGCAGAAAATGTTCAAGCCGGAGAAACTGTACAATGACCCGCGCCGCGTATTCGATGATTCGAACATTGATGCGGTCGTGGTGGCAACCCCGAATCAGTGGCACTGTCTTACAGGGATTTGGGCGATGCAGGCGGGCCAACATGTGTATGTCGAAAAGCCGCTATGCCTCACTTTCTGGGAAGGTCAACAGCTGTTTAATGCTTCCAGAAAGTATAAAAAATGCGTACAGATTGGCACACAAATGCGTACAGACCGCGAAGCGCATGCTGCGGTAAAGAAGTTCCTTCACGAGGAAAGAGCGCTTGGCAAAATTCTCTCTGCCCGTATTAATCGTTATGCCGTCCGCCGACCGATTGGTTTGCGTGCCGAGCCTCTTAAGGTTCAGCCGGAAGTGAACTACAATTTGTGGCTTGGTCCAGCGCAAGACCTTCCTCTTTACCGTTCCGGTCTCCACTATGACTGGCACTGGATGTGGAATACGGGAAACGGCGAAACCGGAAACTGGGGAGCGCACCTGATTGATGACTGCCGAAACGATGTTCTCTGCAATCAGATTAAAGTTCCGAAACGGATTTTCACCTGCGGCGGCCGCCTTGGCCAGAAAGATGCCGGGGAAACCCCGAATACCATGTTCACCTATTTTGACACGGGGGGCATTCCTGTCATTTTCGGTTTCTCCGGCGTAGAAGCAAAGGCAAAACGCGGTGCAACCTGCCCGTGCCCTGGCGCCAATCCGGGTTATATTGTCTACTGTGAGGGTGGAACTTACGTGAAGCCTTGGGGACCTGCTTCTGCTTACGATACAGACGGCAAGAAAATCCGTACGTTTTCCACTTCCGATTATAGTCTGGGCGCTTACAATCACCTCAAAAATTTTTGCGAAAGTGTTCGCAGCAACGATTCCTCCAATCTTAACGGCGAGATTGAGTACGGCTTCGATTCCTCTTTCTGGTACAATTCAGCCAATACTTCCTACCGTCTTGGGGGAACATGGTCCCGCGAAAAGGCTCTGGCGATGGCGGAAAATACCGGGAAACTGGGTGATATGATTGACGAAATGCAGGTATTTCTCGCCACGCAGGGCATTGCGCTGGATGAAACTTTTGCCCTCAGTCCAATGCTCACGCTGGATGAAAAGACCCGCAGATTTATTGGTGAAAACGCCGATGCCGCCAATGCACTAATGGACGGTCGTCCTGGACGCGGTGAGTTCATGGTGCCGGTAGTTGATCTGTAACGGAAATCCGACCAAAAGCTCTTACGGTGAGCGTGAGCTGAGGCGCCCCGATTTAGTACGAGATAAACCCACGGCCTGTGACCGTGCGACCCTGGGGGCTAAGCCGTTCCGGCGCGCCCGCTTCCACAATACGATGCTCGAGCGGCAGCCATTGTGCATGAAACGGCAACGGTTGGCCGGTGCAGCGTCAGGAAACACCGGGATCAGGGGCGAAAGAACGGCCGAGCCGGGGAGGGCGAGCCTGCCGGTCTGCTGCACGCGGCGGACGCGGCGATGTACCAGGCGAAGTCCCTCGGCAACGGCAGGCATGTCGTGTTCGACAAGCGGACTTGCCCGCTCGCGCGGCCCGAAAATGATCCACAGTGACCGCGCGGAAGCCGTCTCAAGCGCCGCTTTCCGCCTGCGACTCGCGGCGGGCCACGTCGAGGTACTTTTCGAGGATCAACGGAACCTGGTCGGGCGTCACCTCGGGGTGGACCTGATTGTCAACCATCATCACCGGCGCCAGCCCGCAGGTCCCGAGGCAGCGCGAGCTCTCCAGCGTGAAGACACCGTCGGTGCTTGTCTCTCCGAATCGTATGCCCAGCTCGTCCATGAGCTTCTGGGCGACGCGGTCGGCTCCCTTGACGTAGCAGGCCGTGCCCATGCAGACGTTGATCACGAAGCGGCCGCGGGGCTGGAGGCGGAAGTAATGGTAGAAGCTGGCGACGCCGGAGACTTTGGCCGCCGGAATCTGCATCAACTGGGCGACCGCATCGAGGTGCGCCGCGGCCAGGTACCCGTACTGGGCCTGAACCTTGTGGAGCACGGCGATCAACTGGCTTTCCGGGTTTGGCTCATCGCGGCAGAGGCCGATGAAGGCCACAACCTCCTCGCCGAGGACCTGCCGGGCTGTGGCTTGAACCTGTTCCCAATTGTCGGTCGTTACGCTCATCGAATCCCCCGGGGCAGCCGGGCCTGGTAGTGGGTGTGCAGAAGTTGATGGGCCTTTTCCGATCCCGGGGAACCGAGGAACATGTCGTAGAGTTCCTGGATCGCCGGGTTTTCGTAGGACTTGCGGAGCTGCTTGCCGCGGTCGATCGCATACAGGGCGCTCGCCCGGCGGCGGAGCAGCTCGGGATCGAGGACTTTGACGTTTTCGGGCGGGTAGGGCTGCCCGCCGCCGCCGATGCAGCCGCCGGGGCAGGCCATGACCTCGATCACGTGGAAGTGGTCGCGGCCGCTAATGATCTTGTCCAAGAGGACCTTGGCGTTGGTCAGCCCGTTGGCGACGCCGACGTGGATGCTCCGATCGCCGATCGCCACGTACGTCTCGCGGAGGCCTTCGACGGCGCGGACTTCCGTGAACTCAAGCCGGTCGGCGGGCTTGCCGGTGACCAGCTCGCTGGCCGCGCGGAGCGTGGCTTCCATCACCCCGCCGGTCGTTCCGAAGATGTCGCCGGCGCCGCTCGCCAGTCCCAGTGGAGAGTCGAACTGGCCGTCGTCGAGATGGGCGAAGTTGATCCCGTAGCACTTGATCATCCAGATCAGCTCGCGCGTGGTGAGGACGGCGTCGGTGTAGGGGACGCCGTCGGGCGTGAAGTGCTCCTTGCGCCCCGCCTCATATTTCTTCGCCACGCAGGGCATGACCCCCACCATGTAGATTCTGGCCGGGTCGATGCCTTTCTGCTCGGCGTAGTACGTCTTGGCCAGCGTCGAGAGCATGCTCATCGGCGACTTGCAGGAGGAGGCGTGGGGGATCAGCGCCGGGTAGAACTTCTCCATGAAGCTGATCCAGCCGGGCGAGCAGGAGGTGATCATCGGCAGCGGGCCGCCGTCGTCGAGCCGGGTGAGGAACTCGTGGGCTTCCTCGACGATCGTCAGGTCGGCGCCGAAATCGGTGTCGAACACCGCGTCGAAGCCCAACAGCCGCAGGGCGGTGATCATCTTGCCGGTCGAGGGCGTTCCCGGCGGAGCGCCGAAGCCCTCGCCGATCGCCGCGCGGATCGACGGCGCCGTCTGCACGACGACGTGCAGATCGGGGTTGGCGAGCGCACTCCAGACGGCGTCGGTGTTGCTTTTTTCCAGGAACGCGGCGGTCGGGCAGACGTTGATGCACTGGCCGCACTGGATGCAGACCGAATCGTCCATCGCCGCCAGGTCCGCCGGCCCGACGACCGTGTGGAATCCGCGGCCGTGCTGGCTGAGGTTGTGGACTCCCTGGATTTCCGCGCAGACGCGGACGCAGCGGCCGCACAGCACGCACTTTTCGGGATTGCGGATCACCGAGAGGCTCGAATCGTCGATCGGGTACTGCTTCCGCTTGCCTTCGAAGAGCCGCTCCCGGACGCCCATCGAGTAGGCCAGGTTCTGCAGCTCGCAATTGCTGTCGCGCTCGCACGTCTGGCAATCCTTGGAATGGTTGTCGAGGATCAATTCGACGATGTCGCGCCGCGCCTGGCGAATCTCCGGCGAGTTCGTGCGGACGACCATCCCCTCCCAGACCTGGACGCTACAGGAGGCCATGAAGAAGTCCAGCCCCTCGACTTCCACGATGCAGACGCGGCAAGAGCCGGCCAGGCTCAGGTCGGGGTGGTAGCAGAGCCGCGGGATCGTGATCCCGAGCCGTTCGGCGGCCTCCATGATCGTCGTGCCGGCGGGGACCGAGATCGGCTTTTCGTCGATTGTAAGGGAAATGGTCTTTTTCACCATGTCTTCTCACCGCTGGATGGAATGGGCCCCGGCCGGGCGGGTTTCAGGTTCGCACCACCGCATCAAACCGGCAGACTTCGAAACACCGCCCGCATTTGATGCACCGCGACTGGTCGATCACGTGCGGCTCCCGGCGGCTACCGGAGATGCATGCGACCGGGCAGTTGCGGGCGCAGACCGTGCAACCGACGCACTTCTCCTCGTCGATTTCATAATGGATCAGGGCAGCGCACTTGCGAGCCGGGCAGCGCCGGTCCGTCACGTGGGCCAGGTACTCATCGCGGAAGTGGTTCAGCGTGCTGAGCACGGGATTCGGCGCCGCGCGGCCCAACCCGCAAAGCGACGATTTCTTCACCAGCCGGGCGAGCCGCTCAAGCTTCGCGATGTCTTCGAGCGTCCCCTGGCCGCTGGTGATCCGCTCGAGGATCTCCAGCATCCGCGTGGTCCCCTCGCGGCAGGGAGTGCATTTGCCGCACGACTCGTCTTGGGAAAAGGCCATGAAGAACTTGGCCACGTCGACCATGCAGTCGTCTTCGTCCAAGACGATCATCCCGCCGCTGCCCATGATCGATCCGGCCTGAGTGAGCGAGTCGAAATCGATCGGCAAGTCGAGCATCTCCTCGGGAATGCACCCCCCGGCGGGCCCGCCGGTCTGCACGGCCTTGATCCGCTTGCCGCCGATCACCCCTCCGCCGATCTCGAAGATCAGCTCGCGGAGGGTCATGCCCATGGGGACCTCGACGAGCCCGGTGTGCTTGATCTTGCCGGCCAGAGCGAAGACCTTCGTGCCGCCGCTGGCCTTCGTGCCGATCTGCGAGAACCACTCGGGTCCGTAGTTGATCACGGCGGTGATGTTGGCAAACGTCTCCACGTTGTTGATCACGGTCGGCTTGCCCCACAGCCCGCTCTCCGTTGGATACGGCGGCCGGATCCGCGGTTGGCCGCGCTCCCCCTCGATCGAATGGATCAAGGCGGTCTCTTCGCCGCAAACGAACGCGCCGGCGCCGAGGCGGACCTCCAGGTCGAAGTCGAATCCCGAGCCGAGGATGTTTTTTCCCAACAACCCCTGCTTGCGGCACTCGCCGATCGCGTTCTGGATCCGCTCGATGGCCAGCGGGTATTCGGCGCGGACGTAAAAGAACCCGCGATGGGCGCCGATCGCGAACCCCCCAAGGATCATGCCTTCGACGACGTTGAAGGGGTCCGATTCGAGCATGCTCCGGTCCATGAAGGCGCCGGGGTCCCCTTCGTCGGCGTTGCAGACGATGTAGCGGGTCTTTTCGCTGGCGGCTGCGGCCATCGCCCATTTCTTCCCGGTCGGGAAGCCGCCGCCCCCCCGGCCCCGCAGTCTCGACGCCGTGACCTGGTCGATGACCCAGGCGGAATCCCCTTGGTCGAGAACCCGAGCGAGCGCTTGAAAACCGCGGTAGTGGAAGTATTCGGCGATGCTCGTCGGGTCCACCACCCCGTTGTGCCGCAGGGCCACGCGCGTCTGCCGGTTGAAAAAAGCGACGTCGCCGTAGATCTCGAAAAACTTCCGCCCGATCGTCTTGCCCCCGACGCGGAGCCGCTCGACCACCCTGCCCCCCTGAATGTGCTCGCGGATGATCTCCCGCAGATCGTCGGAGGAGCAGACGCGATAGAGGGTCTTCTGGGGCTTGACGAGGATGTGGGAACAGGTCTTTTCCGTTGCGGCGCTGCACGCGCCGAAACAACTCGCACGCGCGATTTTCACCCGCTGAAGGTCGACTCCCGCCTCCTGGAGCAACCCGGGCAGCGCCGATTCCAGCTCCGTCCCCTCCCGCCAGCCGCAGCGGTGGCTGCCGCAGCAGAGAAGCTCGAAATCGTAGACCCGATCGACCGGACCGTCGAGGACGCGGGCCAAGATCGGCGTGTTTTTCTGAATATGCCCGGTGAAAATCTGGTGGACCAGCTCGCGATCGACGCGCTCGTACTTGATCGGGAGTTGGCCCGGCATGAAAATGCCGACAATCGGCTCGCGGCTGCACCTGCCGGTGCAGCCGGTCTGATGCAGGATGATGTCGTCGCGGCCCGAGGCGGCGACATGCTTGCGGAACTCATCGAGCACTTCCCTCGAACCGGCGGCGTGTTCGCAGGTTGCCGATCCGACCTGGATCAGGATCGGCGCATTCTCGAACTTTTCGCGGCGGATTTGCTCCGCACTGGCCGCCAACTCCTTGTACCGATCCTGGACAGTCCCCACGGTTTTCACCCGAACGTGCAAGAGAAAAGACAACGAACACGCGGTCGCGGGCGCCGCTCGGCCCCGCGGAAGCCGCCATGCCAGCAGACGGCCGTCGAGGCGAGAAGCCTGCTTGGGCGCGCCAGGAAGAGATTATCCCACTTATCGCCGCAAGCTCAAGGGCCGCCGCCATCCAGCGCGGGAATCGCCCCTTGCCGCCGCCCGCGAATTGGAGGGCGGGGCAAGACGGCTAATCTGAGCCCGGCTCCGCGACCTCGCGCGGCACCAGCCGGACGGAGGCGGAATTGACGCAGAACCGCAAACCGGTTGGTGGCGGGCCGTCGTCGAACACATGGCCCAGATGGGCTCCGCAGTTGCTGCACATGATCTCCACGCGCGGCGGTGGAATCGAACGGTCTTCCTGCGTCACGATCGCGTCCTCGTCGATCGCCCGGAAGAAACTCGGCCAGCCGCAGCCGGAGTCGAACTTGGCATCGGAGACGAACAGCTTCCTGCCGCAACAGACGCACTCGTACGTGCCGGCGAGCTTCGTGTTCCAATACGCGCCGGTGAAAGCGCGTTCCGTACCCTTCAGCCGGGTGATGCGGTACTCTTCCGGCGTGAGCAAGGCCTGCCATTCGGCGTCGGACTTCTGAACCGGAAATTTCAGCGGCTTGGGCGACGTGGACATTTCCGGCTCCCCTTGCGTATCGGTGTTCGCCGGACGCGGCCCGTCTGGCTCCGCAGACGGCGCGGGTTCGGCATTCGCGGCCGGCTGGACCGTGACCGGTTCGAGCGACGCGGCAACCGCCGGGTCCGCCGGCTCGGGAGGGCCGGCGCCGGGCCGATCACAACCCCATGCGCAGGCCAAGCCGAGGATGCCGGCGAGGACGTGGGAACGGAGAAGGTTGATCTGCATGGCTGGCTGGTTCCAGGTCTGCGCTATGCCGCTGAGGAGATTCTACAATCGACTCACCGGGAGCCAAGTCCGCCGGCGGGCGTGTTCGCGGCCAGCAGGTCAATCATCTCGCGGGTGGCCGCCGCCACGGCATCCTCCCAGCGGGCCTCGCCGTACCGCCCGGCGTACGGCGCTCGCTGGTAGGCGAAGAGGATCCCGCGGGAGTTGTTGACGATCGCCCCCAAGCCGCGCTGGTCGAAGGCGGCGGCCACGTCACTGGCCGTGCCCCCCTGGCTGCCGAAGCCGGGAACCAGGAACCAGGCGTGGGGCATCGCCCGGCGGAGGCCGGCGAGCTGCTCCGGCCAGGTGGCTCCGACGACCGCTCCGACGGACCCGTAGCCGCACTGGCCGAGCGAGGCCTTGGCGAGATTCTCGACATGATCGGCGACGATCCGATAGAGGGGGCGCCCTGCGACCTGAAGGTCCTGGAACATCGCGCCGCCGGGATTCGACGTTTTGACCAAGACAAACACGCCGGCCTCGCGCTGGGCGGCCACGTCGACGAATGGCCGCAGGCTGTCGTCGCCCAGGTAGGGGCTGACGGTCAGCGCGTCGGCGCCCCAGGGACTCCGCCCCGCGCTTCCCAGAATTCCCTCCGCGTAGGCGGCGGCCGTGGAACCGATATCGTTCCGCTTCCCGTCGAAAATCACCAGTAATCCGCGCTCGGCCGCATACTGGATGACCCGGCCGAGGGCGGCCATGCCCTCCGGGCCAAGCTGCTCGAAAAAGGCCGCCTGCGGCTTGACCGCCGGCACCAGCGGGGCGACCACGTCGATGACGACCCGGCAGAACGCCTCGCAGGCCGCGGCCCGATCGGCGCCCGAGCCGGCGGCGGCCCGGGCCGCGATCTTCGCCGGCAGCGACTGCCATCGCGGATCGAGCCCCACGAGGACCGGGTTGCCGCAGCGCTCGACCGCCGCCTGTAGCCGATCGGCAAAGTTCATTGGATTTCGCTCCTTGACCGCCGCATGCAGCAACTCTTGAATTTCCGTCCGGACCCGCAGGGGCAGGGATCGTTGCGTTCGATCGGCTTTCCCGCCGCGGCCGCCTCCTGCCGGGCGCGCTGCTCTTCGGCTCGCAGTCGGCGCATGATGCCGGCCGCGGGGCGCTCCGTGCGGACCTCCCCGGCCATGAACCGCATGCACGGATCGATATGCTCGAAGAACATCTTGAGCCCTTGGCAAAGGTAGTTCAGGCCGGGCTCTCCATCGGGCGCGTGCACGAAGCGGTCCTTGGGACATCCCCCGTTGCAGGCAAAACGCACCTGGCAGCGGCGGCAGAACTCCGGCAGGCTTTCCGACTTGGCGCGTCCGAAGTGCTCCTGCCGGGCGGAGTTGACAAGTTGGCGGATGGGGGTTTCATGGATATTGCCCAGCTTGTATTCGGGCAGCACAAAGTGGTCGCAGCTATACAGATCGCCATTGTGCTCGATGGCGACGGCCCGGCCGCAGGTCTCGGCGTAGACGCACAAGCTTGCCCCCACGCCCAGCCAGGAGGCCAGCGCCTGGTCGAAATCGCGGACGAAGACCGTGCCGACGTCGCGGTGGACCCACTCTTCGAAGACGGAAACCAGGAAGCGGCCGTACTGCTCGGGGAGCACGCTCCGCTGGGTGGCCATCTCCCCCGGCGCGGCGCCGGCCGGCGCCGCGGACTCGGCCGCGCGGACGCCCCCGCGCGGCTCGACGATCGGGATGAATTGCAGAAACGCCACGCCGTGGTCGCGGAAGAATCGATACACCCGCCGGGGGTGGTCGCCATTGCGGCGATGCACGCACACCAGCGCGTTGAAATCGACGCCATGCTTCTGGAGCAGTTTCAGGGCTCGCACGACTTCGGCGTGGGTGCCCGCACCGCCGCGGTCGACCCGGAACGGGTTGTGCAGGTCGGCCGGTCCGTCAATCGACAGGCCGACGAGGAAGTCGTGCTCCTTGAGAAATTCGCACCATGCGTCGTCGAGCTGGATTCCGTTGGTCTGGAGCGAATTCCGCACACGCACTCCCGCCGGCGCGCAGGCCGCCTGCAATTCGACGGCGCGGCGGAAGAAGTCGAGCCCCATCAGCGTCGGCTCGCCTCCCTGGTAGGCGAAGTCGATCTGGCGCGCGTCAGCCGGCTGCGCCTCGACATACTGCCTCAAGTAGGTCTCAAGCGTCTCCTGCGACATTCTCCAGGATTCGCCCGGCGGGTAGAGCGACTTCTTCTCCAAGTAGAAGCAGTACTTGCAGGCGAGATTGCAGATCGGGCCGATCGGCTTGGCGATCACGTGCAGACCGAGTTGGGCGAAAGCGGGTGGATTCATGGCAGGGATAAGACAAATTCGGCGAGGTCGTCGATCTCCCGTTCCGTCGCCAGGCTGCCCCGGCCGCCTTCCAGGCCGTGGCGACCCTCGATCAACAGGTCGCGGATCGTCGCGTAACGGCCGTCGTGCAGGTACGGAGCGGTCCGCCAGACTTCCACGAGCGTGGGCGTGTCGAAGCGATTCGTGTAGTCGTCCGTCCGCCGCGTGCCCACGTCGTGCATCTTCAGGTCCGTGTAGAGGGGAACCGGGTGGCAGCGGTCGCAGCCGAGGCGGTTGAACTGTTCCCGTCCCCGTTCGGCGGCCGGGCTGAGACGCCCGCCGACTCGGTAAGGGCTGGGCACCGGCTCGAGCGAGCGGAGGTAGGCGTCGATGGCGACCGATTCCGCCTCGGGCCGCTCGGCGAACAGGATGTGCCTGATCCCGGCGCGGACCGCCACCTCCGCCGTCGCCCGCACTCCCTCGGCCATCGAGGGCGGCGTGGCGTGCGAGAGCAGCATGCTCTTGGTGTTCTTCGGGTTGCCCTGGCTGTCGTTCATCAGGTCCCAGTTGAGGCCGTCGGCGCGCCCGTCCGGATGGCAGCTCGCACAGCTCAGCCAGTGCTCGTAGCAGATCGTCGCGTCGTTGAACAGCATCTCCCCCTGCCGCTCCAGAGACATTCGCGGGGATGGCCCGAGGGCGATCGTGCGGACCGCATCCCCCTCGCGGTCCGCCAGGTCGATCGATTTTGCCGGCTGGACGGCCGGTGCTGGCCGCGGCGGCCCGTCGAGGTCGACCGCCGCCAGGGTGTCGCTGAAGTACTCGGCGGCATAGACGGTCGAACCGGCGAAGGCCAGGCCCCGCGGCCCCTTGCCGGCAAGCGGAACGCGCCGCCAGAGGCTCTCGCCCAGGCTCAGGTAGATCGGCCAGACGGCCATCATCGGCTGCATCGTGCGATGGGCGAAATCGCCCAGCAGCTCGGCCCGGGGAATCACGCACAACTGGTGCGTCCCCGCCGAGCTCACGCAGACCCAGCGGCCGTCGCCGGAACACTTCACATCCCAGGGATTTCCCGCGCCCAGATCGTAGTCGTCCATGCCGATCGTGCTGATCACCTGCCGCCGGGCGATGTCGATGATGCTCACCACGTTCACGTCGATCCAGCCCGTGTCGACGCGGAACGGGACCATCTCGAAGTTCGCCAGCAGGTGGGTGACCAGCGCGTGCCGCCCGTCGGGCGTAACGCACAAGCCGCGGAGACTGTTCGCGCCGCGGCGGAGCGGAATCTCCGCCGTCTCCAACGAGAGCGTATCGATGAGCGTGACGGCCGGCGCGATCTCGCCCGCGAAGTCCTGATCGCTGCGCGTGTTCGGCAAGTGGTTGGCGACCAGCAACAGGCGGCCGTCGGGGGTCACATCGGCGGCCACCGGCTCGCGGACCGCCGCGACCCGGGCGATCTGGCGGCCGCTGGCAAGATCGATCACGGAGACGTCGTTGTCGAAGCGGTTGCAGACGTAGAGCCGTTCGCCATCGGCGCTGACCACCGGGCTGGTCGCGCCATGGCCGACCTGGATCGAACCGCGCGCCGTTCCCGCGGGCAGATCGAGCAGAACGACCGTGCTCCGCGGCGCCTGGCAGGCGACGATCAAGGTCGCCTGATCCGCTGCAAACGCCAGGCCGGACGGCGGAGCAGGCAAGTCGATATGCTGGGCAACTCTCCCCTCGGGCAGCTCCACGCGGAGGACCTGCCGCGCATCGGCGCAGGCTACGTAGAGGCTGCGGCCGTCGCTGGAGGCGGCCAGGGCGGAGGGCCCCAGGCAGAGCGCGCGCCGCTGGCCGGCCTCGCCGCGGCACCATCCCCCGTGCAACGCGGCCAGTCCGAGGATCGACGCGGCGATTGCCGCGACCGATCTGCAGTATTCCTCTCGCGCCATGCGCCCCTCGTCCTTGGGTTCCGGAAGGAAGAAACACACGTCTCTTAGTCTAACCGGTCGGCGCGGATGGGGGAAACGCCTCGATCGGCCGAGCCGCCGCCGCGGGCGGCGGACCGGGAGACTCACGGATCGCGCAGATCGCCGTCCAGGCCGCCGGGCCAGGCGACCTGCTCGTCGATGCCGGAATCCTCGTCCGCGCGGCGCTCCACCATCGGCAGCCGGACCTGGACCGTCGTCCCCTCGCCGGCAGCGCTCGTCACCTCGGCGCAGCCTCCCAGCAGCCGGGCGCGTTCGCGGACTCCCTGCAATCCGAAGCGCCCCTCGCGGATGCGGGCGACATCGAAACCGGTGCCCCAGTCCTGCACGGTCAGGCAGATGCCCTCGTCGGCCAGGCGGAGTTCGACCATCGCCCGGCTGCTGTGGCTGTGCCGCCGCGCGTTGGTCAAGGTCTCCTGGACAATTCGGAAGATGGCGTTTTCCAGCGGCGACGCCAGCCGCCGCGGCCGCCCCCGGGAGACGAACTCGATCTCGAACTTCCCTTCCCGGCGGTTGAGTTGTACGAGGTGCTCGACGGCCGGCACGATCCCGAATTGATCGAGCACCGGAGGCCGCAACCCGCCGACGAGGCGGCGCGATTCGGCGATGCTCTCGCGGAGCAGCCGCGTGCCTTCGCGGATCGGCCCGAGGGCCTTTTCCGGATTGGACGCGATCCATTGCGTGGCGGCCTCCAGCGACATCATCGCCCCGGTCAGGTGCTGGGCGAATCCATCGTGCAGTTCGAAGGCCAGCAGCCTGCGGTCGCGCTCATGAAACTCGATGAGCTGGCGGAGCAGGTCCTGCTCCCGGCGGACCTCCTCGGCCGCGCGGCGCTGCTCGGTCACATCGGTGCCGATGATCATCACCTGGGGCGCAAGCCCTTCATCGAGCAAGGGCACCAGGCGGCAGGCCCACCAGCAGCCGGAGACATCCTGCAACTCGAGATTCTGCACCTCTCCCGAAACGAGGGCTTCGCCCAGGGCGGCCTCGTAGACACCCTGGCATTCTTCCCTGAGGAAGCCGAGCCCCGTTTGCCCAACCAACCCGCCCGGCTCGAAACTGCCGATCCCTCGATTGGCGTACTGAATCCGCGCGGCGCGGTCAACGAGGATCACCAGGTCGGGCATGTTCTCGATCAGGCGGCGGAGGCGGAACTCCGACTCCTGGAGGGCCCGCTCCACGTGCTTCCGTTCGGTGACGTTCCGCGTCACGCTCAGTGTGCCCGCGAACCGTCCCTTGTCGTCGAAGAACGTCGTGCCCGTAATCTCCCCCCAGCGGGTCCCGCCGTCCTTGGTCCGGTATTCGATTTCGATCAGCTTGGGCATCGCCGCCGGCAGCCCGGATCGTGCGTGGGCGGCCAGAATCGCGACGATCGTCCGCCGCACGCGCTCGACCGAATCGGCCGTCAACAATTCGGCGATCTCCAGGGCCATCGCCTCGGCGACGCTGTAGCCGAGCAATTGGCTGACCGATGGGCTGACGTAGGTTGTCTGGAGCTGGCGGAGAAGCCGGTCGGCAAAGCCGCGGGCGGCGGCCTCATCCAGCGTCGCGGGGATCTCCACCGGTTCGACAAGGTGATGGGTCCAGATGACGTCGCTGACGTTTTCGGCGATCAGCCGGTAGCGCTGTTCGCTCCGGCGGAGTTTCTCTTCGGCTCTCTTCCGTTCCGTGATGTCGACCAGCAGCCCCAGGGTGCCGGAGAACTGCCCGGCGTTGTCGAACAGCGGCGTCGCCGAGAGGGCAAAGCGGCGCAATTCTCCGCGCTTCGTGTAGAGGTGAATCTCGTCGCGGGAAGAGACGCCGGCGCGGCGCTCGGCCGTCGCCTTGCGGAGCTTGAGGAATGTCGCCTCGTCGGTCAACTCGCAGAGGTTCATCCCCACCAGTTCATCGCGCCGATAGCCGAGGACTTCGGCAAGGGCCGGATTGGCGAAGACAAGACTCTCGTCGGGGTCGCAAATGGCGATCCCCTCGCGGGTCGACTCGATCAGGGCGCGGTAGCGGTTTTCCGTCAGCTCCAGGGCGGACTCCACCGCCCACTGCCTGGTCATGTCCTTGGCGGTGATGATAATCCCTTCGATCAAGGGGTCGTCCAGCCGGTTCACCCCCGTGGCTTCGACGACGCCCGCACTCCCGTCGCGGAACCAGAAGCGAAACAGCGTCTGCGCCGTGCCCCCGGGCCGGGCGATCAGGTCGTCGAGGAGCTTCAAGGCCCGATCGATGTCGTCCGCCAGGAGGAATTCGAAGACCCGCTTGCCGACCATCTCGTCGGCGGTCCACCCGGAAATCGCCGACACGGTTGGGCTGGCGTAGAGCACCATCCCGCGGCGATCGATCACCAGGTAGACCGTGGAACCGAGGGCAACGAGCGACTCGAACCAGTGTTCGCGGCGGAGGCCGCGGCGCAGGCGGTGCTCGGCGATCGCGGCGCGGAGGCGGATGTCGGCGGCACTGCGCGGGAAGCCGAGCACGTCGTCGACCCCCGCCGCCACCAGGTCGCGGAACCTCTCCGCGTCGTCTTCACCGGCCAGGGCGAGAATCGCGCAGCTTTGCTTTCCCCCTCGGGGACGCAAATGCTGGGCGAGCCTCAGCCCCTCGCGATGCACGACCTCGGCGGCCACGACGACGATCGATTGGCGGACGGACTGCTGGGCGGAGAACAACTCGGCCGCCGATTCGACGGCCAGCACATCGTGATTCTCCCCCGTCAGAACGTCAGACACCAACCGCCGGTCCGCGGCGTCGGGCGCGAGAAGGATGACCTTCATGTCGGCCCCATGCAGAAGCCGTCAAGCCTTCCACAACCCGTGCAGGTTGCAGTAGGCGCGGGCCGAGACCTCCCCGCCAGGGCAGGCGAACTCCGCGGCGGGCTCGTCCTCGGGCGACAGAAACCGCCGCACGATCGTGTTGTCCTGCACGATCTCGACCAGTTCGATCCAATGCTCGGGTGTCATCGGATGGGGGGTGCTGCCGACTTTCACCACCACCTTTCCGCCAGCCCTCTCAACCACCGGCAGATGCTTCTCTTGCGAGGCATCCACCGTATTCTCTTCGGCTAGCCCCATCGGCTGCCCGCAACAGACGAGCGTCCCCCCCGCGGCGCGGAGCACCTCAACCATATTGCCGCAACGAGCACACACATACACCTGCATCCTCTTGGTCATCAGTCACCTCCCGGCAAGATCGAGTCCAACCTCCCTAACGGGCGAGAAAGAACCTCGCGCGCTCGGTCGGCGGGATTGGACGCATGGCCGCCGACACTCCTGTGAGATTCTACTGGCTGCGGCAAGATGCAGGAAACATCCCCCCCCACAAAGAGTGGACTGAAGACCGGCGGTCTCCTCGGTCTGGTTGCCCACCGATCCGCGCAGGCACGTCCTCGGGCCGAGTCTCTGTGCGGCGGATGCCTTTGCTCTGCCAAGCCGCCACGCACTGGGGCCCCGCAGCCCGGTGGTCCCCAACGATCCGTTCAGTAGAATAAGGGGGTTGGAACGGGCTTTTCGGCCGCGGCCGCCGTCGACGGCCGCCGCAGCGTTTTTTGGGGACCAGAAAAATCCGCGTTCCGCGGTCTCGCGGGGCATTTACGAGACGCTTGAGAAGACGTATCTTGATGTGGTCCACAATACTCATTAACCGAGCACAAAGGAGATGCGACATGAAGAGGCTGAGCGTTCTGACCATGGTCCTGGGAATGATGCTCTTCGCGCTGGGTTGCCCGCCGGCAGAGAAGACGCCACAGCCATCGCTGGACCCCATGCCGCCCGTCGACGAGGCAATGCCGGAAGAGGCTGTCGAAGAAACCGCTCCGCCTGCGGAGGAGGGCAAGCAAGCGCCGCCGGCGCCCGCGGATCAGCCCGCCAAGGAGGAAGCGCCAAAGCTCATGCCGCCGGAGCAGGCAGCCACGCCACCGGCGGATAAACCGGCGGACGCCCCGGCGGACAAGCCGGCGGATAAACCGGCGGATAAACCGGCCGACAAACCGGCCGACAAACCGGCCGACAAACCGGCCGACAAACCGGCCGACAAGCCGGCGGACAAGCCAGCAGACAAACCAGCAGACAAACCAGC
>LSQX01008698.1_pt1 | contig 42913 bp, 48 predicted proteins | sample 654561 | NCBI WGS metagenome assembly LSQX01 (sample SAMN04489861, study PRJNA283612) | anaerobic digester metagenome | isolation source: 4 biogas reactors fed with cattle manure at either 37C or 55C with and... | place: Denmark: Kongens Lyngby | collected 2014 | reverse complement strand
GTGTCAAAACGGCTGTCGGTTCGTCGAGAATGAGAATATCTGCACCTCTGTAAAGTACCTTGATAATTTCAACTGTCTGTTTTTCCGAAACCGACATCTCGTAAATTTTCTTGTTTAAGTCAACAACAAAGCCGTAACGATCTGTAATTTCACGTAGTTTTTTTGTGGCATCTTTTATATTGTATTTACTTTCATCTTCCACACCTAAAATGATGTTTTCGGTGGCGGTAAACACGTCAACCAACTTAAAATGCTGGTGAATCATTCCGATTTTATGAGCAAAAGCATCTTTTGGAGAACGAATAACAACTTCCTTGTCGTTAACAAATATACGACCTTCATCGGGAAAATAAATTCCCGAAAGCATATTCATAAGCGTTGTTTTTCCGCTTCCGTTTTCACCTAAAATAGCAAGAATTTCGCCGGTGTATACCTGCAAACCGACATCTTCGATGGCAGAGATATTTCCGAATTTCTTGGTTACACCCTTCATTTCTATGGCAAGGTTTGCGTTCATTATATCGTCCTTTCGGGAATGAATATTCTGAAAAAGTATGGAGGAGCTAACGGTATTTTTTTTTGCAGTATAGTATTTGTATTTTGTTGTTCAGGATGTATTGTTGTGTCGAATAAATGAGAAAATAGGGTCAGGGTTTTACCCCCAACCCTATGTGGTTAAATATTAGAATGCTGTGTCAAGAAGTGTGATACCGTCAATTTTAAGATCGAAGTAGGGAGCACTTCTGAATTTGGATTCCATGAAAGCACCGTCGATGATAACGTTTGTGTCGCCTGTGTAAGCAGCATCAGTATCAACGTCAGCCATGTACTCGGTTAATTCGGCACCGTCAACCGTGAATGTGGAGGTGTCAAATACCTGGATGGAACCGTCAAGAAGAGCAGCCTTGATTTCTTCAACCTTAGCAACAGTGTCTTCGGCAGCAACGGTCTCATTGATTTCGGTAAGAACAACAGAACCTGTTTCGATTGTGCCTGTGTAGTCTACCGGAATTTCTGTACCGTTTACAACGGATTCGATTGCAAGAGTGAAGTAAGGAGTCCAGTCAATACGAGAGGATACGATGAATGTGTTGGGGCAAGCAGCAATTGTTGAACCGTTATAGGAAACGTTCGGAACACCTGCATTTTCACAAGCTGTGGGAGCACCCATAGAGTCGGCGTGCTGGCTGATAAGAACGCATTTGTTGGCGATAAGCTTTGTTGCACCTTCTTTTTCAGCTGTTTCGTCATACCATGAACCTGTGAATGTTACTTCCATTGTAGCGGATTCGCAGATGGAACGAGCACCAAGGAAGAATGAAGTATAACCGGAAACAACTTCTGCATAGGTGTAAGCACCGACATAACCGATCTTGGCTTCTTCAGCAGTGATTTCGCCTGCTTCAATCATTTCATTGAGCTTTAAGCCTGCGGCAACACCTGCAAGATAGCGACCTTCATAAATGGAAGCAAATGCATTGTGATAGTTTGCAAGACCTTCTGTGTGAGCTTTTGTGCCGGTAGCATGGCAGAACTGTACTGCGGGATATTCCTTGGCAGCTTCAATCATGTAGTCTTCATGACCGAAAGAGTCTGCGAAGATGATGTTGCAACCCTGGTCAACAAGGTCGGCAGCAGCATCATAGCATTCCTGACCTTCGGGAATGTTGGTCTTGAAAATTGCCTGATCGGCGGAAAGTCCGAGAGCAGCAACTGCAGCATCAGCAGCATCAATGAAGTTCTTGTCATAAGTGGAGTTTTCATCGTGTAAGAAAATGAACCCGACCTTGATGTCTTCAATTGCGATAGGAGTGAGAGTAACATCAGTTTCGTCATTAACGGCTGTTGTGCCGTCTTCTGCTGTTGTAGGCTCATCAACAGGTGGCTTGTCTTTGCATGCTGCAAAGCAGATGATCATAACTGCTGCAAGAGCAAGAGCTAACCATTTGAGTGACTTTTTCATTTGAAAATCCTCCGTTAAAAAATGTGAATGAAATCTATCAAAGAAGACAGAATGTCTTTCTTCCAAGTTAAGATAAGTGACAAGAGCAAGGTTATTGTTCTCTGAATTTGATAAATCCTTTGCCCATTTCTTCTACTATGGCAAGGGAACAGAGCTTAATTCCCTTTTTGCGGATATTTTCGCCTCCGGGCTGGAACCCCTTTTCGATTGCAATTCCGATACCGCAGAGTTTTGCTCCCGCCTGTTCAACAATGTTCATAAGACCGTTGCAGGCTGCTCCGTTAGCAAGAAAATCATCAATGATAAGAATATTATCGTTTGCGTTGATGAATTTTTTCGAAACTACCATTGCATAGTCCATATTTTTTGTAAATGAGTGACAGTCTGCTGCATAAAGGTCAGTACCGATATTTGAATGGCTCCCTTTTTTTGCAAATACGAAAGGAACTTTTAATCTCAGTGCAGTCGAAAACGCGAGGGGAATACCGCTTGCTTCAACCGTGAGAACTTTGGTTACGCCGTCATTTTCAAATGCTTTTGCAAACGCTTCGCCGCAAGCATCCAAAAGTTCGGCATCCACCTGATGATTAAGGAACATATCGACTTTAAGAATATCGGAATTTAGTGCAATTCCTTCTGTACGGATTCGATTTTTGAGAAGTTCCATAAACACACCCCATAATATCACTATAACATTATACTCCTTTATTTTTAGTTTTGCAATAGAAAAATTCATTTTCGTATGATATTCTAACTTTTGTCGTCATTTTGTTGCTAAATTGTGAATTTTTATCGTTACGGAAAGGTTACAAATTTTATGTCTGCAAATATGTATTCATCGTTCATTTTTTATTGCCAAAATTGAAGAATTATGCACTTTGTATTAAAAAAAATCAGACTTCGACAAAATGTGTATAAATGTTAAATTTTTGAGAATTTACGTATTATTGTTTGACTTTTGAAATAAAATGTAGTAATATAAGTTTGTATTATGGATTACCAGTATCTTTTCACGCAACGAAAGAGAGAGATAATAATGAAAAGACATGTTGCAGTTATTACAGCAATAATATTAATCACAGTTTGGGTGGGTGTATTTTGTACAGGGGTAGTCGCTACTGGAGAGGAGCAAGCTGATTCGATGCCGACATTGACCTTGCCGGATCGTGAAACCAGTACAAAGCCACAGCCGGTTACTTATACAATGCCTCCTACTCTTTATCCGAGCCCGACGGGTACGGGTGACGAAGCGACTACAAGTCACAAGACACAGCTTGGCGGTGCTATTGATAGGGTTCAAAGCGGCGATGGCAACTATGTGGACATTATCGATGGTGTTGCAGGTGATATAAGTAGTATTACAGGTGCAATAGGAAACGGCTTGAATACCATTATGGAAGGTGCCGGTCAGATTAACTGGGATGCTATTATGGGCACAGTCGGAGAAATGTTTAAGGAGCCTGTTACCGAAACTCCATCTCAGAACCCCGGCGGTCAGCCTCCTGCAAACAATCCCACAAATCCCGGAGGAAATCAAGTTGGAAATGCCACTGCAGAAGCTTTAGGCAATATTGCTTCTACTTTTATTGGTAATATCGGCACATCCAACGGACTTTTAAGCGGATTTTTTAATAACATTGGTACTGCTGCCGGTATTATTGAAACTACGACAAGTGCAGGCGGTGTCAGAGATAACAGCGGAGCAAGCCAGAATCAAAGCGGTCAGACCGGTGGGATCAATGCAGGCAACACCGAAGGTATCTCGGGAGGTCTCTCCACAATTATTTCGGGATTTAACAGTGCCATAAATTCCGTCACCGGCGGAAGCACTGATCCCGCTTCAATTTTAGGTTCATTGGGTTCATTAGGTTCGCTCGGTTCGCTTAATATTGGCGGACTTGGCGGGAACAAAAACAATAAACCTACTGAGGCAACAACTCTTTTCCCTCCCGTCACAATGCCTACAACTCAGGCTTATACGGGGAACTATTATAATTATGGCGGAGCTCAGATAACAGCAATCCAGATTGCAACTGTCCCGACAACCGTTCCCAGCACAACCGTACTTGAAACTCTTGAGCCTCAGACTCCTGCCGGCACAAGTGGTGAAATTGAGAATATAGACTCCATTCCCGCAGGTATGCAGTCTGAAAACACCAATAATTCAAGAACAGGAACAAAAAAGATTATAGGTGCAGTTGTTATTGTGCTGGCATTCGGTGCCATCGCTGCAGTTGTCATTAAACGCTCAATGTAAGGTATATATTATGAAAAAAAGTTATATTATCACTGCTGTTGTCGTTCTGCTTGCTGTTGCGATGGTTGCGGTTGTTTTTGTGGGCAAAGATATGATAAACATCAATAATCCCAATAGCGAAATGACCACAGAACCCACTTCACCTGCTGCAAGTGCTGACAAAAATGCATATTTATCTATCGTAAAATCATCAAGTGATATGTCCACTCCGATTATGGAGACTGCACTTGAAGATATTTTCTACACCATTGATACTGCCGGTAAAGTATCCTTCTTCAGACTTTCCGGAACGGCTCTTTCTCAAGTTGAGGCAAGCGGCAGTTATGAAATTACGGTTTCTTGTGCTTATCAGGATTTAAAAGCCGACGTCAGCTATTATACCGATGATGAGGATAATACAGTCGGTTTCGGTCTTTTCCTTGCAACTGACGATGAATCCGTTTTGATTTATGAATACGCATTCTTCTATCTTCTTGATTTGCCTGAAAGGTTTGCATCATCAAACAAGATGCTCGTTCTGATTGATACTGATAAGACCGATATTTATTCAAATGATAAGGTTTACGAAGAATCTTTCAGTTTTAATACCTCCAATCAAGCCACTTCCCGTTTCATAGTTGCCGACAATCGCACTATCGACGACAGAGGTGCTCCTCGTGCGGACTATTGCATGACTACCGATGCCGTCGTCCGTGACTGTGCAGATGAGCTTTTATTCTTTTCATCCCGTTATTATCGCTTATTCAAGAATGATTATCAGATGGATATTTTCCGGACGGGCAACTGGGGCAACAATACCGATAATGATCGTTATATCGAGAATATAGTCGGTTTCTATGCCGTAAACACGGACGAGGGAGTTCGTCATTTTGCAAAAACAGAAGATGGTTTTGCTCTTTCCGTTTATAATCCTGATTCCAAAGAAACTATCCTTATTCATGAGTTTAGCGGTGATTTTTACGAAGATTATATTCTTTCCGGAGAATATTTATTAAACCGCCTGACTCTTGAAATTTATGATATTTCCGGCGATAAGACGAGTAAGATAGCCATTCCCGACAATGTTGATTTCAAACCGGATTTATTTGAAATTGATGAAAACGGTACATATTTTATTCGTGGTGCTGCCGATTTGGAATATGCAGCTATCGTTGTCGGGAAATCAGATGGTGCGGCGAACATATATTATAATGATATGTTTAAAAACATCATAATTCCCACAATTACGGATGATAATACCGTGATGCTCAACATTGCAAAGGATGCTTCCGGAAGCGAGTTCGCAGTTGCGTTCTATTCAATCTGAGTTTAATATTTTCTTAATCAGACGGCTTGTGCCGTCTTTTTTATTTGCTTATGAGGGATTATGAGTTGCAAAATCTGATTGTTAATTGCCAAATAAAACAGAGAAAATTTTTTTGAAAAAGTGCTTGACAATTTGTTATAAATGTGGTAGAATTTTAAACTAATGTTATTATGGAAAGTGTACGCCGTTTTTCAAAAACGCACTAAAATTTGTCGTCAAAATGACGAAAGAGAGACCAAAAAAGGCTTTGCATTCAGCATTTTTGACGGGTAAATTTTTTGTAAACTTTTTATGAACAGAATATTAACAAGCATACGGACAACCGAAAAACACTTCGGCTTTTGCCGATGAAATGGATGGGTTTTGATGAAAAATTTAACGGATGTAAAGCAAGGCACGAGAGTAAGAAAGAGCTTCGGTCACATTCCCGACAGAGGCATACCGAATCTTGTTGCCGTTCAAAAGGACTCGTGGGAATGGTTTCTGCGTGAAGGAATGCAAGAAGTATTCCGCGATATCGGAATGGTCAAAGACTATCAAGAGCATTTCTCTATGGAATTTCTTGATTACAGACTTGCAGATAATCCCAGATGGACTATCGAAGACTGCAAAAACAGAGGTCTTACATACTGCAAGCAGATGTTTGTTCGCATTCGTCTGACTAACAATACAACCGGCGAAATCAAGGAAAATGATATAAATTTCGGCGATTGTCCGATTATGACAAAGCAGGGAACTTTCATTATTAACGGTGCGGAAAGAGTTGTTATTTCTCAGATTGTCCGTTCACCCGGTGTATATTTCTCCAAGACCAAGGATAAGACCGGAAAGGAGTTATTCTCTGCTCAGGTAATTCCGCTTCGTGGTGCATGGATTGAGTATGAAACCGACAAGGACGATTTGTTCTATGTTGCTGTTGACAGAAATAAGAAAACTTTCGTTAACACCTTCGTTCAGGCGTTAAGTTATGTCGGTATTGATGCAAATGACTTAAATGCTCATCTCAGATTTGATAATACCGCATCCCTCTTTGATTTATTCGGAGAGAGTGAAGTTCTGAAAGCATCTGTTAAAAAGGACGACTCCAAACGTAAGAAAAGAGCAACCGAAGCTCTTAAGGAACTTTATGATAAATTACGTCCCGGTGAGCCTTTTGATGTTGTTGCAGCTTCAAAGTATTTAACCGAAATGTTCCTTGAACCGAGAAAGTACGATTTGTCCAGAGTAGGTCGTTATACATACAATAAGAAACTCAGTTTCTTTGACAGACTCAAAGGACAGACTTGTGCTGAAACGGTATTTGATCCGAGAACCGGTGAAGTTTTAGCTGAAGAAGGCGAAAAGATTACCGGTGAGAAGGCAAATGAAATTGGTCAGGCCGGTGTTTATTCGGTTACGATAAGACTTGAAGATGATACATTATTGAAGGTTATCACCAACAATATGGTTGATGCTCTTCCCTATCTCTCCGAGTTTGGCTTTACATTTGAAGACCTTGAAGAAATACGACTGGCTGAAAAGGTTGCATACGGCGTGCTTTGTGATATTATTGACACTTATACAACAAAAGAAGAAATCCGTGAGCAGCTTATACTTCGTGAAAATGAACTTGCCCCCAAGACTGTTACCGTAAATGATATTTTAGCATCCGTAAACTATTTGACTTGCCTTACAAAGAACGTAGGCAGGACTGACGATATTGACCATTTGGGCAATCGTCGTATCCGCAGTGTCGGTGAGCTTTTCCAAAATCAGTTTAGGATTGGTTTTTCAAAGCTTGAAAAGAATATCCGTGAGCGTATGGGTAATAAGAACAAGGATGACGATGTATCCGTATCCGAACTTCTTAATGAAAAGCTTGTTATGTCCGCAATTCGTGAATTTATCGGATCTTCACCGCTTTCACAGTTTATGGACCAGAACAATCCGCTTGCAGAACTTACTCACAAGCGTCGTCTTTCGGCATTGGGACCCGGCGGTCTGACTCGTGAGCGTGCAGGCTTTGAAGTTCGTGACGTACACTACACTCATTACGGGAGAATGTGCCCGATTGAGACTCCCGAAGGTCAGAATATCGGTCTTATTTCTTATCTTGCGACATTCGCGAGAATCAACAGATATGGTTTTATCGAAACTCCTTTCAGAAGAGTTGATAAGGAAACCGGTACAGTTTTAAGCGATCCGGATCCTGTCAAAGACAGAGAGTTTGTCAGATATATGACTGCCGATGTAGAAGATAATTTCTATATTGCACAGGCAAATGAAGAACTTGATAAAAACGGCAAGTTCGTCAATGAAAAAGTCATTTGTCGTCATCAGGACTCATTCTATGAAATGGACCCCACAAGTGTTGACTATATGGACGTATCTCCTAAGATGGTATTTTCCGTTGCAACAGCTTGTATCCCCTTCCTTGAAAATGATGACGCTAACCGTGCATTGATGGGTGCAAACATGCAGAAGCAGGCTGTTCCGCTTCTTACGAGTGAAGCTCCCTTTGTCGGTACGGGAATGGAGTATAAAATTGCTCATGATTCAGGTTCTGTTGTTGTTGCAAAGCGTGCAGGTACGGTTACAGATGTTGATGCCGCTACCATTACAATCACAACGGACGATGGTTCTGAAGATGTCTATGAGCTTATTAAATTTACTCGTTCAAACCAAGGCACTTGTGTAAACCAGATTCCGATTGTTCATTTTGGTGAAAAAGTTGAAGAAGGCAGGGTTATTGCTGACGGTCCCGCAACAAGCGAAGGTGAAATTTCACTTGGTAAGAATGCTCTTATCGGTTTTATGACCTGGGAAGGCTATAACTATGAAGACGCTGTTCTTATCAATGAAAAGCTTGTCCGTGATGATGTATATACATCTATTCACATTGAGCGTTTTGAAGTAGAGGCTCGCACAACTCGTATAGGCAGCGAAAAGATTACCCGTGATATTCCCAACGTATCCAAAGAATCGCTCAGGGATTTGGATGAAAACGGTATTATCCGTATTGGTGCAGAAGTTCACTCAGGTGATATTTTAGTCGGTAAGACTACACCAAAGGGTGAAACTGAGCAGGAACCAGAAGAGCGTCTCCTTCGTGCAATTTTCGGTGATAAGGCTAATGAAGTCAAGGATACCTCCCTTCGTGTACCTCATGGCGAATATGGTGTAGTTGTTGATGTTCAGGTTCGTACATCTGAAAATGATGAAGAGCTTTCCAAGGACGTAGATGAACAGGTCATCGTATTTGTCGCTCAGAAGCGTAAGCTTCAGGTCGGCGATAAAATGGCAGGTCGTCACGGTAACAAGGGTGTTGTTTCTCGTATCTTACCTCAAGAAGATATGCCTTTCCTTGAAGACGGCACTCCTCTTGATATTGTTCTTAATCCTTTGGGTGTTCCTTCTCGTATGAACATCGGTCAGGTTTTTGAAGTTAATTTGGGTTATGCCGCAAAGGCTTTGGGTTGTCATTTTATGACTCCCATATTTGACGGTGCACGCGAAGAAGATATTCGTGATTTGTTCCGTGAAGCAGGTATTCCAGAAGACGGTAAGAGCGTTCTTTATGACGGTCGTACAGGCAGGAAGTTTGACAGTAGGGTTACTGTCGGTATTATGTATTACTTAAAACTCAATCATCTTGTTGATGAAAAGATTCACGCCCGTTCAACAGGTCCTTATTCACTTGTTACTCAACAGCCTTTGGGCGGTAAAGCTCAATTCGGTGGTCAGCGTTTCGGTGAAATGGAAGTATGGGCACTTGAAGCATATGGTGCAGCTTATACATTACAGGAAATACTTACTGTTAAGAGTGACGATGTTATCGGCAGAAACAACAGCTATAAAGCCATTGTTAAGGGTGAAAATGTACCGAAACCCGGTGTTCCCGAATCTTTCAAGGTTTTGGTCAAGGAATTACAGGCACTTGCTCTTAATGTCCGTGTGCTTGATGCAGACGGTAAAGAAATTGAACTTGACCGCAGTTATGATACTGACAGCCGTTACGCAAGATTACCGGCAGACAAGAGCAGTTTTGCTTCTGAAGTTATTGCTCCGAAAGAGCCTGCAGATCCCATTCCTGATGATTCCGATGAAGAAACCGAAGATTATTATTCAAGAAGTTCTTTAGATGATGATGAAGATTATGATGACGATGATGATTACGGTTCAATAGAGTACATAACGGAAGAAGATCCCGATGAGGATTTGGATACGGATGATATAGTCGGAATGTTTAAGAACTACCTTCCCGATGAAGAATAATTCACCATGCGAAAGAGGGTTAAAATATGTTAAATGAAGAAAACTATAATGAACTTGATTTTGAGGCCATACAAATTGGTCTTGCAAGTCCCGAAGATATTGCAAAATGGTCGCACGGTGAGGTAAAAGAGCCGGAAACCATTAACTATAAATCACAGAAACCCGAACCGAACGGTCTTTTCTGTGAGGCTATTTTCGGTCCCGTAAAAGACTATGAATGTCATTGCGGTAAGTATAAGAAGGGCAGAGTGTACGCAGGTCAGATCTGTGACAAATGTCATACCGAAATCACAAGTTCCAAAGTCCGTCGTGACCGCATGGGACACATTGAACTTGCTTGTCCCGTTGCTCACCTTTGGTATGTTAAGGGTACTCCCTCCCGTATTGCAACAATACTTAATATTTCCAACAAGAACCTTGAAGAAGTTATTCATTACAACGCATATATCGTTCTTCATCTTGGCGAAAATGTGGTGGAATATGACAGAAGAGGTGATGAAATCAAGGTTGGTACGGTAATCAACCAGAAGTCTTATGACCAGTGCAAAATGAAGCACGGTAAGGATTTCATCGCTCAAAAGGGAGCTCCCGCCATTCAGACTCTTCTTAAGAGAATAGATGTTGATGCTGAGTGTGAAGCTCTTCGTGATTTAATCATGGGCACAACCTCGGGTAAACCTGCAACCGGACAGAATCGCGAAAAACTCTTAAAGCGTTATGAAGTATTTAACGATTTCAGAGAATCGGGGAATAAACCCGAATGGATGATTCTTGAAAAACTTCCTGTTATTCCTCCCGATCTTCGTCCTATGGTTGCTCTTGACGGTGGTCGTTATGCAGCATCTGACTTAAATGAACTTTATCGTCACGTCATTTCCCGTAACAATCGTCTTAAAAAGCTTATTGAGCTGGGCTCTGCGTCCATCGTTTTGGATAATGAATGCAGAATGCTTCAGGAGGCTGTCAATGCTCTTATTGACAATACAAAACGCCAGAATAAACGTCCGGTAACTGGTGCAAATAACCGCCCGCTTAAGTCATTAACGGACTTGTTGAAGGGTAAACAAGGTCGTTTCAGACAGAATCTTCTCGGTAAGCGTGTTGACTTTTCCGGTCGTTCCGTTATCGTTGTAGGTCCGGAACTTAAGATTTATCAGTGCGGTCTTCCTAAGGAAATGGCACTTGAGCTTTTCAAACCTTTTGTTATGAAATGGCTTATGCAAAATGGCAAGTCCACCAATGAAAAGGCAGCCAAGAGAGAAGTTGACAATGCTCATCCGAAAGTATGGGACGGTCTTGAAGTTGTTATCAAAGATCACCCCGTTATGCTCAACCGTGCTCCTACACTTCACCGTCTATCAATTCAGGCATTTGAACCTGTATTGGTAGAAGGTCGTGCCATTAAACTTCACCCCCTTGTATGTACAGCTTTCAACGCTGACTTTGACGGTGACCAGATGGCTGTTCACGTACCTCTTTCACATGAGGCACAGAGTGAAGCACGTAACCTTATGCTTGCTTCAAACAACTTGCTTAAACCTTCGGATGGTCGTTCCGCAACCGTTCCCACTCAGGACATGGTTTTGGGTTCATATTATCTTACAATGGTAAATCCCGTCGATGAAAACAAGCCTCAAAAATTCTTCTCTTCCGAGGATGAAGCGGTTATGGCTCATGAACAGGGTGAACTTGATATTCACGATGTTATCAATGTTCGCCGTTTTGCAGAGATTGACGGAGTTATGTGCGATAAGATTATTAAGACTACTCTTGGTAAGATTATCTTCAACCGTAATATTCCGCAGAATCTCGGTTTTGTTGACAGAAGCAATCCTGAAAACGCTTTTGATTTGGAAGTTGATTTCCTTGTTTCCAAGAAGCTCTTAGGACAGATTATTGACCGTTCAATTACAATCAACGGAACAAAAATCACTTCTAAAATGCTTGATGATATTAAGTCTCTGGGTTTCAGATATTCCACTTTGTCCGGTATCACAATTGCTATCAGCGACGCAATTATTCCTCCGCAGAAGAAGGAATATATTGCTGAAGCAGAAGAGAAAATCGCTGAAATCGACAAGGGTTATCAGCGTGGTAAATTTTCAGATGCAGATCGTAAAAAAGCGACTATTCAGATTTGGGAAGAAACAACCAAGCGTATCATGAAGGTTGTTCCTCAGAATCTTGCACCGGACAACCCGATTGCTATCATGGTTAATTCCGGAGCTCGTGGTTCCGAGATTCAGTTGAACCAGCTTGCCGGTATGCGTGGTCTTATTGCTAACACTGCCGGTGAAACTATCGAAATTCCGATTCGTGCAAACTTCCGTGAAGGACTTACCGTTCTTGAATACTTCAGCTCTTCTCGTGGTGCCCGTAAAGGTCTTGCCGACACGGCTCTTCGTACGGCTGACTCCGGTTATCTGACACGTCGTCTTGTTGATGCTGCTCAGGATGTCATTGTCCGTATAGATGATTGCCACTGCTCAAAGGGCATTACAGTCTGTGATTTGATGAACAAAGCAGGCGATAAGGTTATCGAATCTTTTAAGGAAAGACTTATCGGTCGTTTCCTTCTGGAATCTCTTTATGATAATAACGGAAATCTTATCATGAGCCACGAATACATCATGAATGAAGAAGATGCAGAAAGAATCATAAATGCAGGGTTTACAAGTGCAGTTATCCGCTCTCCTCTTACCTGTGAATGTGAAAACGGCATTTGCGTACAATGCTATGGCTCTGACCTTGCAACGGCAAAGGCAATTAATATAGGCGAAGCTGCGGGTATTTTTGCTGCTCAGTCAATCGGTGAACCCGGTACACAGCTCACGATGCGTACTTTCCATACCGGTGGTGTTACCACAGGCAGCGATATTACGCACGGTCTTCCCAGAGTTGAAGAACTTTTTGAAGCTCGTACTCCCAATCCGCAGGCTATCCTTTCCGAAATTTCCGGTGTTGTTTCTTTTGCTCAGGAAAAACGTCGTGATATTATCAGGATTACCGGCGAGGAAGGTGTTAAGTCCTATCCGATTAACTATGATACCCGTGTTACGGTTACTGAAGGTCAGTTTATCGAAAAAGGCACTGAGCTTACAGGCGGTTCTCCCGCACCGGCAGATATTCTTGAAATCAGCGGTCTTCATGCTGTTCAGGATTACCTTATTCGTGAGGTACAGTCTACTTACCGTGGTCAGGGTGTTGATATTAACGATAAACATATCGAAATTATCATTCGTCAGCTTCTTCTTAATGTTATTATCACCGATCCGGGCGACACAAGACTGATTTCCGGTGTCCGCGTAAGCAAGCGAGAGCTTCGAGAGCTTGTAAAGAAGGCTCGTGATCGTTATATTGATGCTAACGGTTCCGATGAAGGTTTCAGAGAGCCTGAAACCAAACCGGTCATCCTTGGTCTTACAAAGGCATCTCTTGCTGCCGACTCCTTCCTTTCAGCCGCTTCTTTCCAGGAGGCAAACCGTGTTCTGACAGAAGCTGCCGTTAAGGGAAAGACTGACAGATTGTTAGGTCTTAAGGAAAATGTTATCGTAGGTCGTCTCCTTCCCGCAGGTACAGGTATGCGTATCTACAACAATATCGAAGTTCGCGGTGAAGATGCTGCTCCGGTAGAGTATTAATCAAAAAAAGTTGTCGCTCACTCTGCGGCAACTTTTTATGTTTAATTTTTATCTATAGGTTTTTTGCGAGTTTCGATAGATTTAGTACAAGCATAAACTATTACATCGACGGTATCCGCACCATGAATTTTCAACATTTTTGCACATTCATCTAATGTTGCACCGGTGGTACGGACATCATCAACCAATAATATACGTTTGTTTTGAATTTCGACACCTTTTCGTGTATCGAAAATACCGAAAACATTTCCTTTTCTGAATGATGCATGCAAACTTCGTTGCGGTTTGGAGGAGTATAGTTTTTCCAATGCATTATAAGTCGGTATGCTGCAATACACTGAGAGGAGATTGGCAAGCAGTTGAGCCTGATTAAATCCCCGTTTGGCTTGTTCATCTTTTGTCTGTGGGACAAAGGATATAAAATCATAGTCAAAATTAATTCCTTCTCGCCCATAAGAAAGATACATATCTTCAGCCATTGTTTCGGCAGCACGAATATTTTTATAGAATTTCAGAAGATAGACACCACGACGCACACCGCCTTCGTAGTAATAAGCGGCAGTAATTCTGTCGTAAGGGTGATAAGCTTTTTTGCAGGTGCAATCCTCTTTTTTTGTTCCGCAATGTGTGCAGGTTTCACCGGTGATATATGTATTTTCGTCTATACAGACCTTACAGTAATTATCCCACGGCAAAATTACATCGCCGCAACAACGACAACGTTTCGGAAAGAGAATATGCTTTAATTTCATATCATAATGACCAGTCTATCGGCTCAAGTCCTTCTTTTTTGAGAAGTTCATTGCATTTTGAAAAATGTTTGCAACCGAAAAAACCTCGGTGTGCTGAAAGCGGAGAAGGGTGAACTGCGAACAATTTGTGATGTATCGGGTTTGTAACCAGCTGAGCTTTATTCTTTGCATCGCTTCCCCATAGAATGAATACGATAGGCGTTTCCCGTTTGTTAAGTGCAATTATTATTTCGTCAGTAACTTTCTCCCAGCCTCTATTTCGATGACTTCCGGCTTGTCCGCGACGAACAGTTAATACATTGTTTATGAGCAAAACACCGTTTTTTGCCCATTTTGTTAAATTTCCGCTTTGTGGGATATTTATTCCCAAATCATCGTTCAGCTCTTTGAAAATATTACAAAGTGATGGCGGAAAAGGTATTCCGTCTTGCACCGAAAATGCCAGTCCGTGAGCTTGATGAGGCTGGTGGTACGGATCTTGACCGATGATAACTGCCCGAACATCAGAATAATCAGTTAGTTTCAGAGCGTTGAATATCGAATACATATCAGGATATACATCAAAACGGGAATACTCGTCTTTCAGGTATTCCCGCAAGTTTTTGTAATATTCAGTTGTCCAGACATCTTTGAGAATCGTATCCCAAGAATTATTTATTTTTACCATAATACCTATATTTTATGGATTAAGCATTTTTTCGGTATCTGTAATAATCCTGTTTATCTGCCTTTTTTTCTTGCCTGAAAGCTGTACCGGTAACTTTTTAAACTCATCTGAGTCCGGTACGGTGAATATAAGTGAAATCGGGATTGATATTATCAGAAGTCCGAGTAATGCTGAAATCACCATCATTTAAATTCCGGAATAATGAGTCCGTAGCCTCCGTCTTCACGAGCATATACTACTTCCATTTCATCACTTTCGGCATTCTGGAATACGAAGAATTTATGACCGAGCAAGTTCATCTGAAGGATAGCATCTTCAAGGGTTTGGGGTTTGAGTGCTATGGTTTTTCTTCTGACAACATCAAAATGGAGTTCTTCAGCCTCTTCAGTGGTTTCCGTTACTTCAGGTGTAGCAATCAATTCATCAAAATTGCCTTCACGGAGACGTTTTGCAACCCTGGTTTTGTTTTTGCGGATCTGTCGAACAAGAGCATCAACACAGATATCAAGCGCATCATCGAGATTTACAGCCTTGCCTTGTGAACGGAAGATGAGTCCCTTATGCATAATCGTGATTTCGACCGTCTGACTTGTTTTCTCTACGGTAGCCGTAAGTTTTACATCAATGTCTGAGCCGAAGAATTTTTCGATTTTGGCAAGCTTTTTCTCTGCACGCTTTTTGAAATTCTCACGAGGAGTGCATTTGCGTCCGATAATTGTAATGTTCATACGAACACTCCTTTCCTGATGATTGAAGGGCTTTTCCCTTCTCACAACTTCATTATAGCAAACTTTCACAGATTTGTAAAGAGTTTTTTTTAATTTCTGACAAAATTTTTCAATTTTTTCAAGCATTTGTTCAAAATATCAATAAAAACAGCCTTTTCGCAGAGCACGAAAAGGCATATTTTTGATTTACAATCAGAATTTGACGCGTTCTTCGATATATGATGCAACCTGTTCTATCGGAATTCTGACCTGTTCCATAGAATCACGCTCACGAATTGTAACGCAACCGTCTGCTTCTGTGTCATCATTTCCGAATGTTTCGAAGTCAAGGGTTACACAGAAGGGAGTGCCGATTTCATCTTCACGACGATAACGCTTACCGATTGAACCTGTTTCGTCAAAATCGGTCATAAAGTGCTTTGAAAGTTCTTCCCAGATTGGAAGAGCTTTCTCGGAGAGCTTTTTGGAGAGAGGTAATACTGCACACTTATAGGGAGCAATGGCGGGAGAAAGGCGAAGCACCGTTCTTACATCATTTTTTTCTGCATCAAGAACTTCCTCGTCATATGCTTCACAAAGGATAGCTAAAACTGTACGATCAAGACCATAAGTGGATTCAACAATAAACGGAATAAATCTTTCGTTTGTTTCAGGATCCAAATATTCGAAATTCTGACCAGAATATTCCTGATGACGAGCAAGGTCAAAATCTGTACGGTTGTGTGTACCGTTAACTTCACCCCAGCCAAACGGGAATAAGTATTCGATATCGCAAGCGGCCTTTGCATAGTGAGCCAGTTTTTCGTGGTCGTGATAGCGAAGATGCTCCGGCTTAATACCTAAGTCAATATAATATTGTCTGCCATATTCTTTATAAAAATCATAAAGTTCAGTGTCAGTTCCTTCTTTGCAGAAAGTCTGATATTCCATCTGTTCAAATTCAATGGTTCTGAAAGTAAAGTTGCCGGGAGTAATTTCGTTTCTGAACGCTTTGCCTATCTGACCGATTGAGAAGGGGAGCTTTGCACGCTGCGAACGCAGAACGTTAAGATAATTTACATATTCACCCTGTGCATTTTCGGGACGAAGATAAATAATGGATTTTGCATCACTTGTAACACCGCGGAATGTTTGGAACATAAGGTTAAACTCTCGAATGTCGGTGAAATTATGTTTGCCGCAGTTGGGACAGGGTATGGAGTGGTTCTTAATATACTGGAACATCTCCTCTTTTGTTAAGCCGTCTGCATGTGCATTTTCATCAAAATCGTCAATGAGATTGTCAGCACGGAAACGCAGTTTGCATTCTTTGCAGTCAAGAAGCGGGTCGGAGAAGCTTGAAACGTGCCCCGATGCTTCCCATACTCTCGGATGCATTAAAATGCCGGCATCCACTTCATAGCTGTTTTTGCGTTCCTGAATGAATCGCTTACGCCAGGTATCCTTGATATTATTCTTAAGTCTTGCACCTAAGGGACCGTAGTCCCAGGTATTTGCAAGTCCGCCGTATATTTCGCTGCCTGCAAAAATAAAGCCTCTGCCTTTGCAAAGGGCAACGATTTTTTCCATTGATTTCTCGGTATTTTTCATTGTACTCTCCCTGTAATTAGTTTAGTGATGAAAAGAGAAGGTGTGATTAATATGCATAACTCAAGGCGTAATGCTCTTACTCTTTTTCCCATATATGGCTATGTATTTTATCACATTCTAATTATAAAGTCAAGAAAATTAAATGGTTTACGAAAGATTAAGTGCAAAAGTCGTCAAAGTATACGAAATAATTGCTAAATTTAGAATACGTTTGTGAAATAGGCAGAAATTCATTATATTTTTTAATTTCAGGTTGCAATTTTTACAAATTTATAGTAAAATAAGCAGGCTGTGGTAGGGGAATAATGCCCTGACGCAGAAAATTAAGGCGTTGAAGCGATAGGTGGCCGTGCTTAACACGGGGAATTATCGCCGAGCATGTCCGGTTTATAAACAGGGCGACAAGAATATTTGCTATCGACTTTTTCGATTTTCGACAAGTCACCAAGGGGGTTAGTTGCCTCTTGGCAAATATTTTGCACTGCGACCGGAAGAAAAATTTAGGTTTTTTTATAAAGACGAGGTTTGAACACCAGGCACAGTGTGAACAATTGTGTATATACATTAAATATATGCACACTTGCCCAAAAGAAAATGGAGGCAAAAAAATGGCAGTCAGTGAAAAAATCAGAATCAGAATTAAGGGTTACGATCACAGCATCGTAGATCAGGCATCAGCTAAGATAGTTGATACCGCAAAGCGTACAGGTGCACAGGTCAGCGGTCCCATCCCGCTTCCGACCGACAAAGAAATCGTCACAATCCTTCGTGCTGTTCATAAGTACAAGGATAGTCGTGAGCAGTTCATTCAGAAGACTCACAAAAGACTTATTGATGTTATCAAGCCCTCTCAGAAGACAATCGAGGCTCTCACAAACCTTGAACTTCCTGCAGGCGTTGATATTGACATCAAAATTTAATCAGCTTTAAGTGCCGATGCTTGCATCGGTTCTGACAGGTCAATGTTGGAATCAACTTAAATAAAAGTGATTTCAACCAATAATCTGAATATGGAGGAAACCACATGAAAAAAGGTCTTATTGGTAAAAAGATCGGCATGACTCAGGTTTTCGATGAAACAGGTAAGGTTATTCCCGTAACCGTTCTCGAAATGGGTCCTTGCACAGTTACCCAGCTTAAAACAGCTGAAAACGACGGCTATGAGGCTGCACAGTTAGGTTTCGGCGAAATCGCTCCGAATCATGTAAACAAGCCCTACGCCGGTCACTTTAAGAAGAATGACATCATTCCGAAGAGGTATCTCAGAGAATTTAAGTTTGAAAATATCTCCGAGTACGAACTGGGTGCAGTTATCAAAGTTGACGTCTTCAATGTAGGCGAAAAGATTGATGCTCACGGAACAAGCAAGGGAAAAGGTACTGCCGGTGTCATCAAGAGATGGAACTTCAGTCGTCTTAAAGAATCTCACGGTTCAGGTCCCGTTGTTCGTCGCGGCGGTTCCACCGGTGCTTGTGCAGATCCCGCTCGCATTTTTAAGGGGAAAAAGCTTGCCGGTCACTTAGGTTCCGAAAAAGTTACGGTTCAGAATCTTGAAATCGTTAAGATTGATGCAGAGAACAATCTCATCGCAGTTAAAGGTGCCGTTCCCGGTCCCAAGCAGGGTGTCGTTGTAATCACCGACGCAGTTAAAGCATAAGAAGGAGGAGAAGTAAATGCCTAATACAGTAGTATATAATATGGCTGGTGAAAAAGTTGAAGAGCTTGCTCTCAACGAAAACGTATTCGCTATTGAGCCAAATACCTCCCTCATGCATCTCGCTGTTGTGTCTTATCTTGCAAATCAGCGTCAAGGTACACAGTCCACAAAAACTCGTGCCGAAGTTTCCGGTGGTGGCAAGAAGCCTTGGAGACAGAAGGGTACAGGTCGTGCCCGTCAGGGTTCCACACGTGCTCCGCAGTGGTATCACGGCGGTATCGCACATGGTCCGAAGCCTCGTGGCTATGGTTTCCATCTTCCCAAGAAGCAAAGACAAATTGCTCTCAAGTCTGCTCTTTCCAGCAAGGTAGCAGCTGATGAGATGAAGGTTCTTGATGCTTTTACTCTTGACGCGATCAAGACTAAGGAAGTTGTTAAGGTTCTCGCAGCTCTTGATTGTGCAAAGAAGTCCCTTATTGTTCTTGCTGAAAATGACAATACAATCTATCGCAGTGCAAGAAATATTGCCGGCGTTAAGGTTACAACAGTCAACACCATCAATACCTACGATATTCTTAATTGCGATACTCTCGTAATTACCAAGGATGCCGTAGCTAATCTTGAGGAGGTATACGCATGAGTAAGGCTGCACAGGATATTATCCTCAAACCGATCATCACGGAAGAATCTATGATGGGCACAGCTATGAGAAAGTATTCTTTCGTAGTAGCAAAGACTGCCAACAAGATTGAAATTGCTAAGGCAGTTGAAGAACTTTTCGGCGTTAAAGTTGCAAAAGTTAACACAATTAATCGTTTAGGTAAGTATCGTCGTTATGGTCGTTTCGATGGTTACACAAGTTCTTCCAAGAAGGCTGTCGTAACTCTTACCGAAAACAGCAAGTCAATTGACTTCTTCGACGGTTTACTGTAATTAAAGAATTCAGATGTTGGATGTTGGTCACCGATTTTAATAAACGGTGGTCTGACATCTGTGTCTGTGATTTTAGGTGCAAACACGGGGAAGCGTTTGAACTTGCCTGTATGCACGAAAATGCCGTTTAATCGGCAATCAATTTAGTTAAGATGACATCAGGATATTAAAAATCCACAGTCATTACAATAAAAACGTTTTCCAATGATGCTGATGATGTATGGTCTTTAAGGCAGGTCGACGCCCGACCGGCTGACCGCTAAATCTTCATTATGAAAACGAAATAAGAAAGGCGAGTGTATTACACATGGCAATCAAAGTCTACAAGCCGACTAATAACGCAAGACGTAATATGTCGACAACAGACTACTCCGTGCTGTCAAAAGTCGCTCCGGAAAGAAGCCTTCTTGAACCCAAGAAGAAGCATTCCGGTCGTAACAGCTACGGCAGAATCACCGTTCGTCACAGAGGCGGCGGAAACAGACAGAAGTACAGAATCATCGACTTCAAGAGAAACAAGCCCGGTATGGCAGATGTTCTTACATTAGAATATGATCCCAACAGATCCGCTCATATCGCTCTTATTCAGTATGAAGACGGCACAAAGTCCTATATCCTTGCTCCTGCAGGTCTTAAAGTCGGTGATAAGGTTGAATCCGGTGAAGGTGCAGACATCAAAGTCGGTAATGCTCTTCCCCTCAACAACATTCCCACAGGTACGCACATTCACAATGTCGAATTAGCTCCCGGTCACGGCGGACAGCTTGCACGTGCTGCAGGTAACGCTGCTCTGCTTATGGCTAAGGAAGGTAATTTTGCTCTTCTTCGTTTACCCTCCGGTGAAATGCGTAATGTTCCGATTATGTGCAAAGCTACAATCGGTACGGTAGGCAACGTTGAACATGAAAACGTTAACATCGGCAAAGCAGGTCGCAAACGTCATATGGGTTTCCGTCCCACAGTTCGCGGTTCTGCCATGAACCCCTGCGACCACCCGCACGGTGGTGGTGAAGGTAAAGCACCTATCGGTCGTCCGAGTCCTGTTACTCCCTGGGGTAAACCTACTCTCGGTTATAAGACTCGTTCTAAGAAGAAGGCTTCCAATGCTTTAATTGAGAAGCGTCGCAATGAGAAATAAGACGGGAAGGAGAAAATAAATGAGCAGAAGTACTAAAAAAGGCCCCTTTGTTCAGCCCAAGCTTCTCCAGAGAGTTGAAGCTATGAACGAAAAGGGAGAAAAGAGTGTTCTTACGACATGGAGTCGTGCCTCGACAATTATGCCTCAGTTCATCGGTCACACTTTCGCTGTTCATGACGGCAGAAAGCACGTTCCCGTTTATATTACAGAGGACATGGTAGGTCACAAACTTGGTGAGTTTGCTCCTACGAGAACCTTCAGAGGTCACGCAGGTTCTAAAACCAAATAAGCAAAGGAGTGAAATGATATGAGAGCTACGGCAAAGGCTACATTCCAAAGAATAGCCCCCGCTAAAGTTCAAATCGTTCTTGATTTGATCAGAAACAAGCCCGTTGATGAAGCAATGGCAATTCTCAAGTTCACCCCGAAGGCTGCTTGTGAACCGCTTATGAAGCTTCTCAGTTCTGCTAAGGCTAATGCAGAAAACAATTTAAATATGGATGTCGCTTCCCTCTATATCTCTGAATGCTACGTAAATCAGGGACCGACACTCAAAAGAATCAGACCGAGAGCACAGGGACGTGCCTTCCGAATCAACAAGAAGACATCCCACATTACAATTGTTCTCGAAGAAAAAGAAGACTAATCGGAAGGAGGAACAAAGATGGGTCAGAAAATTAATCCTACCGGTCTAAGAATCGGTGTTATCAAACCTTGGGAATCTCGTTGGTATGCAAACAAGGCAGATTTTGCAAATACTCTTATAGCAGACTACAATCTTCGTGAGTACCTTCTTACCGCACTTGCTCCTGCAGGTGTTCCGAAGGTCGAAATCGAAAGAAATCCCAAGAGAGTTACAATCAGCATTCATTGTGCAAAGCCCGGTATCGTTATCGGTAAGGGCGGCTCAGAAGTTGAAAAGCTTAAAGCTGTTTGCAGAAAGAAGTTGGGCTGTGATGACGTTTTCATCAACATCATTGAAATCAAGAGTCCAGATCTTAATGCTAAGCTTGTAGCTGATAATATTGCCGGTCAGCTTGAAAGACGTGTATCTTTCCGTCGTGCAATTAAGCAGAGTATCGGCAGAACAATGAAACTTGGTGCTCGTGGTATCAAAGTAACGGCTTCCGGTCGTTTGGGCGGTGCAGAAATTGCTCGTTCCGAAACATATCGCGAAGGTACAATTCCGCTTCAAACAATCCGTGCTGACATCGACTATGGCTTCTCCGAGGCTAACACAACCTATGGTAAGATCGGTGTCAAGGTATGGATTTACCGCGGTGAAGTTCTCAGTGCAGCTCCCCGTCGCAGTGAAAGACGCGGTGACAGACGCAGAAAGGAGAGAAGAGCCTAATGCTTATTCCGAAACGTGTTAAGTTCCGCAGACAGCAGAGAGGTCGCCTCAAGGGTACAGCTCAAAGAGGTAATACCATTACTTACGGCGATTATGGTCTTCAGGCTCTCGAACCTGCGTGGATTACATCTAACCAGATTGAAGCAGCCCGTATTGCTATGACTCGTAGCACAAAGCGTGGCGGTAAAGTCTGGATTAAAATCTTCCCCGACAAGCCGATTACCGAAAAACCGGCAGAAACCCGCATGGGTTCCGGTAAAGGTTCTCCCGAATATTGGGTAGCAGTAGTCAAGCCCGGTCGTATTATGTTCGAAATGAAGGGTGTTGATGAATCTGTTGCACGTGAGGCTATGCGTCTTGCAGCTACCAAACTCCCGATTAAGTGCAAGTTTGTTAAGAAAGAAGATCAGGAGGGTGACGAGCAATGAAAGCAAGTGAAATCAGAGCTATGAAGCCCGAACAATTGGACGCCAAGCTCGTTGAACTTAAGAAAGAGCTTTTCAATCTTCGTTTCCAACAGACCATCAATCAGCTCGACAACCCGAGCAGAATCAGTGCTGTTCGCAAGGACATCGCTCGTATAAAAACCGTACAGCGTGACCTTGAGCTCCATGGTGCTGAAGGTTAAGGGAGGACAAGATTATGGAAAGAAATTTAAGAAAAAATCGTGTTGGTATTGTAGTATCCGATAAGATGGACAAGACAGTTGTTGTCGCCGTCAAGGACAGGGTTAAGCATCCTCTCTATAAGAAGATTGTTAACCGTACAATCAAACTCAAGGCTCACGACGAGAAAAACGAATGTGGCATCGGCGACAAGGTTTCTGTTATGGAAACCCGTCCTCTTTCCAAGGAAAAGAGATGGCGTGTCGTTGAGATTATCGAGAAGGCAAAATAAGGAGGCAATACAATGATTCAACAAGAGAGCTTGCTGAAAGTTGCCGACAATACCGGTGCAAGAGAACTTATGTGCATCCGTGTGCTCGGTGGCTCCGGCAGAAAGTTTGCCAATGTTGGCGACGTTATTGTGGCTTCCGTTAAGAAAGCTGCACCCGGCGGTGTTGTAAAAAAGGGTGATGTAGTCAAGGCTGTTATTGTACGTACAGCTTACGGTCTTCGTCGTGAAGACGGCTCATACATCCGCTTTGATGAAAACGCAGCCGTTATCATCAAGGAAGACAAGACCCCGAGAGGTACTCGTATCTTTGGGCCCGTAGCAAGAGAGCTTCGTGAGAAGGACTATATGAAGATCCTTTCCCTTGCTCCCGAAACGCTGTAAGGAGGACTCAGGATGGCTAAAGTACATGTAAAGACCGGCGATACGGTCATGATTATTAATGGTAAAGACCGCGGCAAAAAAGGTAAGGTTATGCAGGTTGCTCCCAAAGAGGGTAAGCTTATAGTAGAAGGCTGCAACATCGTATCCAAGCACGTAAAGCCCCGTAAAATGGGTGAAGCCGGCGGTATCATAAAGGCTGAATCCGCAATGTATGCTTGTAAAGTTCAGCTTGTATGTCCCAAGTGTGATGAGGCAACGAGAGTTGGTTGCATAATGGACGACAAAAACGGCAAAATGCGTGTCTGCAAGAAGTGCGGCGCAAAGTTTGAATAAGGAGGAGCAGACAAATGGCAAGACTTAAAGAATTGTACAAGACCGATGTTGCTCCCGCCCTTATGAGTAAGTTCGGTTATAAGAGCGTAATGCAGATTCCTAAGATTGATAAGGTAGTTATCAATGTAGGTTGCGGTGAAGCTAAGGAAAATCCGAAGGCTATCGAAGCAGTAAGTGCAGATATCGCTCAGATTACCGGTCAGAAGCCCATAGTTTGCAAGGCAAAGAAGTCTGTTGCTAACTTCAAGCTTCGTGAAGGTATGCCTAACGGCGTAAAAGTCACCCTTCGCGGGAACAGAATGTACGAGTTTATTGATCGTTTTTTCAATATCGCACTTCCCCGTGTTCGTGACTTCAGAGGAATCAATCCCAATTCTTTTGATGGCCGCGGTAATTATTCCGTAGGTGTCAAAGAACAGCTTATTTTCCCCGAGATTGATTATGAAAAGATAGACAAGGTTCGTGGTATGGATATTTGTTTCGTAACCACAGCCGAAACCGACGAGGAAGCTCGTGAACTTCTTAAGCTCATGGGTGCTCCGTTTGCAAGAAACTAAGCAGGAGGTAAAGTAGATATGGCTAAGACTTCAATGAAGGCTAAGCAGGCACGTCCTGCAAAGTATTCCACAAGACAGTATAACAGATGCAAAATCTGCGGCAGACCTCATGCTTATCTTCGCAAGTACGGAGTATGTCGTATTTGCTTCAGAGAATTGGCTCATGCAGGTCAGATTCCCGGAGTAAAGAAAGCAAGCTGGTAAAGGAGAATTACAATGCAGATTACAGATCCTATCGGCGATATGCTTACAAGAATCCGCAATGCGAATTCAGCGAAGCATGAAACCGTTTGTATACCCGCTTCCAACATGAAGAAGGCAATCGCACAGATTCTCGTTGATGAGGGTTTTGTTAAGAACTTTAAGGTTGTTGATGACGGCAAACAGGGTATTATTGAAATTACTCTTAAGTACGGCAGCAATAAATCTCAGGTTCTTATGGGCTTACGCAGAGTTTCTAAACCCGGTCTGCGTATATATGCCAACGTAGAGAATATGCCCAAGGTTATGAAAGGCCTCGGTGTCGCCATACTCTCTACATCCAAGGGTATTATGACTGACAGAGATGCTCGCAAGGCCAACGTTGGCGGCGAAGTGCTCGCATTCGTCTGGTAAGGAGGAAGCATGAATGTCAAGAATTGGTAAACTCCCTATCGTTATTCCGGCAGGTGTTGAAGTTGCTGTTGATGGTAATACTGTTACCGTCAAGGGTGCAAAAGACACACTTTGCCAAACTTTTAATGAAAATATCAATATTGAGATAAATGACGGTCAGATTACCGTTACCCGCCTCAATGATGATAAAGAAAACCGTTCCCTTCACGGTCTTACTCGTTCTCTTATCAATAATATGGTTACCGGTGTTTCTACCGGTTTCAAGAAAGAGCTCGAAATTAACGGTGTCGGTTATCGTGCCGCTATGGAAGGCAACAGTGTAAACCTTTTAGTCGGTTATTCCTACAATGTTGTTATGACTCCTCCTGCAGGTGTTACCGTAGAAGTTCCCAAACCTCAGAGGATTGTTATTTCCGGTGCCGATAAGCAGGCAGTCGGTCAGTTCGCAGCTGAGGTTCGTCGTGTTCGTCCTCCGGAACCCTATCACGGTAAGGGCATAAAGTACGCTGATGAAGTAATCCGTCGCAAGGATGGCAAGGCTGGTAAGGGCGGTAAGTAAAAGGAGTGAATGAAAAATGGTAAAAAGACATGACAGCAGAAAAGCAAGACAGAAGCGTCAAGTCCGTGTCCGCAGCAAGATAAGCGGTACTCCGGAGCGTCCGAGACTTTCCGTTTTCCGTTCGCTTCAGAACATATATGTTCAGCTTATCGATGACGTAAACGGCGTAACACTTGCTTCTGCTTCAACAGTAGAAAAAGATTTCACCGAATACGGTGGAAATAAGGAAGCCGCCAAGAAAGTTGGTCTTGCAATAGCTGAAAGAGCTAAGGCAAAGGGCATTGAAGAATGTGTCTTCGATCGTGGTGGTAATGTTTATACAGGCAGAGTTCAGGCTCTTGCAGATGGTGCCCGAGAGGGCGGCTTAAAGTTCTAAGGAGGATAAGGAAAAATGGCTAGGTTTGATAAACAAGCTTCTAATGAACCCGAGCTTCTTGAACGAGTTGTCCATATCGGTCGTGTTGCAAAGACCGTTAAGGGTGGCCGCATCACAAAGTTCGCCGCACTCGTAGTGGTTGGCGATCAGAACGGCACAATCGGCTTTGGCTTGGGCAAATCCGGTGAAGTTCCGGATGCTATTCGTAAGGGTATCGATGATGCCAAGAAGAACATGATCAGCGTATCTCTCAAGGGAACAACAATTCCCCATGAGGTTATCGGTAAATTTGGTGCAGGTGAAGTTCTTATGAAGCCCGCAGCAGAAGGTACCGGTGTTATTGCCGGCGGTGCAGTACGTGACGTTCTTGAGGTTGTCGGTGTTAAAGACATCCGTACAAAGGCTCTTCGTTCCAATAACCCCTGCAACGTAGTTCGTGCTACATTAAACGGTCTTATGCAGCTTCAGACAGCTGAACAAGTCGCAGTTCGCAGAGGTAGATCAGTTAAAGAAATTTTAGGTTAAGGAGGATACAAATGGCAACTATCAAAATCAAACTTGTCAAGAGTTTAATCTGTTCCAAGAAAGATCAGCTTGCTACTGCAACCTCCTTAGGTCTTCGCAGAATCGGTGATGTTTCCGAACAGCCCGACAACGCAGCAACACAGGGCAAGATCAAGAAAATTTCTCATCTTGTCAAGGTTATAGACTGAGAAAGGAAGGGTTATATACATGAAATTACACGAATTATCACCCAATCCCGGCTCCGTTAAAGATGTAAAGCGTGTCGGTAGAGGTACTTCCTCCGGTCATGGAAAAACGTCCGGTAAAGGTCATAAGGGTATGAAGGCAAGAGCCGGTAAAGGTCCTCGTTTAGGCTTTGAAGGCGGTCAGATGCCCATTCAGAGACGTGTTCCCAAGAGAGGTTTCAACAATATTTTCGCTAAGCAAATTGCTATTGTTAACATCGCAGACATCTGTGAGCGTTTCAACGATGGTGATGTAGTTGATGCAGCAGCTCTTATCGCATCCGGCTTAGTCAAGAAAGAACTTGACGGTATCAAAGTTTTAGGTTACGGTGAATGCAGCAAGAAACTTACCGTTAAGGTCAACGCTTTCTCCGCAAGTGCTAAGGAGAAGATTGAAGCAGCCGGCGGTACAGCCGAAACTCTTTAATTCATTACTTGGTATTTTATATAGGAAGGAGCGTGTGACACAGTATGTTAAAAACAATTATCAATGCTTGGAGAATTCCCGATATTCGCAAAAAGATACTCTTCACAGCTTTGATCGTATTCATTTTCAGATTGGGTTCAGCTATTCCGGTACCCTTCTTGGATATTACCGGTGAACTTGTTGACTCAACCGCACAAGGTGGCGCCACCTTCATGAACTATCTCGTCATGATGACGGGTGAAGCGTTCAACTACGGTACCATCTTCGCTATGTCTATCACCCCGTACATTAACGCAAGCATTATTATTCAGCTTCTCACTGTTGCTATCCCTGCTCTTGAAAGACTTTCAAAAGAGGGAGAAGAAGGTCAGAAGAAGATTACTGCTATTACACGTTATTCATCAATCGGTCTTGCCGTTATGCAGAGTATAGCATACTTTGTATATCTTCGTTCGAGAGATTTTATCTCCACTGACATTGAAGGCAATGAATACACCGGATTTTTCCTTTTCTTACAAGCAGCAGTTGTTGTTTGTATCCTTACCGGTGGTACTGCACTTATTGTATGGCTCGGTGAAAGAATTAATGAAAAGGGTATTGGTAACGGTATCTCCATGATACTCTTTGCCGGTATCGTTTCACGTATTCCCACTATGGCAGGTACTCTTTGGCAGTATTTCCAGATGGGTGGCGGATACTATGCTATCGTACCGATTTTTGCAGTTGTCCTCCTTCTTATGATTTCTTATATCGTTTGGATGGATAATGCAGAACACAGAATTCCCGTTCAATACGCAAAGCGTGTTGTCGGTCGCAAGATGTACGGCGGTCAGAACTCACATATTCCGCTTAAGGTCAATATGTCCGGTGTTCTTCCCATCATCTTTGCATCTTCCATTCTCTCCCTTCCCCCGACAATCAATATGTTTGTCAATGCTAAGGAAGGAGATGGTTGGTACGATCATTTCTTCAAGTTTTTCAACTCGGATCACTGGCTCTATGCTATTATCTATTTCTTCCTGATTATCTTTTTTGCTTACTTTTACAGTGCAATTCAGTATAATCCGATTGAAATGGCTAACAATATCCGTAATAACTCCGGTGCGATCCCCGGTATTCGTCCGGGTAAACCCACTTCCGATTATATCGCAAAGGTTATGAATAAGATTACACTTTTGGGTGCTCTTCTTATCAGCGTCGTTGCTCTTCTTCCCATCATCTTCTCTCTTATTTGCAATGCTTTTGATCATACGGTTGCAGGTCTTTCATTAGGCGGCACATCAGTAATTATTTTAGTTGGTGTTGCTCTTGAAACTGTCCGTCAGCTTGAGAGCCAGATGATGATGCGTCATTACAAGAGCTTCCTTCCTTGATTAAGGAGAAGAATATGAATATAATTTTCTTAGGTGCACCGGGTGCAGGTAAGGGTACTCAGGCTGAAGTAGTTGCTAAAGCCAAGAATATTCCGGCAATTTCTACCGGCAATATCATCCGCGAGGCTCTTGCCAACGGCACCGATATGGGTAAAAAAGCTAAGTCCTATATGGATGCCGGTCAGTTGGTTCCCGATGAAGTGGTTATCGGAATTATCAAGGACAGGCTCGCAGAGCCTGACTGTGCAAACGGTTTTATCCTTGACGGGTTTCCGAGAACAATTCCCCAAGCCGAAGCACTTGATGCTATGGGTGTTGTAATTGATAAGGTTATCGAGATTGATGTATCTGACGAGGATATCGTTAAGCGTATGTCAGGTCGTCGTGTTTGCAGGAAGTGCGGCGTAACTTATCACATAGATTACAAAAAGCCATTGGTTGAAGGGAAATGCGACACATGCGGAAACGAATTAAGTATTCGTCCCGATGATGCTCCTGAAACAGTTCTTGACAGACTTACCGTCTATCACGAACTGACTAAACCTCTCAGGGGTTACTATGCCGAACAAGGCAAGTTAATCACGATTGAAGGTCAGGATAAAGTCGCAGATACAACAGCTCTTACACTGAAAGCTGTTGAATAACACTTGATTATCGTTGAAGGGATATGTAAGCGTGGTTTTTATCAAATCCGAAAAAGAAATAGAAGGAATCAGAAAGGCATGCCGCATTTCTGCCGGTGCGTTAAAGGCAGCCGGTGAAGCGGTTAAACCCGGTATTTCCACTGCCGAAATTGACAAAATTGCTCATGATTATGTCATCGCTCACGGTGCAGTACCGAATTTCTTGAATTATAATGATTTCCCTGCTTCTGCTTGCATTTCCGTCAACGAAGAAGTAATACACGGCATTCCCTCGAAAGACAAAATTCTTAAAGAGGGCGACATCGTTTCCATCGATATGGGAGCTGCGATTGACGGCTTTCACGGTGATAATGCTGCCACTTTCCCCGTCGGTAAAATTTCCGATGAGGCTATGCGGCTGATAGAAACCACACGAGAATCATTTTATGAAGGAATGAAATACGTGCGGGATGGCAGCAGATTGGGCGATGTAGGTTATCACATTCAAAAGTATTGCGAAGAGAGAGGCTACGGCGTAGTTCGTGAGTTTACCGGACATGGTTGCGGCAAGGCTCTTCATGAAGATCCTTCAATTCCCAACTACGGCAGACCGGGTAAGGGTATGCGACTTATGAAGGGAATGACATTGGCGATTGAGCCGATGATTACCGAAGGCAAACCTGATATTGATATTCTTGATGACTGCTGGACAATCGTCACTCTTGACGGAAAGCTTGCAGCTCATTATGAGCATACAATACTCGTAACCGAAGACGGATATGAGATACTCACGGTTTGCGATGAATGAGATAATGCCGAAAGATGTTGTTTTGTCGGTTTCCGGTCGTGATAAAGGCAGAATATTTGCTGTAATAGATGTTGATGAAAAATATGTCTACATCTGTGACGGCAAGGAAAGACCTCTTTCTCGTCCTAAACGTAAGAACCGTCGTCACGTGTCTCCCACTCGTCACTGTGTGGAGAGCGAGGCTTTCAGAGGGAACAAAGCTCTGAAAAAAGCACTGTCACAAATATCAATCAATTTAGAAGAAAGGAGCAGCGGTACCGATTCATAACGTATCGCGTCAAAATATGGCAAAATCCGATATGATTGAAGTAGAAGGCAAGATTGTAGAAACCTTACCTAATGCGAATTTCAAAGTCGAACTTGAGAATGGTTGTATAATCGATGCCACAATCTCGGGGAAACTTCGTATGAACTATATCCGCATACTCCTCGGCGATAAGGTAAAGGTCGAGCTATCTCCCTATGACCTTACTCGCGGAAGAATAACATGGAGATCTAAATAGGACTCATAACACTTAGGAGGTAACAAATGAAAGTCAGACCTTCTGTCAAAAAGATCTGCCCCAAGTGCAAGATCATTAAGCGTAAGGGTAAAATCATGGTTATCTGTGAAAACCCGAAACACAAACAGCGTCAGGGTTAATCCCTGCAATCTAGTGGAGGTGCATTTGACAAATGGCACGTATTTCCGGTATTGACCTTCCGAGAGATAAGAGAATTGAAATTGCTCTTACATATATCTACGGTGTAGGTCGCAAAACCGCAAATGACATTATCATGGCTACCGGTATAAATCCCGATACGAGAGTTAAGGATTTAACCGAGGACGATGTGTCCAAAATCAATGATTTTATCAACAGTCATCTTGTTGTCGAAGGTGATCTCAAGAGAGAAAAAGCATTCGCAATCAAGACACTTGTTGAAATCGGCAGCTATCGCGGTGTCCGTCATCGTAAAAAGCTCCCCGTACGCGGTCAGCGTTCAAAAACAAACGCTCGTACCGTCAAGGGTGGCAAGAGAATAGCAATTGCCGGCAAGAAGAAATAAGGAGGTAGATTATGGCAAAGGCAGTTAAAAAGAGTGCCAATACTCGTAAGCGTCGTGTATCAAAGAATATCGACAAGGGTCAGGTTCATATTCAGGCCACCTTCAACAACACAATAGTCACTATTACAGACACTCAGGGTAACGCAGTATCGTGGGCATCCGCCGGCGAAATGGGTTTCCGTGGTTCCAGAAAGTCTACTCCGTTCGCAGCTCAGACCGCAGCTGAAACAGCAGCTAAGATTGCTGTTGATCAGGGCATGAAGTCTGTTGATGTATTCGTAAAAGGTCCCGGTCAGGGCCGTGAGAATGCTATCAGAGCTTTACAGGGTGCAGGTCTTACTGTTACAGGTATCAAGGACGTAACTCCTATTCCTCACAATGGTTGCCGTCCGCCTAAGAGAAGACGCGTTTAGTAGGGACAACATTTCGGAGGTGATTTAACACATGGCAAGATATACTGGCGCAGTATGCAAAATGTGCCGTCGTGAAGGCAAAAAGCTCTTTTTAAAGGGTGACAGATGCTACACAAACAAATGTGCTTTAGAGCGTCGTGCTTATTTCCCCGGACAGCATGGACCGACAAGTCGTGTAAAGCTTTCCGGTTATGGTTTGCAGCTTCGTGCTAAGCAGCAGGCAAGACGTTTTTACGGCATCAATGAAAAACAGTTTGAAAAGTATTTCGTAATGGCTGCAAAGAAGACCGGTATTACCGGTGATAATCTTTTAAGAATTTGCGAATCTCGACTTGATAACGTCGTATTTTCAATGGGCTTCGCCTCTTCCAGAGCGGAAGCTCGTCAACTCGTAACACACGGTCACTTCCTCGTAAACGGTAAGAAAGTTGATATTCCTTCATACCTTTGCAAGGCAGGCGATGTTGTTGCAATTAAAAAGGCAAGCTTAGAGAGCGAAAAGTTCAAAGCTATCTTTGAGGCAAAACACAGCATCCCGGCTTGGGTTGAGGTTAATGCTGAAACTGCAGAAGGTAAAATTATCGATTTACCTGAGAGAGATCAGATTAGTGTTCCTGTTGAAGAGCAGCTTATCGTTGAGTATTATTCAAAATAATCAACATTTTGTTAAAGCTGCTTAAAATGACTTTAACAGGGGAAACGCAGTATTGGAGGGTTTTAGACAAATGGTTGGTTTTCAGAAGCCTACAATCGAATGCATAGAAACAGTCCCCGCGAGTAGTAACAGCGCTGTAAGTACAGCGAAGTTCGTACTCAAACCCCTTGAAAGAGGATATGGCACTACTATCGGAAACTCAATGAGACGAGTATTGCTTTCATCCTTAACGGGTTATGCAATTATTTCAGCAAAAATAACCGGTAACAATAAGCTCATTACTCATGAGTTTACCACTATCGAGGGTATACGTGAAGACGTTACTGAAATTATTCTTAACCTCAAGGGTGTAATACTTAAAATGCACCATGACGAACAGAAGAAGCTCTATCTTAGTGTTTCCAACGAAGAAGATGCTCCTCGTGTTGTCACAGCAGCTGATATAGAAAAAGACAGCGACGTTGAGATTCTTAATCCGGATCACAGACTCGCTACTTTAAACAAGGGTGCAAAGCTTGAGCTTGAACTCACTTGTGACGAAGGCAGAGGCTATACGACTGCTGAACGCAATAAGAATGAAAAGGCAATCGGCCCTGATGAAATCGCTGTCGATTCCATCTATACTCCTGTAAACAAGGTTAACTATACCGTAGTACCAACTCGTGTCGGTAATATTACTGACTTCGATGAACTTCAAATTGAAGTTGAAACAAACGGTGTAATTTCCGCACAGGAAGCTCTTGCCGGTGCTGCCAAGATTCTCATCGAGCACCTCACCTCGTTCACTAATCTTTGTGAACAGGCAGGCAGTGTCGAAGTTATGTTTGAAAAGACTGATAACGACGAAGAAAAGAATCTTGAGATGACCGTTGAGGAACTTGACTTATCAGTTCGCTCCTTCAACTGTTTGAAGAGAGCAAATATCCACACTGTCGGCGATTTAATCGTTAAAACTGAAGATGAAATGATGCGTGTACGCAACTTGGGAAGAAAATCTCTCGAAGAAGTTGTCGATAAGCTTGCATCGTTGGGTCTTTCATTAAACAAGGAAGAAGATTAATTGCCAAATACCCTTTGTAAGGAGTTGATTTTACTATGCCGGGTACCAGAAAACTGGGCAGACCGACCGATCACCGCAAAGCAATGATGCGTGGTCAGGTTACATATCTTTTAGAAAACGGTAAAATCGAAACTACCGTAACAAGAGCCAAGGAAGTTAAGGCTATGGCTGAGAAGATGATTACTCTCGGCAAGACTAACGATCTTCATAACAGAAGAAAGGCTCTCGCATACATAACAAAGGAAGATGTTGTAACAAAGTTGTTCAACGAAATCTCCCCCAAGTATGCCGATGTTAAGGGTGGTTATTGCCGTATTATCAAAACAGGTCCACGTCGAGGCGATGCTGCAGAAATGTGCATCCTCGAACTTGTCTGATTTGGTTAGCGAAAAGTCCTCTTTTGTGGGGACTTTTTCTTTTTTACAATGATATAAAAAAGGCAATTTGATTTTGGAAAAATGTATATTTGATGATTGCAAATAACGAAAGGTCATTATTCTTTATTGCAAATATAATAGTGATTCTCTTGTTAATAATTTGTAAATAATTGAAAAAAAAACAATCGATGCTTGACATTTTTGTAAATTTGCGTTATCATAAACACATCTAAATATCGAAAGATATATTTTGGAGGTTCTATTTATGAAAAAAACTTTCAAGTGCTTAAGTGTATTACTTAGCATTGTCATAGCGTTCTCCTGTGTTACGGTTGCTTTTGCTGCTGACCCGGGCAGAATTGACTATTCAATTACAAGTTCTCAAAATTTTGAGGGTGAAGAATCCGCAACATTGCTTCTTGACTATGTTGATGAACTTCTTGCAGACCTCAATTTTTACTATGCAACTTTTGGTGATCTCTTGGCAAGTTTTAATCTTGACAAGTCTATCATCAATTTAATCCCTTCAGGATTAAAGAAAGAAAAGATTGATCTTCGTTCTATTGATGGAGCACTGGAAACGATTGAAGGACTCTTCGGCAATACAACTATAAAGACTCTTCTTCCCATGCTTGGTGATGCAAAGAACCTTAAGGTTACTTCTCTTAAAGGAGTTCGTCGAGCCGGTGGCGATCTTAATGTTGCTTATGCACTTCTTAATTTCTTGAAGGATAACAGTCCGCTTTTCGAGAAAGTTGTCAAGGGCAATCTTTCTTTAGGCTCCATTGTCAACAATTTCTTTGATGTTAATAATGAAATTAACAAGGCTCTCGGCAAAGTTGTCGGCATGGAAGGCGAAATCAATAACGTTACGGAGTTTTTACAGCAGTTTATCTATGCTGAACTTCTCTATAACGGTATTCGCAGTACGGAAACCGAAACAGATGCTGACGGAAATGTTGTCTATAAGCGTGCCTATGCACCAAAGTATAAGGATTCCGGTTATGCAAATGTTGATGCAGTTCTTACAGAATATGTTGTAAAGATTTTTACAACCGCAAACCATGCAAACAAGGGCAAGCCCTTCCTTGCTTCTCTTAAGCCTGAAGATGCTGCCAAGATTACTACACAATCCACAATTTACGATTTAGTCGGCATTGCTCTTCCTCCCGTTATCTCCGATTATCTTATCGATCTTCTTAACGGCGAACAGGTCAGAAAAGCCATCACCGTTGACCTTGTTGCACAAGGCGGTGATCTTGATAAACTTATAAATGCAGATTACAATTTCACGGCTGAATCTTTCGTGATTGATACTTCCGAAGGTGCTGACTTGCTTCAGCAACTCAACGCTATTTTCGGCGGTCTTTTCAAGACTCTCTTTACTGATGAAGCATGGGCAAAGGTTGCTTGGGTTGACGGGAACAATGACGTACTTGAAGCAAATCTCTTAAATCTTTGTAAGGTATTTATCGAATACGCTCCCGATACTTTCTTTGGTGCAGACATTACCGCAATCAAGGCACAAGCTAAGCAGGAAGACGTTAAACTTATGGATCTCTTCTATAAGGTTCTTCAGGTTATAGTTAACGCTGCTGCCGGCATGGACTTCACCGGAGCAGATGATTTGCCGTCAACATTCGGTGTGATAGGAATCAATCTTCTCAATATGCTCAGTCCCAACCTCGGCAAGGCTTATGATGCAAAGGTAAAGGATGCTGTTGCCAATAAGGCTGACGTTGCAGCATGGGTTGACATTCTTATGAATATGATTGTTGATGCAGCTGTTTATGCAGTTGACCGTTATACTAACTTTGATATGGATCCCGCTGAAGTAGCAGTTAAGAAGGCTGCAGGTTGGGGTTATAACGAATTCCTTGATGAACTTCTTGACTGGGGAATAAACTACATTGGTAAGGGTGTATTCCGTTGCTTCGACAGCGTTGATCCTGCAAATCTTAAGCGTGGCGAATACAATGCTGAATTCAATGCTTGGGATAAGGTCAACCTTCTTGTAAATTCTCTCCTTCCGCTTCAGTTTATCAACGGTTGTGAAACAGAGCAATATGCTTGCGATTTTGAAAAGGTATTCAATGACCTTATCGAAGGTCTTACAACAGGCGACTTTAACAAGGCTTTAGCAGCATTTTATAGGAATGATAAGGAAGGCAATATTCTCAATATGGGTCTTTCCAATGCTGTTCTCGGTTTTGTCGGTCAGATTGTAAATTCCATTATCCCCGGAGTATTTGATGCAAAATATCAGGGTTCAGTTCAGGCGTTCATCGGCACGGATTCTCTTGCAGACCTTGTCAACGGTCTTCTTACAGGTCTTGCAGGCAGTGCAGACAAGATGCTTCCCGTTATTGTACCCTTCGTTCTTCAGTTCCTTCCCGAAATCGTCGGTAGAACAAGACTTATGAACTCTTTTGGTAGCGATATTAACGGCGAAGGCATAATAAATATCAAGGCTCAGGTTTATCAGTCACTCGCATCCAATGCAATCGGTATAGCCAAGACAGTAGAAGGTGTAGATTCCGGCGAAGTTGACGATGACGGAAACGCAATTCTTGAATATCCTGCATATACAGGTGCAGTTGAGGGTGTTGAAGCTATCGGTGTTCTCCTCATGAAGACAGCCGCTTACAAGGCAAACAACAGAGAACTCACTCTTGAAACAGCAGGCGTAAAGAACCTTGAAAGTGATACTCTTATTACTGACAGTGCCGATATGGAAAAGGGCAACGGATATTACTATTTCAAGGCTCAGATCACAGGCATTAAGAATATTAACTCTGACAAGGATATAGCAGTCAGATCTTACGTAAAACTTGCAGACGGTACGGTTATTTACTCTGATGTTGACTTTATTCTTCTTGATTGCCTTAATTTCTAAATTCTACTGAAATTAAGCTCCCAATAAGCTCCCGATTCGTCGGGAGTTTTTTCATGGGAAAGAAATTTATTCCTGAATCAAATTGTCCCTTGCAAAACGGGATGTGATGATGTATAATAAAAAAACATCATTGTTTGGAGAATGCCATGAAGAATATCAAAGTGATAATATCTTTAATACTGATAATTTCAATTATGCTTAATTTTTCTGCTGCTGCATCAAATAGAGAAGATGAAGCAACGGAACCGGACAAACAGTCCATATTGGGAGATGTTGATGGTGATGGTGAGGTTAAAATCACCGATGCAAGATTGGTATTGCGTTATGCAGTCGGTTTGCCGATAACGATTGAAATTGATTTGGCTGCTGCGGATTACAATAGAGATAAAACAATCAATACATTGGATGCAAGATATATTCTCCGCACTGCTTTGGGGCTTGATCCCTTTGCTCCTCCCGCTACAACAAAACTGTCGGAAACCACAACGAAGCCTCCGGAAACAACAACTGAAGCAAAACGCACAGGTCCTTATGAGTTTAGTGAGAGAAAATTTGAAACTGGATATATTGACGGATTTTATACTAATTCAGCTCGTAATGTAGCGTTGTACGACTATGACAACGACAAGATTATTTACAGCAAAAATATGAATACTCGCCTTGAGCCTGCAAGCACGACAAAGGTATTGACCGCTTGTTTGGGTTGTGAATATTTGGATTCCGACTATGTTTTAACAGTAGGTCCCGAACTTAATCTGGTCGAATGGAATACAAGTCGGGCGGGTTTGTATCAAGGGCAGAAAATAAAATTCAAAGAAATTCTTAAATGCCTTCTTGCTCCATCGGGTTGTGATGCCGCTTATGTCATAGCTGATGAAGTTGCCCGACAAGTAAGCAAAGATTATGATATGCCCGCTTGGGAAGCGATTGATTATTTTGTTGTATTGATGAATTGGTATGCAGGTATTCTTGGTATGAATGATTCACATTTTGCTAATCCCGACGGATTTCCTAATTATCAACACTATACCACTGCACATGATATGATGATTCTTACCTGTAAAGCATTCCAGTTTGATTTGATCCGCAATGTTGTAAATCAGGCATATACAACAGCTCGTTTTGAAAATGGCAGCACGTATTCTTATTATAATACAAACGACTTGATTCAACCCGGCAGCGGTTATTATTACCCTTATTGTGTCGGATTAAAAACCGGCTGGCACAGCGGTGCGGGTTATTGTCTTTTGACCGTTGCACAAAAGACCGAGAACGGGGAAACGAGAACTTTTGTCTGTTCGACATATGGTTGCGGTACAAAATCAGGCAGATATACGGACATAATAAGACTGTATAACACTGCCTTCTCAACAGCATTTTAAGAGAAGACGGGAAACCGTCTTTTTTGCTGGGAAGAAATCGAAATAAAATAATAGTGGTCGATGTATAGCAATTTAAAAAGTCAATATTCCAATTGTGAATTAAGGGTGATTTATAAATAAACTGTTAATTGTACTTATTGACAAAAAAAATACTTGCATTTTACAGATAAATGCGTTATAATTACAATGTATAATTAAATCAAACTATAATAAGGGAGATAATTTTATGAAAAAGAAGATTTTAGCTGTTATCTCAATGGTGCTTGCAATCACTATGCTCAGTGCGGTCTTTGTTACTGCGTTTGCAAGTTATTCCGATGAGAATGATTATGGCGAGTATTATTTCTATGTTGGCGATGTCAATATGGACTATATTCTTAATGTTGCTGATGCACGCAGAACACTCCGTGTTGCCATTGGTCTGGATGTATTTGTACCGCAACCAAGTTGGGTTGGCAGCTATGACAGGGTTTTAGGAGATGCAAACTTTGATGGTGTAGTCAAGACAAACGATGCCCGTCTTATTCTTCTTATTGCTTTGCGTATGATGACTGTTACCGAACTTTATGAAATGGTACGTGTCCGTCAGGAGCAGGAAGCACTTAATCGTCCCACAGTAGCCCCTACAACGGAAGCACCTGCTGAAAAAAAGACAATTGATTCCTATTTCCTCAAGGGTAAGGTTGTTACTGCCACAGGGAAACAGAATATCGAAGTTGCATTCAAAGGTGATGATTATTACTTCTATTCCGATACCATTTCCGATACCTATGCAATTATGAAAAAGGGCAACGAAAACTTCATTATCAATCATGATGAGGGTTATTTCTATAAGAGTGGAGGAGCTATTGATTTTGCATCTCAATTTACAAAGGCTCTTCGTGACTTGTACAGTGTTGAACTTCGTGATTTTACTGATTTAAGCGGTGTTGAAACCAAAAAAGATGGCGATACTACCATTGCGGATTTTGGTTCAATGAAATACTATATCAACGCAGAAAACTCTCTTCTTAAGATTGAACAGCTTGTAGCCGGAGTGGTTGTTGTCACTATTGAGATTGAAACTTTTTCCACTGACGAAGCAAGAATCGAAAAGGCATTCGGTGTTATGAAGGGATATGATGAACAGTCTTTACTTGATTTCAGCGAAGCTTTTAATTTTGAAATTTAATTGAGGATTTTTATGTCTACAAAGAAAATATTAGCTTTTATAATTTCTGCAGTTATACTTTTTGCTGCACTTTCCACTCTTTCCATTGCGGCTAATCCCGCGTTTGCCAGAGGTGATGTAAATCGCGACGGAAAAATTAAACCCACCGATGCTCGTTTAGCATTACAAGCTGCCTTAGGATTAGTTGAAATAGATGAGGAGCAAATCCTTCTGGCAGATATGAACGGCGATGGAAAAGTCAAGACCACCGATGCAGTTACTATTCTCAGAATAGCTCTTTCGATGGTTCCGGCTGAGGATTATACATGGCCGGCTGAAACTCCCACCGAGGCACAGACTATCCCCGTAACGGAAGAGCCAACTGAAGTTCTTACGACGGAAGCTCCCACAACGGAAGCTCTCACGACTGAGGCTCCGACAGAGCAGCCCACTGAAAAGCCCACAGAGGGTGGAGTAAAAGACGGCAAACTTAAGTATTATGAAAAATACTATGTCAAGGGCAAGATGGTCAGTTCTGACGGCTCGGAAAACGATGTTTGTTTTGCCACGGACGGCAATGATTATTATGCCCGTTCCAGTGTCAATGATAAGGATGTAGGCTTTATTATCGATAAAGTTTTTGATAAACTAACCGGTAAAATTCCTCTTGGTCGAGAGCTTTATATGATAGACTATACCGCCAATGAGTATTTGTATCTCGACAGATCTACGGTAAACACGTTCAAGACGATTGCCGGCAAGGATTTTGATATGGATGCAATGATTGATTCCGCTACAGGTGATATGAATTTATCAATTCCTTATATCGATTCTTATGAAAATATGGCTTTTGATGAGTATGTAACCATTGACGGTGTTAATTACGGCGTTGTTGAAACCACAAACAAAGAAGGCATTATAGCAAAGGCATATTTTGAAGAGGGTGAATCTCAGGTATCAATTATTGAAAATATTTCTGCTGATAAGACGAGAACGGAAAAACTTATTGTTGAAGAAGTTTCCGGTGATCCTTCTCCCTATTTCAAGCCTCCGAAAGATATGAAAAAAGTTGAATTAAAACTCTCTTTGGAAAGCATTATGAATCCGGAAGGTCTTAATGACGCTTTGGCATTTATGGAGAGATTTGCTACATAATTATGAAAAATATTGCACGTAAAGTTATGCTTTTACTTGCCGTGACAGTATTGACCTTTGGGCTGTTGCTTTCGGCATCAGCCCTTTCTCTTTCCCCGGAGGTTGCACTGGATATTAACGGTAACGGCACGGTTAATGTGGCAGATGCACGATTTTTATTGTGTTTTGCACTCGGTCTTGAAAAAATGAACCCGCCTCAAGCAGCCCTTGACGCAGGTATTTTGGTGTTCGGTGACATTAATGGTGATTACAAGGCAGATATTATTGACGCTCGTATATTGCTCAGATATACCTTAGGTTTAACCAAATTCGAGGAAATGACAATACATACCCGTGATAATATCGGCGAACAACCGACAGAACAACCGACAGAGCAACCGACGGAACAACCGACGGAACAACCAACGGAAAAGCCGACAGAAAAACCGACAGAAAAGCCGACAGATGTTTCCGATGAGCCGGAAAACAAAACTTATGGCGATGAGGATTTGCCGAAAAATGTTTTGTTGGATTGCAAGACAGATCACGGATTAGGCAGCACAAAGACACTTATTGTAAAAAAAGCCTATGGTGAGAATATGCCGGCAGGAGTGGTCAATGATATTTCAAACCCGAAATATATCGGTTTTACGGTGGGGACTATTGACTATCTGGCAGGCATTGAAAAAATTTCCGGCAAGGAATACGCTTGCGGTATTTCCGGATTTAAGACCGAAACAGAGAATGTTGTTCTGGTTGAAGATGCGTATAAATTACCGTCAAATGAGATATCGGTTGTTCGTGTCCAGTCGACCGGTAAAGCAACGGAAATATTTATAAAAACTAAATGGCAAGTTCCTGTACAAATCTCATTGCAACCGCAGGAATATTATACAGGTTCAAACAATCGTCCTTTCCATGTAAAGAGTTTTACGGCAACAGGAATTGATATTAAATTTGCACATACAACTTTAGTCGGCGAAAAGAAATTCCTGCCGTATGAGTCCTATCTTGGCAATATGTCAATGTCGGTTGCGGGAACTGTTGCAACGATGCACCTTGATTTTGACTCTCCCGAAGATTTCAACGGAATGAAGATTGAAATGACTAAAAACGGCAATTTCAAGCTGACCTTTAACTATCGCAGTGGAGGTATTGATGGTAAAGTTATCGTACTTGATCCCGGTCACGGCGGTGCCGACCCGGGCGGCGGTGCCGGTGGTGTATATGAAGGTCCGATTAATGCAAAAATAATGGAATTGGTCGGCGAAAAATTGACCGAAGCCGGTGCAGTTGTTGTAAACACCAATCCGGATTATAAAGATGTAACTCTCGAAGAACGCAAAATGATAGCGAGAAATGTTGATGCAAATCTCTTTGTATCCCTGCATGGAAATGCGGCGACAAGTACGAATGCGTCGGGTGCTGAATCTTACTACTTCTTCCCGTATTCAAAACAACTTGCAAGCGATATGCAAGCAGCTCTCGTGGCGGCATTAAAGCAGGTATACAGTCCGTTAGAGGCAAACTATGAAAAGGTTGACAGGGGCGAAAGATATTGGGGATTTTCCGTTTGTCGCTTGGAATGTTGTCCGTCGGTTTTGCTTGAATATGAATATCTGACAAATGAACGAGCCAGAGAAATAATGCAACTTCCCGATACTCACGAGAAGATAGCAGATGCTATGGCAAAGGCTATAATCAACTATTTTGACTATGAATAAACACTATAAATCACTTGAACTTGATAAAATATTAACTCGGCTTGCGTCTTTTTGTACAGTCGATGAGGCAAAGGAGGAGGCTCTGAAAATAGAGCCTTCTGTTGAATTGCGGACTGTAAAAATTCTTTTGAAACAGACCGCGGATGTTCATACATTATTGGCACGATATTCCGCTCCTTCTTTCGGCGGAATTAAGAATATCAACAACGCTCTTTCTCGTGCTGAGGCGGGTTCTACGATTACCACCCGTGAACTTCTTGATGTTGCCGAAAACTTACGGGTAATTCGCTCACTCAATGAGTGGCGTTCAAATATGGAAAATGCCGATACGGCAAGTATCGACTTTCTGTTTAATGCACTTATCCCGAACAGATTTCTGGAGGAGAGTATTTCCGAAGCGATATTAAATGAGGATGAAATATCTGACTCCGCCTCCCCCACGCTTCGTGATATTCGTCGGAATATAGCCATGCAAGCCTCGTCAATCAGACAAAAACTGGATAAGATTATTCGCAGTGAATATTATAAAAAATATCTGCAAGATGCTATTGTTACACAGAGAAACGGTAGATTTGTTGTACCCGTAAAGTCCGAACACAGAAGCGTTGTGCCGGGGCTTGTTCATGACACCTCGTCAAGCGGTGCGACCGTTTTTATTGAGCCGATGGCAGTTGTTGAGGCAAACAATGAGATAAAAATACTTCAAAACAAAGAGCGGGATGAGATTGAACGCATATTGGCGGCTCTTTCCTATGAGGTCGGATTATGTCGGGAATCGCTTAAAAATGCTTATGACGCGGCGGTTTCGCTCAATGTTATTTTTGCAAAAGGGAAAATGGCTTTCGATATGAAAGCATCAATTCCAGAAGTGAATGATGAGGGTATTATTGATATTAAAAACGCTCGTCATCCCCTTCTTAATCAGCAGACGGTTGTGCCGACTTCAATAAATTTAGGCAAAGATTTTGACACTTTGGTCATCACCGGTCCGAATACCGGCGGTAAAACTGTTTCTATTAAGACAATCGGACTTTTAACTTTGATGGCGATGTGTGGATTTATGCTTCCCGTTTCGCAAGGTTCGGTTATTTCGGTATTTGAAAAGGTATTTGCAGATATTGGTGATGAGCAGAGTAT
>LSQX01146178.1_pt1 | contig 42914 bp, 35 predicted proteins | sample 654561 | NCBI WGS metagenome assembly LSQX01 (sample SAMN04489861, study PRJNA283612) | anaerobic digester metagenome | isolation source: 4 biogas reactors fed with cattle manure at either 37C or 55C with and... | place: Denmark: Kongens Lyngby | collected 2014 | reverse complement strand
AAGCTCACATCATCTTTCTCAAAGACGGCTGTCAATGTGGTATCGCTTAGTATTTGAAAGCTATATACCGTGTCGGTTGAAACACACGAATCCCCGTCGTACCAGCCGTCAAAATAATAGCCGTCGTCACTGTTTGGTTCGGCCTGGAATACCACCTCGGTTCCCGCGGCAGCAGTTATCGAAGCTTCACCGTTTACTGTGGCGGTCCCGCCCTCCGGTGGGCTCGCAAGCGCGGCGGCCGTACAACAGGTTTTGGCAAACTCCACAGTAATAACCCTGTTGCAATACATCTTCTTGCTCATGCAATAACTTTGCGTGGTAATGAAATCAGTAATGATGTCAGTGACGTATATAGGCCATCTCTTTTCTGAAGTAATGCTTTTAATGGCATAGCCGTCATTGGGAGTGATCGTTATGTCTATGGATGTACCAGAGCAGCAGTTATAGGTTTCAGGCGCACTATAAACACCGTCCAGGTAGATGCTTCCTCCCTCGGTGTTGTAATCCAGCCTGAGATAATACATGATCGTGTCTGTGCCAATGGTTGCGGCCACTGGCAGGCTAAGTAAAGCAAACAACATCATGATCATCATCAGAAGTAAAACAGTCCTCTTGAATCTCATGTTCAACTCATCCCTTTCACTATCTGTCTGAGAATATAACTGCGCATAAGCCCCTTCGTCAGGACAAGAGAGGAATACCCACAAATGCTTTGCCCCGTTCGTTTCTGGCGCTTATGCTGCTATGGTGGAATTATATACCTGGACTCAGAATTTCCCGCCAGAAAGCTGTCGATATTTTTTAAGAATAGTGCGACACACATTTGCACGATAACTATGATTCAGTCAATAAATGCATAAACGGTCATAGTGAGGATGACGTGAGATGCTGAAAAAAGGCTTAATGAGCGATAAAAACCCCCAGGGCCATTGAGGCTCCAGGGGTTATTGATGTTTCATCGCGCTATGGTAACAGTAAATCTGATGGGGTTTAATCCAGCTTCAGGTCCCCTTCCCTGATCCAGCCGACGCGCCGGCACAAAAGCCCAAGCGCCCAGCAGATGACAGCCGGGAGAATGAAGGAAACCAGGATCAGTCCTGTCCAATCAAAGCCGGTGATGGCCTGCTTGAGCCCTTTTGCGATATCATCAACCCAGCCGGTATAGACACCTATAGGGCCCACCAACCCGCAGGTTCCCATTCCGGAAGCCACAGCGGGGCCGTTCATCTCCAGCCTGAAAACGCATGTGGCTATAGGCCCGGTGATGGCACTTGTGGCAATGGCGGGAATCCATATCCGTGGGTTTCGGACGATATTTCCCATCTGCAGCATGGACGTGCCAAGTCCCTGGGAGATGAGTCCGCCCCAGCGGTTCTCACGGAAAGACATAACCGCGAATCCCACCATGTTGGCGCAGCATCCTGCCAGCGCTGCGCCCCCCGCCAGACCGGTGAGGTTAAGGGCGGCACAGATAGCGGCGCTGCTTATAGGCAGGGTAAGCACCATGCCCACGATGACCGATACCAGGATACCCATAATAAATGGCTGCTGCTCGGTTGACCACATGATTACCTGCCCCACCCAGTTGGCAGCTGTGCCGATTCCCGGGGCTATAAGCACAGAGAGGCCTGTGCCTGTAAAAATGGTCACCAGGGGAGTTACAAGGATATCTATTTTGGTCTCCTTTGAAACCAGCTTGCCCATCTCCGCCGCCAGGATGGCAATCACATAAACGGCAAGCGGGCCGCCGGCTCCACCAAGGTCATTTGCTGAAAATCCAACGGCTGCCAGGGAGAACAGCACAAGGGGGGGACAGCGCAGCGCATGTCCGATTGAAATGGCCATGGCAGGTCCCGATACCTTTATTGCGAAATCTCCGATGGTGTTAAGAAACGGCATTCCGGCCTGGGTTCCGACGGTGTTTATGATAGTGCCGATAAGAAGGGAGCAGAACAAACCCTGGGCCATGGCGGCAAACGCATCTACGCCGTAACGCTTAAGTGAGAATGTGATGTCCTTTTTCCTAAGAAACTCTCTTACCTTGTCCATGCCGACCATACCTTCTTTAACTATGTAGTATGACAGATATGCTTATCCTGCCGCATCTCCATTATATGAGCAGGTCATAAAGAGCCATTAGTATTTACCATAAGCCAAAATCGGGAAAAAGGCAAGGCAAAACTTCGTGGTTTCGCAATCTTGGGAAGATGAACAAAAACATATAAAAAACTCCCGTTGCATTTATGCAATGGGAGTATGTTTTTGGAGCCACCAAAGGGACTCGAACCNNGAATGCGCTGCTCTACCAGCTGAGCCATGGTGGCAAACCCTTTTTGTCATTGCGAGGAACGCAGTGACGAAGCAATCTAAGGTTGCCACGCCCGGCTTCGCCGGGCTCGCAATGACAGTGCGCTTTACATTTTACACGGAGCCAGCTTTCCTGTCAACCTCACCTGAATCCCCTTCTCTTGAGAAATGTAGGAATTTCAGGGCCTTCGCTGTCTTCATCCAGCACAAGCTTCTTTGCCGGGTTTTCCATCTTCTTGTCATCGGCACCCACGGCAAACAGGCGTTCCGGCTTCTTGAGACCAGGTCCCTGGCTGAAGCCTGTGGCTATAACCGTGATGATTATCTCGTCCTTAAGGTTCTCATCTATGACGGCGCCGAAGATGATATTCGCATCCGGATCGGCGGCTGCCTGGATCTGTTCGGCTGCCTGGTTGACTTCCTGGAGGCCGAGGTCAAGGCCGCCGGTGATGTTCATCAGAACACCCTTGGCACCCTCTATGGAGGTTTCCAGGAGCGGACTGGTTATTGCCTGCCGGGCGGCTTCCTCAGCCTTGTTCTCGCCGGTTCCCTTGCCTATGCCCATGTGGGCCATCCCGGTTTCCTCCATAATGGTCTTCACATCCGCAAAGTCCAGGTTAATGAGCCCGGGAACCGCAATCAGGTCGGATATGCCCTGGACGCCTTGACGCAGGACATCGTCCGCAAGGCTGAAGGCTTTTACAAGGGACATCTTTTTGTCGGCCACCTGAAGCAGCCTGTCATTAGGAATGGTAACCAGTGTATCCACCACACCCCTGAGATTTTCCACTCCTTGTTCGGCGTGCTGCATACGCTTTTTACCTTCAAAGGTAAAAGGCTTCGTTACCACACCCACAGTGAGAATACCCAGCTCTTTCGAGATCTGCGCGATGACGGGCGCCGCTCCGGTTCCGGTGCCGCCGCCCATGCCGGCTGTTACAAAGACCATATCGGCGTCCTTGATAGCCATGGCAATTTCGTCGCGGCTTTCATTGGCGGCCTTTTCACCGATTTCCGGGTTGGCTCCTGCTCCCAGTCCCTTTGTGAGTTTATCTCCAATTTGGATCTTCGTATTGGCTTGCGAAAGGAAGAGCGCTTGTTTGTCCGTGTTTACGGCTATAAACTCCACGCCGCGCAGACCGGCGCTGATCATGCGGTTCACGGCGTTATTCCCGCCGCCACCGACACCTACGACCTTAAGACGAGCAAAGCTGTCCATATCGATATCAAACTCCAACACTTTTGTGTCCCCCTTTTCCATTTATCGTAAGTAAATCATATAAAATCCTGAGCTTGTATAAATCCGGACACAGCAGCTTGTTTGTTTTTCTAATAACATTATATTAACAAACCCTGCCAAAGGCAATGATTTCTTTCAAATTTTTGCCCATCAGGCATCAATATATTGGGTTTTTTCAACAATTTCGCCTGTCTGGACGGTACATATTGTATTTATCTCAACTCGTCCAGCTTAAGCAGCTTCCTTCTTATATTGCCAAAATTGATAAATATCCTGTTACCGAAAGCAAAGACAGCAGCAAGATACAGCTGGATCCCCAGCCTGTCCCCGATGAAGGCAAGCAGCGCCGCAAGAAGGGAGTTTCCAAAGAAGCCCGCGAGGAAGACCTTGATGTGGAACTTGCCGTCCAGCGAAGCCGAAAAACCGCCCAGCACCGAGTCCAGAGCGGCAAGGATAGCCACCGCCGCGTAATTGGAATAAGCCTGCGGGATGTGGAATGGAAGAAAGATACCGATAATCAGCCCAGCAATAAGTCCAAGTATAGGAATCATCTAAACCACCTCAATCCGGTATAAAACTCGGGTTCTGGCCGCGGATGAACTCAAGCCTTCCCCGTTCTGTCGCGCTTATTTTCGTAAAAAAGATCTGCTTGGAAAAATCAATGGTATACTGTAGCCTGTCCGCCGGGTCGAACCTTACCACAACCCGGTTGTCGTAGGACATCATGGCCGTGTTATCATCCACCACATCTATCCAGTCCACCACGGGCCATAAAAGAAACTCCGAGTTCTCGTCGGATTTTTTCAATGCCCTCACAATGTTGTCGGCTATGCGGACATGCCCGGCGTCTGCGGTTTCAAGCTGCTGGCCCACCGAGTACTTGGTAAAGTCAATGCCGCGAAGCTCTTTAAGGTCTTTGGGAGGCGCGTCCCTGCTGACCTCAAGGACATAGCCTTCGGCGTCCACGGTCAGATAGCTTCCAAGATAGGAAAGATAGACCGACGGATACCGTTCGGTGACGTTTATGCCTACCTCATTGGGGAAAATAATGAACACCCTTGCCTCCTTTATCCGGGGCAGGGCTTCCACTGACTCTTCCGCATCAAGGAGCCTTAAGCCGAGGAGTGCCTCAGGAGAAAACCTGATCTTCCGAAATCCGTTTTCACCCGGGGTAATTCCCGATGCAAGCCTGATCTGTTCCGGGGTGTAATAGCCAGCGCCCTCGACACGGATGTTTGTGATATTGAAAAAAGGTGTAAAGAGAAGCATAATAACCATAAGTAATGGAATTACCAGCAGTATCAGCAGTGCTTTGACCAGCCTTTTCCTTTGTTTTTTTCCGCGGCTCATGGGCACCATCACCTTTATGCATATTATACCAGAGAGACAGGGGAAATAACAGCTTCAGGCTTCAACCCGTTTAATGTTTGCCCCTACACCGGCGAGGACCTTTTCCATCCTCTCGTAACCCCTGTCGATGTACCCGACGCCCGATATGCTGGAGGTACCCTCGGCCGCCAGCGCGCCGATGACCAGCGCGGCGCCGCCCCTCAGGTCCCGGGCTTCAAGCTGGGCGCCCCTGAGCTTATCAACCCCGCGTATAATTGCCGCCCTGCCCTGTATGCTGATATCCGCTCCGAGCTTCATTAGCTGTTCGGTGTAGCGGAACCGGTTCTCAAAAACAGTTTCAACAACCACACTGGTGCCTTTGCATTTGGAGAGGAGCGCCACCAGCTGCGGCTGCATGTCGGTGGGAAATCCCGGGTAGGGAGAGGTCCTGACCAGGTCCAGGGCTGCCAGGTTTCCGCTGGACTCCAGCGCGATCACGTTTCCCGAATAGTTTTTTATCCTGCACCCGCACCGCTTCAGGCAATACAGCACCGAACCCACGTGATCGTATATGACGTTTGTTACCACAAGGCTGCCCCCTGTGGCAGCCGCGGCGGCAAGATAGGTCCCTGTAACAATACGGTCGGGTATTATCCTGTGAACCGGTTCGCCCTTTATCTCCCGGGCCCCCTGGATGCGGATGACACCCGTTCCCGCACCGGAAACATTGATGCCCATCTTCCTTAAAAAAGCCTGTAAGTCGTCGATTTCAGGCTCTTTCGCTGCGTTTTGGATAATAGTCTCACCTTCGGCAAGGCTTGCCGCGAGCATGATGTTCTCGGTCGCGCCAACACTGGGGTAATCCAGTAGTATCTCGCAGCCCGTAAGCTTTCCAGCCCTGCAGCGCAGCATGCCGTCGCTTATGCCATCTATCTGCGCTCCCATCTGCATAAGGGCCTTTAAATGCATATCGATCGGCCTCATGCCAATCTCACATCCGCCCGGATAACTCAGGTACGCTTCGCCGCACCGGGCCAGCAGGGAACCCAAAATAATGATGGATGACCTCATTTTTTTAGCCAGTTCTTCGGGGATGCTGCTGGCTGTCAACTGAGAGGCATCAACCTCTATCCTGCTTCCTTTTCTCCGGATACCGCAGCCCAGGGCTCCAAGTATCTCCAACATGGTTGTCACATCGTCCAGTTCGGGGCAATTCTCAAGGATGCTGGTACCCTTGTTCAAGAGCGTAGCAGCCAGTACCGGCAGAACAGAGTTTTTGGCCCCGGGCACCTCGATGATGCCGCAAAGCCGCGAACCTCCGGTTATAATGAGATTGCTCACGCAAAACACCCCCGGAAGCGAAGTATTTAATACATTTCATAATATGCTTCCGGGAAAATCCTGTTACTGGAAGCGTGTCCAGTTAAGAGGGGATACCTGGGGGAAAACCGGGGGGGCGATCCCTGTGGTTGCCCTGGTGTTTAGCTTTCGCCCTGGCGGGCGCGCCTGATGAGTTCGGATCCCCTCACGGGGGTGAGGTTGTTCGCGCTGTTCCTGGAGATGTTGAGAAGTATTCCCATGCCCATGAGATGGAACAGAAGAGATGTTCCCCCATAGCTTATAAATGGCAGGGGCATGCCCGTAACGGGCACGGTGGCGGTTACAACAGCGATGTTGACTATGGTTTCAATGGCTATCAGCGACGTGATGCCGATGGCCATAAGGCTTCCCATCATATCGGGCGCGTTCATGGAAATGCGGATGCCGCGCCAGATGAGCAGAAGGAACAGGACTATCACCGTGAATGCCCCGACAAAGCCCAGTTCCTCGGCCACTATGGAGAAGATAAAGTCGTTCTGGGGCTCGGGGATGTACAGGTACTTCTGGAGGCTTTTGCCCAGCCCGCGGCCGAAGATGGAACCCGAAGCGATGGCATACAGGGAGTTCACCACCTGGTAACCGCTGTCCTGGGGATCTGCAAATGGGTCGAGGAATGCCAAAAATCGCCTCAAACGATATTCCGAGCTGACAATCAGGTATACAGCCCCGGCGATGGCGGGCACGCCTATGGCAATGAAGTGGAAAATCCTCGCCCCAGCGCAGAACAGGACGACAATTGCAACCGCCGTGATAAGGACCGCGCAGCTGTAATGGGGCTCAAGGAGCAGCAGGGCGTCCACAAAACCTACTATCAGAAGATACGGCACAAGCCCTTTGAAGAAATAGCGCAGTTTGCCGTTGTTTTTGGACAGGCTGAAGCTGAGGAACATGATCAGGGAAAGCTTCATGAGCTCCGATGGCTGGAATGTGGTAAAGCCCAGGTTGAACCAGCGCCTTGCGTCGTTGGATTTTGTGCCTATGCCGGGTATTGCCACAAGGATCAGAAGGATTATGCTTATCAGCATCAGGACGGGCGAGATTATCGCCAGCCTGCGGTAATCGATGTTTGAAACAAACAGCATGCAGGCAATGCCCACACCGCTCCAAAGCAGCTGCCGGACAAGGTAGTGGAACTTGTTGTTATGCCTTAAACCCGCATAATAGGAACTGGCGCTGAAAACCATGACCACACCTATGGCCAGGAGTATTATGACGGTAAGGAGGAGCCAGAAGTCATATTCCCTTTTTCTCATCATGCGATCATCCTTTTTCGCCGGTGAACACAAGCCGCCCTGCCGGCTGAGAGCATTTCAGCGGTGTGGCTTTTCCCGGGAAACATACCCGGGTCATTAAGCCTTAAAGGAGCAGCACGGCTATGGCGCCGGACACTATGGTAATCAGCGCGAATACCGTTACCACTTTGGTTTCTTTCCATCCCTTGTACTCGTAATGATGGTGCAGAGGAGCCATAAGGAATACCCTCTTTTTGGTCCTCTTGAACCAGGCAACCTGTATCACTACAGATAATGCCTCGGCCACATATATTATTCCTGCAATCCCAAGGTAGATGGCCGTGCCCGTCATAAGCGACATGGCCGACAGGGCTCCGCCGAGGGCCAGCGCCCCCACATCGCCCATGAAAATCTTTGCCGGGTGCAGGTTGAAAATTAGGAATCCCAGGAGCCCGCCGGCAAGAATGGCGCAGAAGGTGCTGATATAGCCCCAGTTGCTGTTGAAGGTTGACATAACGGTGAGAAATAACAGGACGAATGTGGTAACCGTGCCTGCCAGCCCGTCCAACCCGTCTGTAAGGTTGACGGCATTGGAAAACGCTACCAAAACAAATATGGAAAATGGTACCGCAACCACCACAGGCAGCGCCAGCGGGGCCTTAAGCCCTATGAAAGGGATGACCAGCGTGCTGGCTGCGGGTATATAGGTTACGGCATACCAGGTAAATGCGCCGGACACGATCAACAGGCCCAGCATCTTCTGCCTGGGCGAAAGCCCCGCATTATGTTTTTTTACAACCTTCAGGTAATCATCCAGAAACCCGATCAGGCCAAATCCGAGGGTTACCAGAATCAGGATCAGGATACGATGGTCCATGAGCGCGAACCAGCCGCCCACCAGGACCACTGGGACCAGGAATATAAGTCCGCCGAAAGTGGGTGTCCCGCTTTTTACTTTATGGGACGCAGGCCCTTCTTCCCTTTGGGGCTGGCCGCACCTGATCCGCTGCAGAAAGGGTATCAGGAACCTGGCAATGGCTATGGCCATGGCGAGCGAAATGAGATAGGCCGCCACCTGGTGCGGTATTATGCCAAATATTTTACCCATTATCTTTACCTCACTTACCCTGCGCTCAAGTATCCTGTGACCCTGATACCCTGCCTCCAAAAAGCTTTTCGGCAAGGACATCCAGGTTCATCATCCGTGAACCCTTAAAAAGGATCACGTCGCCCCTGGCGATTTTCCGGCTTATAAAGCGCCGCGCGTCATCTGCATTCTGGAACAGCCTGGCATTATCAAGCGGCATACCGTGATCGAGGGCACCCTCCACATACCAGCGGGCAAGATCCCCGACCGCTACCAGGTAATCAATTCCTGCTTCGGCCGCCTGCATGCCTATTTGCCTGTGGGCATCCTCAGCCCAGTCACCAAGCTCCAGCATATCCCCCAACACGGCCCATTTACGCCTGTTGGTCCCGATCTCGCAGAGAACCCTGATGGCTGAGCTGACCGAGTCGGGAGCCGCGTTATAGGCGTCATTTATCACCTTGATACCGTCTGCTTCGGTTATGTTCATCCTCATACGGTCGCCGGAATAGCGCAACAGGCCCTTTTCAATGGCCTCGTCGTCAAAGCCCAGCACCAGGGCTGTGCTTACGGCCGCAAGGGCATTCTGCACATTATGTATTCCCGGGGCCGGCACAAAATACCTGTGTTCCCGGCCTTTGTACCGGACCGAGAAGCAGACGCCCTCTTCTCCTCTGGACAAAAGGTCGTTTGCCCTTACATCGCAGGACTCGTCCATGCCATAGAAAATGGTTTCCTGCTCAAGCAGGCCGTGAAGACCGGAAATCAGCTCATCATCCCCGTTGAGCACCACAACACCGTCGCCCCCCATCCAGCGGATGATCTCCAGCTTGGCCTTGAGGATGTTCTGCCTGGAACCAAGCCTTTCGATATGGGATATGCCTATATTTGTAATGACCGCTATATCAGGGCGGACAATCCGGGAAAGGTAATCTATCTCGCCGAAGCCTCGCATCCCCATCTCGAAGACCGCGGCCTGGTGGGAGTTGTCAAGCTCCAGCACTGACAGCGGAAGGCCGATTTCGTTGTTGAAATTGCCCCTGGTTTTATGTACCTTGAACTTCTCCGACAGGGTGGCGGCAATCATTTCCTTGGTGCTTGTCTTGCCTACGCTTCCGGTTACGGCTATCACGGGAATATTGAACCGGGAGCGGTGATATTCCGCCAGTTTTCCCAGCGCCTCCACCGTATCCTCTACCAGTACGGCCGGAACACCGTCGGGGATGGATGCGCTTTTTTCAGCCATCACAAGGACTGCGCCCTTGTCCACCGCCTCCCGAATGTAGCTGTGCCCGTCGAACCGCTCACCCCTGATGGCAACAAACAGGCATCCCGGTTCCAGGCTCCTTGAATCTGTGGACACGCTCCTGATTATTATATTCCCATCAGCGGCAAGCTGTCCATCAACCGCGCGGGAAACATCGGAGGCTATCATTTCCTTCATGTGTCATTCAAGCTCCTTCAGTATATTTTCCACGATCTCCCGTTCATCGTAATGGATGGTTTTATCTTTGAATATCTGGTAGGTTTCATGGCCTTTGCCCGAAAGGACGATTATATCACCGCTTTCAGCGTTTTTCATGGCATGCCTGATCGCCTCGGTCCTGTCCTCGATGATGATATACTTGCCATTGGTGTTTTTGATGCCGGCCTCGATGTCCCTGATTATCCGCATCGGCTCCTCGGTCCTCGGGTTGTCGGAGGTGATGATGGTGAAGTCGGCAATCCGGCCCGATACCTCGCCCATGAGGGGCCTCTTGGTGCGGTCCCTGTCCCCGCCGCAGCCAAAAACCGAAATAAGGCGTCCCCTGGCAAATTCTTTCACGGTGGTCAGAATATTCTCCAGGCTGGCTGGGGTATGGGCATAGTCAATCATCACGGTGTAGCCCTTTCCGGGAGTGGGAACAACCTCGGCCCTTCCCGGGACCTGGACTTTAAGAAGGCCGTCTCGGATAGCCTCAAAGGGCACTCCCATAAGTCCACATGCCGCGATGGAACCCAGGGCGTTGTATACGCTGAAGAAACCGGGAACCGATACCTTGACGCGTTCCCTGAACCACGGGGTTACGGCGTCGAACTCCACCGAATCCGAGTGGGTGGTGATATTCTCTGCCCGTACATCTGCCGGTTTCTCAATGCCGAAGGTCAGGATCTCACATGCCGCTTCGTCCAGAACACGGTCGGAATAGGCGGCGTCCACGTTGACGATACCCTTCTTGCACATCTTGAAGAGAATGAGTTTGGATTTGAAATAATCCTCCATGTCGGGGTGCTCAAACCCTCCGATATGGTCCTTTGAGAAATTGGTGAAGACACCCATGTCGAATTCACAGCCGGTTACCCTGTGGAGCTTGAGCCCCTGGGAAGACACCTCCAGCACCACCGAGTCGGCTCCCTTCTCCTTCATTTTCTCAAACATCTCCTGAAGGTCGTAGGATTCCGGGGTTGTCCTCCTTGCCGGTATCTTCTCCCTGCCTATGCAGTTGGCCACCGTGCCGATGAGGCCCACGGTCCTGTCCGCCATCTCCAGGATGGAACGTATCATATATGTGGTGGTAGTCTTGCCCTTTGTCCCGGTTACGCCCACCAGCGTCATGCTCCGGGACGGGTTTCCGAACCAGCAGGCCGAGACCAGCGCCAGCGCCTTCCTGGAATCCTTAACCCTGATTATGGTAATATCCTCGCCTATGACGCTGATGTTCTTCTCCACCACGAGGGCGCATGCCCCGTTATCCACCGCCTGCTGGGCATACCTGTGTCCGTCGGCGGTAAATCCGTCTATACATATGAAGAGATACCCGGGCAGGGCCTTACGCGAGTCGTAGGTAACGCCCCTGATCTCCTTGTCCGTCCCGCCCTGGACCTCAACCACCTCCAGGGATTCCATCAAGTCCGTAAGTTTCATGCTATCCTTCCTCCCGTTGCGGGCTCATGCCCGCCTAGATTTGCTGACTGCAGCGTTCCTAATCCGCCACCAGATACATGAACTCCACATCCACCACTTCACCTTTCGGGAGAAGCGTACCCGGTTCATACTGCTGTCTCAGCGCGACGCCCTCGCCCCTGATGCGTATGTTTAGTCCGACGTTCTTCATTGCGGTTATAGCCTCATCCATAGTCTTGTTGATAAGGTTTGGCATGGACACCCTGTTATCCTCAGGCCTTCCTTCGGTATAGAGTATCACCGCTGAATTCTGTGGGATGCTGAAATCGGCCTTTGGTGTCTGGTCAAGCACCATCGCGCCCTCGTCCTGCGGACCTTCCACTATGAATTTCAGGCCGTAAGCCTTCAGCTTCTCCGCGGCTTCCGCGAGTGTCATCCCCGTTACAGCGGGCACGTAGACCTCCTCGGTCATCTGCTTCAGCTCTTCATCGCTGTACTGCCTTTCCACCTGCAGGTATTCAAGGATACCCTCACAGAGCTTCCCGGCAACAGGAGCCGCCAGTATGCCGCCGGACCTTAAGTGCATCTCCACCTGGGGATGGTCCAGAATCACCAGCACAACAATCTCAGGCTTCTCGGCAGGGGCAAACGCGACAAACGATACCACATACCGGCCTTCGGATTCGGTCTGCAGGGTTTCGGACGTCCCGGTCTTGCCGGCAATCCTGTATCCGCTCACATAAGCATTCTTTCCTGTTCCCTCTGAAACTACACCCTCCAGTATGGTTCTGATGGTCCTGGAGGTTTCTTCAGAGATTACTTTCCTTACCACCTGTGGCTCAAACTTCTGTATTATGTTCCCGCTGCTATCGGCTATCTGCTTCACCAGCATGGGTTTCATAAGGTTCCCGCCGTTGGCGATGGCACAGTAGGCGGTGGCAAGCTGGATAGGGCTTATCTGGAAGCGCTGGCCGAACCCGGCCACCGCCAGGTCTATCTCCTTGGGATCCTTATGCCACAGGTTGCGGTACTCCTCATCTGAGGGCTCGCCGGCAATCTCCAGCCCGGTCCGTTTTTGGAACCCGAACATCCTTACATAAGTATAAAACTTGTCGATGCCGACCGCCAGAGCTTCCTGCACAAAAACAGGGTTGCAGGAGTTGTAGACCGCATGGGTGAAGTCTTCCGAGCCATGCCCGCCCGCACGCCAGCAGTTGATGGTATGCCCTGCCAACGAGTAGGGTTTGCATACCACACTGGTTTCGGGCGTCACCACGCCCTCTTCCAGCGCGGCGGCGGCGGTGATAGCCTTGAATGTGGACCCGGGCTCGTAAGTGTCGTTGACCGCCTTATTGCGGAACACGGTCTTCCAGAGCAGCTCAGTATCCTCAACGCTACCGAAGCCCAGCCAGTCCGAGTCATCGACAAAGCCAGGCCTGGCGTCGGGATGGTTGGGGTCGAAATCGGGATAGGACGCCATCGCCAGAATCTCCCCGGTGTTGGGATCCATCACTATGGCAGCGGCCCCCCTCTTTAGATTATAATCCAGAACGGCCTGCTCGAGGGCTTTCTCAGTAAAGAACTGTATGGTTTCATCTAAAGTGAGAAATATATCGTAGCCGTCCACAGCCTCTATATACCGTTCTTTGCTGAACTTGATGGGCCTTCCGTGAACATCGGCCTCACTCATGATCTTGCCCGGCATGCCTTTCAGGGTGGCGTCGAATTTCAGTTCTATCCCGGCCAGTCCCTGGTCGTCAACTCCTGTAAAGCCAAGGACATGGGCCGCCAGGCTGCCGTTGGGATAGTAGCGTTTTGAATCCTCGTCTATGTATATGTTGAGCACGCCCATCTCTTCTACGACATATTTCCTCACTTTCGCGCCCAGCTCCCTGTCGATCTTCCTCTTTACAAACTCGAACCTTGAATTCCTGTAAAATATTTCCATGATGTCCGCGGCGTCCATGTCAAGGAGTTCAGCCAACCCTTCGGCTATCTCACCGAGCCTTTCGGGTTTTCCCTCAAACTCGCTTCTCAAGGCATTGGGATTGACCGACACGGTATCCACCGAAGCGCTGATAGCGAGCCCTTTCCCATTCCTGTCATAGATGGTGCCACGCTTGGGATTGATCATCCTCTTTTGGGTCTGGGCATGATAAGCCTTTTTCTGGTACTCCTCACCCTTCACAAACTGGATGAAGCCGACCCTGTAAAGCATGAAAAAAAGCGACAGGGTAAAGACTATCAGCATGAAGAGTTCCCTTCTTTTTAGTTTTCCTGTGTTCGGCTGTTTTGGAACTTCTTCTGCCTTCTTTTTCTTCCTGACGCTCTGTAAATCGACCGGAGTCTTTGATGCAGTCTTGCGGCGCATATCTGGCATGTGTCTGCGGTTACTGCCTTTCATCTGGTTACCCCTGCAAAAAAAGGACGACGGACTGATCCGCAATGCGCTTTATTATCAATCCATGGTCCCGAACTGATTCTGTATAAAATATATACCTGACCTGAAGGATATATTTGTATTTCCATGGGAAAGTCCGGCCAGGCCGGGTATTTTGAGGCGGCCGTTCATGGAAAGGCCGCCTGTATCGCATCAAGCATTCCTTTCAGGAACGGCTTTTGGTTGTTTTTGGTTGCCTGGTCTATGTACTGCTGGTCCAGCACAACATTGTAGTCGTTCTTCGGAACACTTACCGGAATGATCTGGAACCGGTCAGGCTTATGCATGCCCATTTCGGTTTCAGCCACCTGCTTCACTTTGTCAAGGTCGATGCTGGTTTCAATTTCAACCTTAAGGAGCCTGTTTTCGTTCCTCAGCGCGTTATACTCCTCATTCATCCTGTTCATTGCGGAGTTCAGGTCCGCCAGGACCGAGAAGCGGTACAGCACGACAAAACCCATTAATGCCAGCGCGACGACGCAGAAGAACAACCTGGCCTTGGGAACATGGGCATAGGCGGGAACAGCTGCCCTTGATGATTTGGGCCTGCTCTTTTCGGGCTGGCGGGCTTCCTGCCTTTCAGGTCTCTGGGGCAGTTTGGGCGCCGCGCTGCCGTAGATATAACTCATCCTGTGTTCCATGCCTCTTCGCCTCCCTTTACCAATTCTTCCCTAGTATATTGGGTTAACCGCTTCCCAGCGGGTGTATGCCGTACAGATTCCGCTCCTCCAAAGAGAACAACGTGGCGTACCTTTCTGTAACGCCACAGCCCCTGACACATAGAAGATGAAGTCCCGGGTCCGCCAATCGGGCAGACCCCGGGTAAGATCAAATCGGTTTTTGCCTCTTACAAGCACTTGTCTTTTGTACGGTTTACTCTTCTGTTCTCTCTTTGTCTTTCTTTTGTAAACTTCTCCTTTTTATCTTTCGTAACCATTCAATTGGTTATCTTTTGCATAGATCAAATCTTTAGTAGCTCAAATGCCCCGGCAAGCGTTTATCTTTGGTGACTCCCGGATCAGTTGGATAATGATTGCGCTTTTGTTCTTCAAAAATCTTTAGTTCCTTATGGCTTTCTTCTTTTGTTTATCAAAAACTTCGTCACCGGTATAAGCTTCGTTAAACTTTCAAATCTTTTCTGCGACCCTGAGTTTTGCGCTCCTGGCTCTTGGATTCTCATCCAGTTCGCTTTTGGATGCCGTCACTGGCTTCTTTGTTATGATCCTTATTTCGGGTTCCCTGCCGCAGACACACCGGGGGAAATCCCCGGGGCAAACGCATCCCTGTGCCCTGTCCCTGAAGGTTTGCTTTACTGTCCTGTCTTCCAGCGAGTGGAAGGTGATAACTGCCAGCCGGCCTCCCGGATTCAGGAGCCCGATAACCTCCTCCAGGGCTTTTCCCAGGACCTCCAGTTCCCTGTTGACCTGGATTCGTATGGCCTGGAAGGTCCTTTTCGCGGGATGCGGTCCTTTCCTTCTCGCCGCCGCCGGTATGGCGGCCTTGATAATATCTGCCAGTTGGCCCGTTGTTGTTATCTTTTGTATCTCCCGGAATTTTACAATGAATTCCGCTATCCGCGAGGCCCATTTTTCCTCTCCGTATTCCCGTATGATCCGGGCCAGCTCCTCGCGGTCCAGGTTGTTGACAACCCATGCGGCATCCCGTTCTTCTCTTTTGTCCATCCGCATGTCGAGGGGCGCGTCATGTCGGTAGCTGAATCCGCGTTCCCCCTCATCCAACTGGTGGGAGGAAACACCAAGGTCCATAAGTACCCCGTCGACTGCCTTTATCTTTTGCATCCCGATTACTTCTCTTATGTTTTCAAAGTTCGTATGACAAAGGACATATCGTCCCTGGGTCTGCACTTTTTCCAGCTTCTGTCCTGCTGCTTCTATGGCGTTCCGGTCCTGGTCGATCCCGATCAGGAATCCCTTTGGACCCAGACGCTTCAATATCTCGGACGAATGCCCCGCGCCTCCTAAAGTTGCGTCAACATATATGCCGTCGGCCCGTATATTCAGATATTCTATGCATTCATCCAGCATGACTGGTTTGTGTTCGAAAGTCACGGCCCGGATTCCTTATCCTTTCAAGTTTTACGGAAGGTTGATGGGCAGGCTGTCCAGTATCTCGTTAATGTCGTAAGAACTGGTGATCTCCTCGTATTTCTGCGGATCCCAGAGTTCCACCTTGGTGTCGACTCCGGCGAAAAGCACTTCCTTGGTTAAACCAGCCCATTCCCTGAGTTCCTGGGGAATCACGATCCGTCCCTGGCTGTCCAGGCTGCAAGTGACAGCGTTGGCGAAGTAGTGACGCATGATGGCACGGAAGTTTTGCCTGCTGGTCTGAAGGGTCTTGACCTTTTCCTCAAACTCCTCCCAGGCTTCCATGGGATACAGGTAGAGGTTCGTATCTTCACCCCGGGTGAGAATGAATTCCTTACCCAGCTTATGGCGATAAGCGGCAGGCACGAAAACGCGATTCTTCGCGTCCATGGTATTCGTGTACTTGCCGTTAAAACCACTCACCACTTTCACCCACTTTGCTCCACTTACATTGTATTCTACTCCATCTATCGGCACCCGTCAACCCTCTTGTTTAGCTTGCCCACCACCGGCAAAAAAAGGGTGTCCGTTCATGGACACCCCCCAGGAGGTCGGGTCATACCATATATAGTATTGTAATAAATTACAATATACCAGATATATCCGGGCAATTATTTGTTGAAAACCATGCATTTTTGTTCATTGATTTTTTGTAACGAAATCTTAATATTCATCAGTGGTTTTTTTGCCCGTTTGGCATAAAAGATGGGGCCGGCCGCTCCCGGCTGCACCCCGGACATGGGCCGCTCCCGGCTACACCTCGAACATGGGTCTTTCACGACGCATGGATACGCTGACTATGATCCCTATGGCAAGGTAGTTGACAATCACCGCGGAACCGCCTATGCTGATGAAAGGCAGCGGTATGCCTGTTACAGGCAGGATGCCGATGTTCATTCCCACATTCTCGACAAAATGGAAAAAGAACATGGCCATAAGCCCGGTGACCAGGTAAGATCCGTATTTATCCTTGGCAAAGCACGCGATATACAGGCACCGCAGCAGGAGGGCTGTAAACAGCGCCACCACGGCGACAGTCCCCAAAAAGCCCATCTCCTCCCCGATAACAGCAAATATGGAGTCAGTTTCGGCGGCCGGGACGTTGAAGACCGCCTTTCCATTGCCGATACCCACCCCGGTAAGCTGCCCCCTGCCGATATGGCGGATGGCCCTGAGCACCTGGTAGGCGCTGGAGTCTTCATAAGCGGCCGGATTGATGAAGGAGAGTATGCGATTTATCTGGTATTCATCCAAAACCTTCACCAGTACGTTGTACCACAGCAGCGGAAGGCCCAGAAGGGCTGCCCCGCCGAAGATGAGAATATAACGGTACCTGATCCCATATACGAAAAGCATGCACAGGAATATGAAGACATAGACTATTGCTGTTCCGAAGTCCGGCTGCAGGAGCACCAGTCCTACGGGCAGCGCTGTTGTGGCAATAAGCAGTATGTAGTACTTGATGCTTCGGTTCTCCCTGAGTTTTTCAAAGAAGTAGGCTGCGGAAATAACCATGGCAACCTTGCCCAGCTCAGACGGTTGGATGCTTAATGGCCCCAGCATCAGCCAGCCCCGGGTTCCCGTCTCCTCCCTTCCAACTCCAAAAAACAGGACTGCCACCAGCAGGGCTATGGTGAGGAAATAGGCCGGTATGCCCAGTATCTTCAGGTCCTTGTAGTCGATAATCATTACGATGACCATTACAGCAATCCCCAAAATGGAGGCGACCAGCTGTTTCATAAAGACGCCGGGCATATCCTTCTGGGCAGGCGAAAACATCCCCTGCAGCACGATAAGGCCTATTGTGTTGATGAGGATGACATTCGCGATCAGAAACCAATCGATATTCTTGACCAGCGACGGCCCTTTGTTTTTCTCAATGGTATACATAAAATCGATATCAATACCTCGCTGCTGGTTTGTCAAAGGTTAAGCAATCAGCCTGCGGACCGGTCTCATTCAACGCCGTCAGCAGAGTCGGGCTTGTCAGATCCGGTGTCTTCATCCTGTAATTCAGTGGATTCCGCCGCTTCCGGCGGTCCTTCCGGTTTTTCGCCGCCGGAGTCAATGACGGGTTCCGCGGCAGCGTCCCTGTTATCATTATCGCCCAGAGCAGGCGTGGTGTCATGGGAATTTGTTTCCTGCCTCTCGCTTTCTTCACCGTCCAGGTTCTTTAGAATATCGGCGTACGCGCTGGGCGTATCGTAAACCGGGGTCTTCTTCCTTATCCTCAATGTAATGACCGAAATGATGATGAAAATAAGGGCGCCCGCAAACAGCACAGCCGCGAAAGCCTGGTTGTAGCGCACATCATTGGCCGATTGGAAGTCATCCACCCGCAGGAATTCGATCATAAACCTTCCGAAGCTGTACAGGAGCAGGTATGACGCGAAGACCCTGCCCGGAACCTTGTTCCTTTTCCTGATGAACAGAAGGACGAAAAAGACAAGGACGTTCCACAGGGATTCATACAGGAAGGTGGGATGGACCAGTTGGTCGGAACCGGTTTCCGCCCTGATTATGCTTCCGGTCATGCCCCATGGCAGGTTGGTGCCCTTTCCGTAGAGCTCCTGGTTGAAGAAGTTGCCCCAGCGGCCTATGGCCTGCGACAGCGGAAGGTATACGCAGGCAAAGTCGCACAGAACCCACATGTTGATCTTTCTGATCCTGGAAAAAATGAAGACCGACAGCACTGCGCCTATCACCGCGCCGTAAATGGCCACGCCCCCTTCCCAGATATACAGGATGCGCACCAGGTTGTTCTTGAATTCATCAAACTTGAAGACGACATAGAATAGCCTGGAGAATATTACCGATACGGGCAGGGCGATAAGGAACATGTCCAGAAGGTCCTCTTCCCTGATCCTGAATCTCGAGGCCTGCTTGGTTCCGAGGATAAGCGAAAAAATTATGGCCACTGCAATAATGATGCCGTACCAGTGCACTCTGATGAGGCCTATCCCCAGGAACTCAGGCAACGGAAATGCCACCGGACCGACTTCCAGCCTTATTCCACCAAATAGTTTGGGAAACTCAATATAGTGATTCATTACAACTGACCCCCAATATCCATAGCATTGATCGTTTACACCGGGTTGATCACCGACAGCGCGGCCGTTTTGGCAAACAGGCTTCTCAAGACGCTGTTGGTGTAGTCAATCTCCAACTCCTCAAAGACCCTGCTAAGGTCAAAATAGCTCGTCCTGTTGAAATAGCTGTCCATTACCTCCCTGGCGATGATATCGGGCGAGTTGAGTGTCCTTATGAAAACACCTTCGTGGGACCTTTTTATACGCTCGAAAACTACCGGGTCGATTCCCCTCTCCACGGTGGTTTCTATCTCTCCGCGTATCTCGCCGGCGGCCTTTTGTGGATCGGGGGACTGGCCGCCCCAGTTGACGAAGCCGTAGCTCTGGTCCACAGCAACGTCAAACCGGAATGAGTCATTGATGAGCCCGTCATAATACAGCCGATTGAAAAGCTCGGAGCTCCTTCCCATGATGGAAGCAAGGATGATTCCCAGGGCTGTCCTCCTCTTCAGCAGGTCATAACCGGATAAGCGCACCGGATCCTTGATACCCATGCTGAACAGCGGCATCGAAACCCGGAGCTTCTGTTCCTTGTATTCCATGTTCAGGGTTTCGGGCTCCTCGGGATATCTTTTTTCGGGCCTTCCCCCATCTTTAGATTTTATCATATTGTCCACGGTTGTGAACACCGGTTCGGGTTCCACGTCCCCGCATACCACCACCACCATGTTGCCGGGTGTATAGAAAGCGTTGTAACATTCGTAAAGGAGTTCTTTATTGATTTTCGCGATGCTCTCCAATGTACCCGCTATGTCCAGCTTGACGGGGTGGTTGACGTACAGGCAATCCAGAAGGTTGAAGAAGAGCCTCCAGCCCGGACTGTCCTCGTACATGCGGATTTCCTGCCCGATAATCCCCTTCTCCTTTTCGACGTTCTCATCGGTAATCCAGGGATTCTGGACATAGTCCAGCAGCATCCTGAAGTTCTCATCGAAAAGGTCGGTGCATGTAAAATAATATGCCGTCTGGTTGAACGAGGTAAAGGCGTTGGGCGAAGACCCCAGCTTCGAGAACTTTTCCAGCATATTGCCGTCTTCCTGCTCAAAGAGTTTGTGTTCCAGGAAATGGGCTATCCCGTCTGGCACATGCATAACCTGTGCGTCGCTTTTTTTAAAGACATTATCGATGGACCCGTAGTCGGTCGCAAACAACGCCGTTTTCTTGTTATAGCCCGGTTTTTTCACAAGGAAGGCTTTTAGGCCAGTAGGATGATCATATTCATAAAGGGTTTCCCCTAAGCGTTCGTAGGTAATGGTCTTATAGTCCATATCAGAAACCTCCTTCCTGTGGCTCGTCCTGCGGGTCCGCCTGCGGCTGTGCCTCATCGGGCTTCAGAAAATAGATGGTGTCCAGCCTGATCTTTCCGGCAACCCGGACAACGTCGTCAATGGTAACAGCCTCCAGCTTTTCGGCTATGGTCTCAAAATCTTCCCCGTCACCGGTAAGGTGCTGGCTTAAGAAGAAGTCAACAATGGCGCCCTGGCTGTCCTGCATGGCCTTTATGCCCGTCCTGAGGGATTTTTTCGTGGCGTCCATCTCTTCCCGGGTGATCTTACCCTTCCTCACATCTTCAAACTGCCTTAAGATGATCTCCTCGGCCTTGTCCCGGTTCTCCTTCTCAATGCCGCTCATGATCAGCATAAGACCCTTGTATTTTTCCAGGATCGACTGGGCGAAATAAGCAAGGCTCGCTTTTTCCCGGACATTCCGGAACAGCTTGGAGTGGACATCACCGCCCAGTATGCCGTTGTATACAACAAGGGGGTAATAGTCGGCAGAAGATGGAGCGATATTGGTCCTGAATCCCAGGCACAGTTTCCCCTGGTTTACGTTCATGCTCTCATCCACACGCTTTACCTCTTTTACGGTCTTTTCGGTATCGGGGAATTCAACCCTTTTTATACCGGTGCGGGTGATCTGGGAAAACTGCTCAATAAACCGATGAGCGCTCTCATCGTCAATGGAGCCGGACATATATACGAAGCACGGATAGGACGCGATCATCTCCTGGTATATGGCAAAGGTCTTCTGCGGAGTTAAAAGCAGCGCGTCTTCCTCATAGCCTTCGTCGGGTATGGCAAAGGCTTCGCCGCTGCACATCTCCTCTATGCACCTGAAGAAGGAAAAGCGCATCTTGTCGTTGATACGGCTCCTGATATAGTCAATGAGGTTATCCCGCTCCTGCCTGAATACAGAGACCTTAAAGCCGTTGTCCTCCACCACGGGGTTTTTGAGGATGCACATCAGAAGCTGGCTGCACTGGTCAAACAGCTTGTCCCGCCCGCTTGTAAAGCTGTCCGCTATGTGGGACATGTGGAAGCTGACGATCTGGGTTTCACCCTTCTTGTTGCAGCTGCCGTCCACCGACGCGCCGTACAGTTCTTCAAGGCGTGCTTCCAGTTCCTTTTGCGTCGCGAATTCTTTGCATCCCCTCTTGAGCACCGAGGGTATGATGGCGTTTGCCGAGGCCCTCTGCCTTTCCAGACAATCCAGAAAGAATATGTCTACACGATTTGTTTTAAATTTATTGGAATTGATGCGGTAAAAGGCTATGCCGTCCTTCTCCGCAAGCTTCTCAGCGGTAGTTTTCACTGTGGCCGATTCCATGGAAGATCCCTCCAAATGTTTGCTGGGGAATGAAACGGACCCTATGACGGATAGCCGCTTCACGTTTATTTTAACATAGTGGGCGCTTTTTTATTTTGTAAATATTGCTGGCTGGGTACGCGCTTTAAAGTTAAACCATTATATCACGGTTTTTGGCGCGCCGGCTATAAGAAACCGAAAAACCAGCCGATATTTGTTATATGTTATATATTGTACGTTATTGTATATATATTAATGGGCAGCCGCCTGCTTCCCATTTCGGACCAGAATCCCGCAAGGAGGATCCAAATGTTCTACCTCAGCTTTCAAAACCAGCTTCAACTTCTTCTGCTGCTTGGGTTTTCATCCTACATTTTCGCCACGGCGCTGACCATCAAACTTGAGGACCCGCGTATTAAGGCGGCGGGATTATCCTTTGCCATTCCGCTTATTCTCGGCACTTACTCATTTTTTGTCGGGCCATACAATGTCAACGGGGCATCAATGTACCTGGAGCTGTCCTGGTTTCTTCTGATCCTGGTGCTGACCCTTATCTCCCTCCTTCAAAGGCCTTCCGAATCCCTGAAATTCCTGTATGTCGTTATCTTCTTCCTGCCTGCGGCGGCCATAATTATGCAATCCATGCTGCTCAGGCTCAATTACAGGCTCTTTGTGCGGGTCTTCACACTGGTTCTTTGCGCCATTGAGCTTTTGATGGCAGTTATATGCCTGCTTGGTAAAAACAAAACCCGCGTTTTGCTTTATTCGGGCATTTTTCTGATGGCAGCGGGCTTTACCCTTTACGGTTCCGGTATCCAGAACCTTTTTATTGCCATTATCCCGGCAGCCGCGGGCATTTATATCTGCGCCCATTATTTTTACATACACAGCTATGGGGTTATAAAGTACGAGCACAGCAAGTTCAGCCATGAACTTGAGAGGATAAACCGAAGTATCCATGTGGAGGTCATCCGGCGTGTCAAGGAGATAGAGCGGACGAACCGACAGCTTGTTGAGAAATCAAAGATGGACAGCATGACCGGGCTCTATCTGAAAACAACCATACTCACCTTATTGGAAAACATGATAGAACGCGCTCCGACCTCGCGTTTTTCGCTTCTCATACTGGATATTGACCACTTCAAGGATATCAACGACAGCCTGGGGCACCAGACAGGCGACAGGTGCATCAAAGCGTTATCAAAACTGATACAGACCTCTTTCAGAAAAGATGACATTGCCGGCCGCTTCGGCGGGGATGAATTTGTTGTCATCCTGCCCGGGGCTTCGTCGGTTCGGGCTTACGTTACCGCCGACCGCTTCAGGCAAACCGTCCAGGAAAAGTCCAATCCCAATATAACCATTTCTGTCGGCATAGCGACATACCCCGAAGACGGGAAGAACGTTACCGGCCTGCTCGACGCTGCCGATAAAGCGCTGTACACCTCAAAGCAGAACGGGCGGAACCGGGTGACCTGCTACAACATGGTTGACAAGGACTAGAGATTCCAGCTTCCCAGGTACCGCTCCTGCTCCCCGGTTAAGGTATCTATGCGGATACCCATGCTCTCCAGCTTCTTTTCAGCTATTATCCGGTCAATATTTTTGGGAATGTCAAACACGCCGGGCTTCAGATTGTCCCTGTTTTTTATGATGTAGAGTGAGGCCAGGGCCTGGACAGCGAAGCTCATGTCCATGATCTCGGCGGGATGTCCGTCCCCGCAGGCAAGGTTGACCAGGCGCCCCTCTCCCAGAAGGTAGATCCACCGGCCATCGGCCATCCTGTAGCCGGTTATGTTCTTCCTGCTTTCCCGGATCTCCACCGCCAATGCCTTTAGCTCGGGTATGGAGATCTCCACGTTGAAATGGCCTGCGTTGCAGAGCACGGCTCCGTTCTTCATCTTCCCGTAATGGTCCCCATGGATCACGCGCTCACAGCCAGTGGTTGTAATAAAGAAGTCGCCCAGGGGAGCCGCCTCATCCATGGGCATCACTGAAAAGCCTTCCATGACAGCCTCAATTGCTTTCACCGGATCGACCTCGGTAACTATCACCCGCGCTCCGAGCCCTTTGGCCCTCATGGCAACACCCTTCCCGCACCAACCGTAACCGGCCACAACAACGGTCTTACCCGCCACGATCAGGTTTGTGGTGCGGTTGATGCCGTCCCAAACCGACTGCCCGGTGCCGTAGCGGTTGTCGAAGAGATGCTTGCACATGGCGTCGTTTACGGCCATCATGGGTATCTTCAGGGCACCGTCCCGCTCCATGGCTCTCAGCCGGATAAGTCCGGTGGTGGTTTCCTCGCATCCGCCCCAGACATTGGGGATCAGATGCGGCAACTCGTTATGAAGGCAGTTTACAAGGTCTCCCCCGTCATCGATGATGATATTCGGGCCATGCTCCAGGGTCATCCGGATATGCTCTTTATATTCCTCGGGCAGGGCATCGTGCCAGGCATATACATCCATGCCGTCTGCTGCAAGGGCCGCCGCCACATCGTCCTGGGTGGACAACGGGTTACTTCCGGTTATCGCCATCTTCGCTCCACCCGAGGCAAGAACCTTTGAGAGATAGGCTGTCTTCGCCTCAAGATGAACCGACAGTGATATCTTAACGCCCTCAAAGGGACGGCTTTTTTTGAACTCCTCTTCAAATCCCGAAAGAATGGGCATGTTTCGCTTTGCCCACTCGATCTTCTGCCGGCCAGAACCGGCCAGAGAAATGTCCCTGATCATGCTCTTCATATCAATACTCCTTGCTGAAAACAGTTTGTCCTCTTTTTTATTGGATTGTATCAGACTGTGGCGCAAAAATAAAGGCTGTATTACCCGGGGCAAAGCCACGGGGACGGTTAAAAACCCGTTGACAGATCATGCCATGTGTAGTATACTACATTACATAACTAATGTAGTAATAGTGTGGTGATGTAATGAAGCTAAACCCGACAGACATGAAGCCCATCTACGTCCAGATTGCTGAAGGGATTGAGGACGACATCCTGAACGGGGTGCTTGAGGAAGGCAGCGAATGCTATTCCCAGTACCAGATCTCCAGGATGTTCAACATCAATCCCGCAACCGCAGCCAAGGGCATCAACATCCTGGTCCAGGAGGGCATCCTGTATAAGGTCCGCGGGCTGGGAATGCATGTGTCGAAGGGGGCAAAGACCATGATCCGCCGGAAAAGGCATCCGGATATAGCCGAAAGCGCCAGGAAACTGGTTCTTGACGCGGAAAAGCTTGGCATCGGAAGGGACGAGCTGATTAAGATAATCCGAGACGTGACAATTCCCGAGAAGGAGGATAAATGATGAATGCTGTAATCCTACAAGATCTTGTCAAGAGATTCGGAAAGAAGAAAGCCCTTGACGGTATCAGCCTTGAGCTCCAGGAAAATCGTATCGTCGGGCTGATAGGCCGCAACGGTGCCGGCAAGACCACGCTTCTCAGGACCCTGGCAGGTTTCTTAAGGCCTACCGTGGGCTCGGTGCTGGTATTCGGCCAGAATCCGTTCGATAATATCAGGGTGCTTTCCGATATCGTACTGATGGATGATGAGAGGTACACCGACAATTCCGATCTTAGGGTCCTGATCGACCGTGCGGCGCTTTCCTGGAGCCAGTTTGATAAGGCAATGGCCTTAAAGCTGCTGGATTATTTCAACATACCGGTCAAGACCAAGATCAAGAAACTTTCTAAGGGCATGAAAACCCTGTTCTCCCTGGTCATAGCACTGTTGAGCCGCTGCCCGCTGACATTGCTGGACGAACCCACCCTCGGGCTTGACGCGGCTCACAGGAAAGAGATCTCAAGCCTCCTTTTGAAGGATTATGTCAATTATCCCCGCACCATCATCGTCTCCAGCCATCTCATCAGCGAACTGGAAGGCCTGATGGAGCAGGTGGTGCTCATAGATAACGGCAGGCTGGTCTTCCACAAGACTATCGAGGACGTGCAGAGCTATGCCCTGTACCTTACCGGCCGCAGGAGCATCCTGGAGGAACAGGAGGGGCGGCGCCGGGTTATATACAAGGAATCCATGGGAGAAATGCTGGTCCTTGGCGTTGTCAACGATCTTTCAGCCGAAGAGCTGCGCCGGCTGGAATCCTCGGGAATCGAGATAAGCGCCATGGGTGTCCAGGATGTCTGCGTCAACATGACCAGGCAAGATGAGGGAGGTGTTCTTGATGTTGTCTCAAAATAGCAGGCTTCGCGCCATGAAATCGCTTCTGTACAGCTATTATACCGACTTCACGACTTTTTACTGCATATACCTGGGAATAATCACAGGCCTTTGCCTCACCAAGTTTATATTTTCCAGTTCTGCCTCCGGGAGCAGCGCCCTGACTGTTGGGATGGTAAACTGCTTCATCCTGCTGCCCATTGCCATGGCCGCCATAACCAGTAACTCGGAGCTTTTGAAAAAATTCTCCTTCCCGGTGGACAGGGATCTGGTTGCACTGTCCCATATAATGCTCATATTGCTGCTTCCGCTCATAATGCTGCTGACATCCTGCATCTTTTATCTTTTGGAAATCCTCGCCTCGGAACTGCTTATGGCTACGAGCGACAACTTCTTCTACTCGTGGCTTGTCACAAGGGGCAGCTTCCTGGCAGGCTTCGCTGTATCCTATATAGTAATAGTCGCGGTCACCGCCCTGTCCTGGATGTTTTTTGCCTGGTTTTATCGCTACAAGGTTATAGTAAGCGTGGTTACCGGAACATTCGCGCTGGCCCTGATCTATTTCAGCGAATTCCGTGAAGCCTTCTTAAGCCTGGTAGGCAAGGTATTCGTGAATCCCTCACCAGGCCTGTTGTCCCTGAAGCTGGGCACAATAACCCTTGTGCTCTTTGCGCTTGGGTATATCCCCATAAAGCGGATGGAGGTAAAATAGCGATGAATAAATGGATTTTGACAGCCATGTCGGTTATGCTCATACTGTCCTTTTTCCTCATATACCTGTTAAGCCCGAGCGACAGCGACTATCTGGCCAGGTATGCCTCCGGGAACTATGAAACCGTAGTGTCATTCGATGTACCCCTGGACGGCGGCAGGATCGTGGATGTGATTCCGTCCCTGTTCCCCTTTCACGTAAAAAAGGTCAGGATGGACATCGACAGGATTGAAATAAGGGTAAACAGGAATATACGCGGGGATCTGCTGGATTACATGCGGAAGAACCTTAAGGCAGAACTTTTTCCCGTGCCGGAAACCTATGCGCGCTTTGCACTGGATATCAGTTTTCCACGGCCTGTCGGCAATTATATCGGTGAAACCTTCGGCATTGTAGGGTTGTTTGATTACTACAATGATCTATACGACGCGCATGCCGAGTTCATGATCTGCGTGCCAATGAACTACGAGCTCGATTAACATATTCGGGCAATATAACAATATCGGTTCAGACATACGAAAAGGAGCTTCCCAAAGGTACCCTGCCCGGCCTGTCGGGTCCGGCAGGCGGGCGGTCCGGCGTTGGCGGGAGCTCCTTTAAACCATCTTCCTTATTCCCAGTTCTTAACGATCTCCCTTACCAAAGCGGAGAACTTCTGCTCAACCATTTTACCGGTTTCGATCACTTCTTCATGGGTAAGCGGCTGGTCGAGGATACCCGCTGCCATGTTGGTTATACAGGATATACCCAGCACCCGCATTCCCATATGCCTTGCGGCAATAACCTCGGGTACTGTGGACATGCCAACGGCGTCGGCACCGAGCACGCGCATGGCCCTTATCTCCGCCGGGGTTTCAAAGGACGGCCCCTTGCAGTAGCAGTACACCCCGCTCTTAAGGTCAACCCCGACCCTTCCGGCGCATTCCATGGCAAGACTTTGCAGGGACCTGTCATAGGCTGCGGACATGTCGGGGAAGCGAGGGCCGAGTTCGTCGAGGTTTTCGCCCCTCAGCGGGTTTTCGGCGAAAAATCCTATATGGTCCTTTATGAGCATGAGATCCCCGGGCGCAAAACCGGTGTTCACTCCCCCTGCCGCATTAGTAACCAGGAGGTTTTTTACGCCCATCCTCCCGAATACCCGGACGGGATATACCACAAAGCCCATATCATGGCCTTCGTAGTAGTGGAACCGCCCTTTCATGGCCATCACATATCTTTCGCCAAGGCGCCCGAATATGAGCTTTCCCTCATGCCCCTGGACTGTGGTCGCTGGAAAGCCCGGGATTTCCTCGTAGCGAATCTCCTGTTTGCCCTCAATGGAGCCGGCAAGGCTTCCCAGCCCGGAGCCCAGGATTATCGCGATCTCAGGGGTGCCCTGGGTAATTCCCCTCAAATATTCCACGGTTTTTCCCAGCTTTTTTATGGTATCCTTCATAACCGACCCTCCTTTAGCCTATCCGAACAGCGATAGCTGGCTGCTTTCCTCCATTCCGTCCAGGCAGCCGTGCTCCGAAAGGATCTCGATGACTGCCCTGGATACGCCTGATTTCATTTTCAGGTCTTCTATGGATACGAACTCACCGTCTTTCCGGGAATCCACGATACTGGCCGCCGCCGCGGTACCCAGTCCCTGCAGCGCTGTCAGGGGCGGCAGTATGCCTTCATCGGTTATTATGAAGCGTGTGGCATGGGATTTATACAGGTCCACCGGCAGGCACCTGATGCCGCGGGCATACATCTCCCTTGCCACCTCCAGTATGGTGAGGAGGTCTTTCTCCTTTGGGGAGGCCGCTTTACCCTTTTCCTCTATCTCTTTTATGGCCAGGCTGACCGCGTCTGGTCCCCGGGATATGATATTGGCATCAAAGCTGCCTGCCCGGACGCTATAATACGCGGCATAAAAGGCCTCGGGGCAAAAGACCTTGAACCAGGCGATCCTGAAGGCCATCATCACATATGCCGCGGCGTGGGCCCTCGGGAACATGTACTTGATCTTCTTGCAAGAGTCTATATACCACCGGGGAACACCCTTCTCCTTCATAAGGGCCTCGTCTTCGGGCGTCACGCCCTTCCCCCTGCGGACACTTTCCATGATCCTGAAGGACGCAAGGGGCGGCAGTTCCTTCATCATCAGGTAGGTCATTATATCGTCCCTGGTGCAGATAACCTCCGAAAGTGTGGCTGTACCGCTCCTCACCAGGTCCTGTGCATTGTTGAGCCATACATCTGTTCCGTGGGACAGGCCAGAAATGCGGATCAGCTCTTCAAAGGCGGTTGGCCTGGTGTCCTCCAGCATCTGCCGCACGAACTTGGTGCCGAATTCGGGAAGCCCAAGGGTGCCCACCTGGGTATCGATCTGCTCGGGATCGATACCCAGCGGCCCGGTTCCCGAGAAGATGCCCATGGTCTTTTTCTCGCCCAGCGGTATGGTCCTGGCGTCCACGCCGGTCAGGTCCTCCAGCATGCGGATTACCGTGGGATCATCGTGGCCCAGGATATCCAGTTTAAGGATCCTGCCGCTGATGGAGTTGTAGTCGAAATGGGTTGTAATAACGCCGGAATCGCTGTCGTCGGCCGGATGCTGTATGGGAGAAAAATCATATATCTCCTTGTGCCGGGGCACCACCATAACCCCGCCGGGATGCTGGCCGGTGGTGCGTTTAATACCCTTGCATCCAGCGGCAAGCCGTTCCAGTTCGGCCCTTGTTGCCGGTATCCCCCTCTCCTCAAGGAACTTCCTGGCAAAGCCGAAGGCCGTCTTTTCGGCTATGGTGGAAATGGTCCCGGCACGGAATGTGTATCCTTCGCCGAACAGCTCCTCGGTATACTTATGGGCCCTCGCCTGGTATTCCCCCGAGAAGTTCAGGTCGATATCAGGTTCCTTGTCGCCGTCGAAGCCCAGGAAGGTTTCAAAGGGTATGTCGTGTCCATCCTTGATGAGCAGCTCGCCGCAATTGGGGCATTCTTTGTCGGGAAGGTCGAAGCCGCAGCCTATCTTCTCGTCGTTCACAAAAAACTCCGAATACCTGCACTTTTCGCACCGGTAATGGGGCGGAAGCGCGTTGACCTCGGTGATACCGGCCAGAAAGGCCACAAAGGAAGAGCCCACCGATCCCCTGGAACCCACCAGGTAACCGTCGGACATGGATTTCTGAACCAGCTTCTGGGCGACCATGTAAAGGGTCGAAAAGCCGTTTTTGATAATGGAATCAAGTTCTCGGTCCACCCTCTTCCTCACCAGTTCCGGCACGGGGTCACCGAACAGTTCCCTGACCCGCTCCTCGCTTATGCGCTTGATGTCCTCCTCGGCGCCTTCAAGCTGGGGTGGGTAAGTCCCGTCGGGGATGGGCTGGACTTCCCCTATACTATCGCTTATGGCATTCGGATTTGTGATAACCACCTCGAAGGCCTTTTCCACGCCCAGGTAGGAGAACTCCTCCAGCATCTCTTCGGTAGTCCTGAAATAGACAGGAGCCTGCTTGTCGGAGTCCGCGTACCCCTGACCAGCCTGGAGGACCTGTCTGAAGACCGCATCGTCAGGGTCCAGGAAGTGGACGTCACAGGTAGCGACCACAGGCTTGCCCAGCTGTTCTCCCAACTCCGCGATGCGGCGGTTTATTTCTCTCAGGGCTTCCTCATCTCTGACCAGGCCGTTCCTGACCAGGAACTGGTTATTGGCAGTGGGCTGTATCTCCAGGTAGTCGTAACGGGAGGCAATGGCCTCAACCTCTTCGCGGGGTTTTCCCTCCCGCAGGGCGCGGTATAGTTCGCCGGCCTCGCAGGCACTGCCGATGATCAGGCCTTCACGGTATTTCTGAAAGAGAGACCAGGGAACCCTGGGCCTTTTGTACAAATAGTTCAGGTGACTCTCTGAAACAATCCTGTAGAGGTTCTTGAGCCCGGCCTGGTTCTTTACAAGCATAATGGCATGGTAGGTATCAGGGTTCTTGTAGTCCAGTACGCCCCTCCTGTTATACCGCTCTTCGGTCAGAAGATAGGCCTCCATCCCGTAAATGACCTTGATCGGCTTACCGGACTTCCTGAGCGCGGCGGCGACTTCCTGCGCCTCCGGGAAGGCCTGGACCACTCCGTGGTCAGTAACGGCGATGGCCTTATGCCCCCAATCGGCGGCACGCCGTATCGCATCCTTCACCGAGGTCACGGCGTCCATCTGGCTCATCTGGGTATGAAGGTGAAGCTCCACCCTTTTCTGCTCCTCCAGGTCCATCCTTTTTGCCGGGCTGTCCTCAACGCACTCTATTCCCCTGAGCCTGATGGTAAGTTCTTTTTCATACTCGTCATATTCCGCGTCGCCATTTACCCGGATACAGACTCCCGGCTTCAGTTTCTCTTTTAGAACTCCGACTTCCTTCTCCCTCGTAAAGGACTTGCAGGTAAGGGACGAGGTTTTGTCGGTTATGTCCAGGCTGAGCAGGGAGCGCCCGTTTTTCAGTTCGCGGGTTTCAAACTTAATGACTTCACCCGAAAGAATTACATTCCCCGAGTTTATATCCACATCGGCCATGGAAATCGGCTCGCCATAAAAGGGCCTGCCGAAAATAACCGTCCTGCTGTCCGCTTTCTTGCCTCTGCTCACGCCCGTTTTCCCGTACCTGCCGCCGCCCTTTTCCTTAACTGCCGCAGTCTCCGATCGATTATTATTTCCTTTCTTCAATCTTTCTTCCTGGTCGGAGAGCATCTGGGCAACAATCCTTGCCTCGTGCTCCATCTTCTCGGCAATATAGTCAACGGCTTCGTGCTCCTGGTCTTCAGATCCGCTGAAAGAAACCCTGACATCGCTTCGGAACAGCATTCTAAAGACCTTCTCAATATGTTTTCCGGCGCCGGACGCCTCCAGCACAGCGCAGCCCGTACCGGGAAGGCAGACTGTAAGGTTTCTGCCCTCAAGCCTGTACTTGGCGTTTTTCAGGAAAGGCGCAAGATGGGACCTGCCGCGGCAGGTATAGCAGGAGAGCACCCTCTTGTGCCAGTCATCCAGTTCCTTGGGCAGGGGTATGGAGAATGCGGGCTTTATGACAACACTCGTACTGAAATACTCAGCAAGCGTTTTTTCGAGCTCCAGTATTCTATCGGGGCAGACCTGGTGATTTATATCAAGACAGAGTTCGACCCTTTTCTCAGACTTATGGTATTGGAGTTTAGTGATAAAGGTTCTCGAAAAATCTTCCCGGAATTGATCTATGGGTATGATGTGTTTAAACGCCTCACAAAGGGATGACTTCTTGAGAACGCTTTCATCCATGGTTCTTTCAGTCCTTTCAGGAAGTGCCTCTCATCGTTTGCTTATGTTTATACCAATATTTTATCATATGTGCGCGCGGCGGGGTGAAAAATATGCCGGCGGTGTGTGAAAAATACGCCGGAGGCAGTCGAATCAGCTGAAGGAAAAACGTATGCGCGGCCACTGTACTGGTAAAATGAAAAAATTTGTCAGACCGATCCGAATCGGTTGAAGGGATAGATGCGAAGAATGCATCTTCCGTTCACGCGTTTACTGTTTACAGGTCCGAATACCCGGCTGTCGCGGCTTTTGCCCCGCAGCCTGTTATCGCCCAGGACATAGATGCAGCCTTCAGGCACAATTAAATCGGAATGGATATCACTTATTTCATCGGTATAAGTGCCGTTGATATATGGCTCCTGGAGTTCTTTCCCATCTACAAAGACCTTACCGTCCCTTATTTGGACATGCTGGTTCTCCAGGGCTATAACCCTTTTAATGACGTGTTTCCGCCTCTCCCCCAAAAGTTCCGGGATCCTGAGTACGACAATATCGCCCTGGCGCAGGGTGCCAAAGCGGAGGGTTATGCTCTCAATTATAAGCACATCGTTGTTATTCAGGGTGGGAACCATTGAGGTTCCTTCAACAATGGTTATCCTCCCCAGGAAAAAAACGATCAGAAGTGCCAGCAATACGGCAAAGCCGATATGCAGTACCCAATCCAGGACTTCCTTCGTTACCTTATTCTTCACTTTCCTTGCTCACCGTCTTGATATGAAGCTCCTCCAGCTGCTTTTCCTCCACCGTGTCAGGAGCGCTGGACATAAGGCACGCGGCAGTCTGGACCTTGGGGAAGGCTATGACGTCACGGATATTGTCGGTGCCTGCAAGCAGCATGGTAAGTCTGTCCAGTCCAAAAGCCATTCCGCCGTGGGGAGGCGTGCCGTACCTGAATGCCTCAAGCATGAACCCGAAACGGTCCCTGGCTTGCTCGTCGGTAAGCCCGATAACCCGGAACATCCTGGCCTGGAGTTCCTGGCTGAGGATACGGATGCTGCCGCCGCCCACCTCGTACCCGTTTATAACCATGTCGTAGGCCTTGGAACGGACTCTGCCGGGGTCTTTCTCCAGGTATTCTATATCCTCGTCCATGGGAGCGGTAAACATGTGGTGTCTGGCAGCCCAGCGCTTTTCTTCCTGATCATATTCCAGGAGCGGGAACTCGGTGATCCAGAGAACATCGAAGCGGCTGTGGTCGATGAGCCCCAGCCTCTCTCCCAGTTCCAGCCGCAGGTGTCCAAGGGCGTCAAAGGCGACCTGGTCCTTGTCAGCCACAAAGAGGAGCAGGTCCCCGGGTTTTGCCCCCAGCCGGTCTTTAATACTTTGAATCTCATCTTCAGCCATGAATTTGGCTATGGGAGACCTCAGCCCATCCTGTTCCACCGCCATCCAGGCGAGGCCTTTTGCTTTATAGGTTTTTGCAACCTCTCCAAGGGCATCGATCTCCTTGCGGGAGAATTTTGAACCCGCGCCTTCAGCATTGATGGCGCGCACACTGCCGCCGCTTTCCACCGCGTCTTTGAAAACCCTGAAGCCCGATTCGGACACAATGTCCGAGATGTCCACAAGCTCAAGTCCAAAGCGGGTGTCAGGCTTGTCCGATCCGAACCTCTCCATGGCTTCGCTATAGGTCAGCCTCTTGAATGGGGTCGGAATGTCGATGCCCAGCGTTTCCCTGAAAAGGCGGCTTACAAAGCCTTCGTTGACGGCCAGCACATCCTCGATGTCCACGAAGGACATCTCCAGGTCGATCTGTGTAAACTCCGGCTGGCGGTCGGACCTTAGATCCTCGTCCCTGAAACACTTGACAATCTGTATGTAACGGTCGAAACCCGCTACCATCAGGAGCTGCTTGAATATTTGCGGGGACTGGGGAAGCGCGTAAAACTTGCCCGGATGAATACGGCTCGGAACCAGGTAGTCCCTTGCGCCTTCCGGAGTGCTTTTGGTAAGGACAGGCGTTTCTATTTCCAAAAATCCGTTCTCATCATAATAGTCACGGGCTATCTTGGCTATCCTGTGGCGGAGCATGAGATTCCTCTGCAGATGGGGACGCCGAAGGTCCAGATAACGGTGCTTCAGCCTTAAAACCTCGTTGGCCTCGGTAATCTCCTCGATATGGAAGGGAGGAATCTCGGATTTATTGAGGATCCTGAACTCGGAAGCAATTATCTCAATCTCCCCGGTTTCCATATTCGGGTTGATAGCTTCCTCGCTCCTCCTCGCCAGGACCCCCTTTATTGCCAGGACATATTCGCTCCTGACCTGCGAGGCCTTCGCGTGGAGTTCGGGATCGGTTTCGCTGTTGAATACCACCTGTATGATACCGCTTCTGTCCCTCAGTGTGACAAAAATCAGTTTCCCCAGGTCCCTTCTTCTCTGCACCCATCCCATGACCACCACTTCGCGGCCGACGTCGGATACCTTAAGTTCGGTGCAGCGATGTGTTCTTTTCAAGCCCTTCATGCTTTCTGCCATATATATCTTCCTCTCTTAGTCGGTTTCTCTTTTCTTTATAAGCCTGTCGATAAGGGTATCAAGAGTGATATCCCTGGATTCGCCGGTTTTCATATCCTTTAAGGCGGCCTTGCCGCTCTCAACCTCGTTGTCCCCTATAATCAGGGCATGCTTTGCGCCCAGCTTGTCCGCGTATTTCATCTGGGCCTTTACGCTCCTGCCCATGATATCCTTGATACAGGTTATGCCCTTGGACCTGAGATCCCAGGCAAGTTTCTCGCAGAGCTTTTCCGCCCGTTCGCCAATGGACCCCAGGTAGATCTCCGGGTCGGGCTGGGACGGGATTTCAATACCCTGGCTCTCCATCTCGAGGAGCAGCCTTTCAACGCCCAGGGCAAAACCGATGCCCGGCGTCGGCGGCCCGCCGCAGAGTTCAATCAGGCCATCATAACGGCCGCCGCCGCAGACCGTGCCCTGAGTACCGATATTACGCGATACAAACTCAAAGACCGTCCCGTTGTAGTAATCCAGCCCCCTGACAATCCCCTTGTCGATCTCGTAATGGATTCCGATGTCCTGGAGTTTTTGGGTGACCTTTTCAAAATGGTCCCTGCAATCATCGCAGACATGGTCCAGCAGGGCCGGCGCTTCTCTCAGGTACTGCCTGCAGCCTTCGGTCTTACAGTCAAGGATGCGCATGGGGTTGCGGTTTATGCGTTCCCTGCAGTTTTCGCACATCTGGTCTGTTTTGTCTGCAAGGAAATCCTTAAGCATCCTGTTGTACGCCCCGCGGCATTGGGTACAGCCAATGCTGTTCAGGTTAAGGGTGAGGTTCTTTATGCCGAGGCTGTCGAAAAACAGGACCATAAGGGAAATGACTTCGGCGTCTGCCGATGGGTCCTTTGCCCCGAACAGTTCTATCCCGAGCTGGTGAAATTCGCGGTAGCGGCCTTTCTGCATCTTTTCATAGCGGTAGGCCGTGATATTGTAAAAGAGTTTTGTAGGCTGGGGCCATGATGACATGCCGTTCTCTATATAGCTCCGGACCACACCCGCGGTGCCTTCCGGGCGCAGGGTCAGGCTCCTTCCGCCTTTATCCTCAAAGGTGTACATCTCTTTCTGGACAATATCGGTGGTTTCGCCCACCCCCCGCTGAAACAGCTCGGTATGCTCAAAAACAGGCAGACGGATCTCCCTGTAGCCGAATCTCCTGCATATTTCAGCGAACTTATTCTCCACATAGAGCCATTTATCTATCTCGTCTGCTAGTATGTCATGGGTCCCTTTCGGCGCCTGTGTAAGCATACTTTGCCACTCTCCAATCCATTCGTCAGGTCTTTCGATTCATTGTAACCATTCGGTTATTTGTTGTCAACGCATGCTGTCCGGCCGACCACCTCCATACTGACGCGTCAGTACGTTGGGGCGGCATCCTTTGCGTCGGTTCATCCGCTGTATTTCTTGTATCCGGGATGACGGCCGGTAAGTTTGAAGCCTTCCCGCATCCTGATGAGCCGGTCTATGTTCTCCCCGGATATTTCCCGCTCCCCCCCCAGGAGCCTGGCTGTAAGGCTGATCTTTGCCTGAAGCTCCAGGGTTTCCATACGGTAATATGCGGTTATAAGGTCAGCGCCCACCGAAAGGGCCCCATGGTTCTCCAACAGCACCACGTCATGTTCCTGGATAAAGGGCGCAATGCTATCGGGCACCTCATGGGTGGAAGGTGTGCCATACGGGGCAATGGGAACCGAGCCTAGGGTCAGGACCGTTTCCACCATGGAATATGAGTCCAGTGGGATATGGGCTACGGCAAACCCGGTGGCGGTGGGTGGATGGGCATGGAGTACGGCGCCCACGTCACTCCTCTCCTGGTAGCAGCGCATATGCATCTTTATCTCGCTCGACGGCCTGTAGCCCGGATTTCCCGACACCAGTTCACCCCTTGAATTGACCAGCACCAGCATTTCCGGGGTGATAAAGCTTTTACTGATCCCGGTGGGCGTTGCCATGAACAGGTCGTCCTCGATTTTTACGGTGACGTTCCCGTCATTGGCCGCAACCCACCCAAGCTGCCACGTCCTGTGGCATATATCACACATTTGTTCTCTCAATTCTTTATATTCCATAGCTGTCTTCCTTTCGCTGTTATTGTATAAAAGTTATTTTATCATAACCGCATAATCAATAACAGCAATAAGGGGAAGCAAAAGAACGGCAAAAAGCCGTTCTCCTGGTGTCATCGCGAATAATCCCCTTTTGTGTCATTGCGAGAATACCCCATTTATGTCATTGCGAGGAGCAATGCGACGAAGCAATCTCGCAAAAGGAAAACCACGAGAACCCTTCCCGTGGTAGTCGTCGGCGGAACCAGGAGGACCGTTTCCCTGCGGCGACCAAACCAGAGGGACCGTCCCCGTGGCTTATCCCGTGGCTTTGGCAGCGGTTAAAGCCCAGGATCACTTTGAAGAGGTCACCGTCGATGCTGATATCAAAGCTTCCGCCGCAGGCAAGGGTGAAACTGCGGGCAATGGCAAGCCCCAATCCGGACCCCTCGGTGGATCGTGCCTTATCCCCCCTAACAAAGCGCTCCATGATCTCATCGGCGTCAAAGTCCATCTCGTAGTTGGCTATATTCTTGATCTCCACCTCTATCCTTTCTCCCGGGATCAGGTTTACATATACCCTGGACGACTCCATGGAGTATTTCAGCGCGTTGGTAATGAGGTTCTGGAACACCCGGTAGAGCCTCTTGCCGTCGCTCATGATATAAACCGGCGAGTCGGGCATATTCACCCTGAAGGTCAGACCCGACTCCTCTATCTGCTCCTCCATGTCGGCCAGTGTCTGTTCCAGGAGCCTGACAAGATCAATCCGCTCCAAATCAAGCACCATGTCCCCGCTTGCTGCCTTGCTGAGCTCAAAAAGGTCCTGGATAAGAGTTTTGAGCCTGTCGGCCTTTTGCGAAAGGATCTGGACGTATTCCCTTACATTGTCCGGAAGACCTTCCTCTTTGGCAATCAGGTCGTTATAGCTGATTATTGAAGTGAGAGGAGTCTTCAGATCATGGGAAACATTGGTAATCAGTTCCATCTTCATGCGCTCACTTCTCAACTTTTCCTCCACGGCCTTTTGTATGCCTTCTTGGATATGGGTCAGGTCTTCCCAGGCCTTGTGAAAATCCGAACCGGGTGGAAGGGAAGACACAGCTTCATACTTCCCGTTCTTCATGGCTTCAATCCGGTCCACCAACATTCCCAATTCATTCACAGTCTTCCTGTAGTGCCTGAGATACAGCCAGATCAGGTAAAAACCTGCCGCTACAAAGGGTATGGCAAAAGGCGTGGTACTGATCCCGGCAACTGCAAAAAAGAACGCGATCAGCACCAGGAATATTTCCGACACTATCAGGGCATGGATACGCCATATCAATGCCCTCTGGAAGGGCTTTTTGCTCTCGTATACCCGATAGCGGCTGACAAGCCAGGTAATCGAGTTGTTGGTGAAGAAATCCCTTTTGCTAATCAGCAAATCCACCAGCATGGTATAGAACCACCAAAGACCGAAAATGTACACAATCCAGTTTACATCATAAGAACCAGAGCCACCTATAACCCGGGGACAGAGTGCCAGGATCAGAAGCGAAATTATAGCCTTCACCTCAAACCACAGCTTGCCTGATACCCCCGCGAGGGTTCTGTCGAATTCCCTCTTCTCCCTTCTTTTCACCAGGGCAATTATCAGCAGGGCCAGGTCAAGGACAATTACGCCAATTATCCCAAGGCATAGCCATCTTGCCCGCTCCACCAACTGCCTGATATGGTAGAGCCGACTCATGGCATAAGGGTTCTCCGCTATATCTTTTTTAACCATCAGCAGAACGCGTAATTCGGGATACTGGTTGTTTTTGTCCAGATAGGGATTCAGCCATGTGTCCCGGTAGCCGCTGCTGTGGCTGTAAACGTTCACGATCCTGTTCCGGTTCCGGGCAATGACGGCGGACCCGTTGTAGTAAAGGTAGTAATCATAGCCCGCAGGAAGGATCACCTTGTCCCAGCTTTGTAAGTTATCACCGTTTAGGCCGCTGACCGATTCCTGGGCTAAAACCTTGTCCTTTTCTATGTTTCCCACAGTTTTTCCCGTAATAAGGTTTTCGGCATAATAGAGAAGATTCTCCCCCTCATTGGTAAAGGTGGAAACATAGCTCTCCATATAACCCGTGTCCGAAACATACCTCAGAAGGTATTCAAAACGATCGCCAATATCCTGCTTAAATATGCTGGTATCTTTGACATCTCCGAGGATGACGGGCAGGATGTCGCCGGACTGATCCCATATCTCATATTTATGCTCCCAGCCCAGCGCTGCCAACCCTATTAGGATATTGATCCCTAAGAAGAAGCACAGCCATACCAGAAAGGCTTTAGATTTTTTCGATTTTGTACCCAATACCCCACACCACCTTTAAGTATTTGGGCTCTTTAGGGTTAATCTCTATCTTCTCCCTGATACGCCGGATGTGTACCATGACGGTATTCTCAACGCGGAATGCGGGCTCCTCCCACACCCGCTCGTAGATCTCTTCCGCCGGGAAGACCCTTCCGGGATGCCGCATGAGAAGCTCGATGATTTTTGTTTCGGTGGCCGTCAGCTTAACAGGCTCCCCCAGCAGGGTCAGGGTCCTCGTCTCCAGGTCATAGCAAAGGTCGCCCGTACGAAGGACGCCTATCTTCCCGGAGCCATTCATGTCACCCAGCGTCATGTACCTTCTAAGCTGGGCCTTGACCCTTGCCATGAGATCCAGCGGGTTAAACGGCTTTGTGACATAGTCGTCGGCTCCCATTGACAAGCCCAGGATTTTGTCGCTGTCCTCGGACTTGGCCGACAGGATGATGATGGGTATGTTCCGTTCCTCACGGATCTTCAGGGTCGCCGAAAGGCCGTCCAGCCCGGGCATCATTATGTCCAGGAGGATCAGCTGGATGCTGTTATTATTCAGTACGTCCAGCGCCTGGAGCCCGTTATAGGCCTCATAGACCCGGTACCCCTCCTTTTCAAGATTGATGGCTATGGCCTTCACAATCTCCCTGTCGTCATCCACCACAAGAATGCCGGGCTTTTCCATCCGGTCCACCTCCTTTTTTCATGATACAACATCGCGGCGAAAAGTCACAGCTTGAAAACATAAAGAAACCCATCAGGCCTCGCGTTCATCCTACAGGGATAAACTTACGAAAAGGCCGACGGATTTCTTACGAATTTCTTAAGAATAAGGCCTTATATCATTTTGCTGCATAATGAACGCCCGTCACCAGGTCTGGATATCCACCACGCCGAAAAGATCGTTGACTCTGTAGGATATGCTCCCTAATACCCATCGGTAGGCAGCGTCCCGAAGGAGCTTTTCGATATTATAAGTCCCCTTGTTATAATTGGTAATTCTTATGGAAATATGGTCCTTCCCGCTTTTTATCGCCTCGTCCAGGAGAACGGTGAATCCTTCGGGGGAATTCGTTGTGAGTCCGAAGTAATGATAATAGTTGTATTTATCGGAAACACACCGGGGATAGTCTCCCCTGTCCCAGGAATGGTCTTTTACCATATCGTCGTCCATGAGGTTGAAATAGACATGTGACAGGGTCTGTTCGCCGCCGGCCATGTCCGGATCGTCCCAGGTGGCATCCACATGGTAATACTGCCCGCCAAGGCAAACCATATTCCAGGCGTGGGGCTCCCCCTTTGAATGCCCGGTTACTATAATGCAGGGGATCTTCGCCTTATCCAGCAGAAGCTTCATGGCGCTGGCATACCCTTCGCATACCGCTGTTCCTTTAACCAGGACACCATAAGCAGTGTGGCTTTCGGGCGGAATTGCGCCTTCTCTAAGACCCTCAATGTCATAGCGGCAGTTATTCACGATATAGTCATGGATGGCCAGTTCCTTTTCAAAATCGGACATCCCCGGCTTAATGATCCTGCCGAGGATCTCATCAGCCCGTCGTACCGTTTCCTTAACGGCGCCCAGGATATAATCACGGTCTTTGCTGTAATTCAGCGTCAACTGGCCGTCTGTGCGGTAGCGCGCCCCATCGTAGAACATGATCTCGGGATCGTCCATGACGATCTCTTCAATAATATCAAAAACTATCCTTGAGTCATTATCGGTGCCCAGTACCGGCAGGGTCAGCCGTTCCTCGGCATTTTTCAGGGCTTTCCTGATCAGTTCACGGATCTTATCGGTTTTTTCGCCATAGGAGATACCGGCTGTTTCATTCAGGCCGCCGTTTCTGTTACCGACTTCACCGGCTTTGGGTCCCGCCGACCTAAAGAATTCTTCAATACCGCTATCAGTGCCGGTAACCGAATCCTTAAGGTCTTGATCGCTCCGCTGGCCGCTGTTTTCATCCGGGTATGGAATAACCGTTGGGTCGGGCCGCGCATGGCCTTCCTCTTTTATTTCTTCCGCACCGGTCCGGGAAGAGATATTCCTCCTGTCCATTATACTAAAAGGGTCCCCGGCCAGCTGGCCAATATTGCCCCTGAAAACATAGGCCATAAAAGCCAGGATCAATAAAAAGGCCCAGCCCCGGCCAAAGGAACGGCGCTCTTCAGGGATGGGGCGGCTGCAGCGGCCACATTGCTCCCAGTCCGAAGGTATGTATGATCCGCATTTTTCACATCGCTTCAGCCCATGGTAGTCTGACAAATCAGCACCTCCGAAAACCTCCAAGGCAAATGTCGCGTGCTTTATGCCTGTCTAATCCATATGGGAATTACGCCGGTAATATCATGCGCCCTTGTTCCGGACATAGATATGCTTGATATGAGGCTTTCCGGTATCCCTCTCATCGATTTCAAACTGTTTTATAGCCTTGACAAGCGGGGTCAGCTTGTTAAAACCATAGTTTCTGGAATCGAAATCAGGCCTTTTCTTCTGGATCAGGCTCCCGACCTCCCCCAGAAAGGCCCAGCCTGAATCGTCGGCAAGGTCGGATATTGTAGCAGAAATCAGTTTGATGACATCTTCCGGAATCCTGTCATCGCTCTCTGGTTCGCCGTGGGACTTACTGCTCCGAGGCTTTTTAGCCTTGTTCTGCGAAGCTTCTTTCTTGTCATCGGTTTTTTCACCTATTATTTCAATATAGATGAACTTGTCACAAGCTGCGATGAATGGGGCGGGTGTTTTCTTCTCCCCGATACCTATGACCTTCATGCCAGCCTCCCGTAAGCGGATGGCCAGGCGCGTAAAATCGCTGTCGCTGGATACAAGGCAGAAGCCATCCACCTTCCCGGAATAGAGGATGTCCATAGCGTCAATTATCATGGCCGAGTCGGTGGAGTTCTTTCCTGTAGTATAGCTGTATTGCTGGATGGGTGTTATGGCGTTCTCAAGAAGCACGCTCTTCCACCCGGACAGCATGGGCTTTGTCCAGTCGCCGTAGATCCTCTTAAAGGTGGGTGTGCCGTACAGCGCTATTTCCTCCATAATGCCCTTGATGTTGCTGTATGGCACGTTATCGGCGTCTATCAGGACTGCCAGCCTCAGATCACTATTGTTTTCCATTTCATTCCCCTTATTCATTTATTTCCTTTATGTCAACTATACCATAAGGCAGACATTTACAAAAGAAGGGGCGGAAAATTCCAGAGCAGTCATATAGAATCTAATCTGCCGCATGAACGGTATAAATATGCAAAAATCCGGGCACACCAAAACAGGGGTCAGCCCGTTGCCGCCCCTGCTGGGTAAGTCTTTTTTGCTGCGGTGCTACTTGAGTTTTTTCAGATCGTTCAGACAGTTTTCACAGATCAGCTTATCTTTTTTCTCTATAACATTTTCTGTGGATTTGCAGAAAGTGCATTTGGGCCTATACTTCTGAAGAACGATATAATTGCCATCCACTTTAAGTTCCATGGCATCCCTGATGTCAATACCAAGTTTTCTCCTGAGCTCCACAGGTAATACTACGCGTCCAAGTTCATCAAGCTTTCTCACAATACCAGTTGATTTCATAGTTACCTCCTCAATATTGTACACTAAAGCAATAATACCCTGTTTGATTGAAAATAAACAATCAATTTTCATTCTTTGTTAAAATTCGTCTGGGCGGACAACGGGGCTGCTATTTTTTTCTCCAGAAATCTCCATTAGGATCCACAATAATATTGCCGAAAAACTTGCCCCAGGACTTCATGCCCATCAATGTCAGGGTGATGCTTTCACCATTTATTTCATATGTACCTTCCATAACCATGTCCCCACGGTTTACTATCAATACGTTGTCGGCCTTTAACTCGATAAACACCGATTCGTCAGTCTCGCTGTAGTATTTGCCCAGGTATTTATTGCCGCAGCCGGCAAACACGGTCACCAGCATGCTTATCAGGATAATCAATGCAATCGCGCGCAATTTCATTAATTATGGCTCCTTTACAAAAAACTAATACTATCATATATCAGCGGCTTAAAATGTGCAATGAGATAAACTTTTTATCCCCTTAATCCACTCCCCATACAAAAGAAAAACCGCCAGGAACTGTGTCCTTAGCGGTTTTCCTGGTGACCCACCGGAGACTCGAAC